>Ga0222708_1000563_pt1 | contig 9910 bp, 8 predicted proteins | sample AntAcemetage1576_FD_179806 | JGI IMG/M metagenome (GOLD analysis project Ga0222708, IMG submission 179806) | Saline water microbial communities from Ace Lake, Antarctica - #1576 | ecosystem: Environmental > Aquatic > Non-marine Saline and Alkaline > Saline | place: Antarctica: Ace Lake | collected... | reverse complement strand
GGCATTGAACTAGCTGCATACACACGTATTTTTAAACCACGCGATTATTTTGAATATGCAAGTATAGGTCGAGTGGTGGTGAGTATGAACCATAGAAGAAAAGATTATGGTAAAGAAATTATGCATGCCAGTATCGCTTATTGCAAAGAACAAGGTTATGAGTCTGTAAAAATAAGCGCACAATGTTATCTAGATAAATTCTATATAGACCTTGGCTTTACTGCTACAGGCGAGAAGTATCTAGAAGACGGTATACCTCACCAAGCGATGGTTTTGAAGAGTATCACCGAAGTACAGTAATAAAGCAAGGAGGTTTTCATAACGCCTAAAATAGCTTCAGCTAAGAATCTACTCCGCTTTATCCATTTTAAGAACATGGAGTTCTACGCGCCTGTCTAGTTTGTCTATACCGCCAAGAGGTTTTGTACGGCCGTAACCTTTAAACTTCATGCGGCTGGATTCTACCCCAGCTTTTCTTAATATTTGGAAGATGGCCAGTGCGCGTGCATGCGATAGGTTTGATTTTTTAGTGTCACGGTTATAGGCATCTGGGTACGATGCGTTTATACAACACACATGACCTTGAATTTCAAAAAAGATGTCTTTGCGCGCTATGAGTATTTCTGCCATACGGTCTAGTAGGGGTAGTGATTCAGGTAAAATGGTAGAGCGGCCTTTAAAAAACAGGATATTATCTAAATTTATGATCCTGCCTTCTTTAAGATTTTTACTCAGTAGGGATTTAAAAGGCTCTTTTGCATTATCCACGGGCGGGTTGAGTTTTGTGGGCACCTCTATAAATTCTTCTGGTTTCTCTGGCTCAAATCCTGCTATAACTATTTTCTCCTTAGACAAAGGTGCATCAGTTACTTGCTTTATTACTGCAGCTTCATAAGCGTCTATATTTTCTTTTTCTTCTTCGTTAAGCTTGCTGCGCGTGAGCTTTTTTATTTGTACCCGAGATTCCAGTTCTTTGGTTAGAACAAAGGTAACATCTACCCGGCGGTTTTTTGCGCGGGTATATTCTAACTCTTCGTCATCCAGTCGCTCTTCTAGGTCTACCTCGCCCATGCCTTCTACGTACTTTGTAATGTTTTGAACGCGTATGTCGTGTTGTTGCAACCATTTTGAAACGGTTTCTACGCGCCTGTTAGATAAATCGAGGTTGTACTGTTTGCTACCACGGTCATCGCAATAGCCTAGTATGCGTATTTCTAGAATGGGTTTATAAATTAAGTCATCTAAAAAAGCATTAAGTCGTATACCTTCTTGGGTTTGGAATTTATCTTTATCTAGATCAAAGTATACGGTGTGCTCTACAGCTAGCTGCGCCCATGCAACAGCGTTGCACGCTAAAAATGCGGCTATGTAGAGCTGACGAATCATTACTTTAATATTTTATTATAACGACCGGTGTCGTTAAGCACTTTTATTGCCTCAAGAATCTCTGGGTTATGCTTTATCTGGTACTCATAAAGCCCTTCGCGGTAAGCATACCTTTTTACGATTTCGTCTATGAGCAGGCTTTGGATTTCGGCTTGCTTGTCGTTAACTTCTTTCTTTTTTGCGTTCTTAATTATTACAAGCATACTTTTGTAGGAAGTAGCAATATCATCGTCCAGATCCTCCTCGGCTGCTGCTTTGTATGCTTTCGCGAAAGCGGACTCTGTAACAGTCTCAAACTCAAAGCCACGTTTCTCTATCCACGATACAAATGCTGCAAAGTTTACGTCGTTAAAGGTAAAAGTATCTATAGTTTTCGTCGGGTTTTCGTAATAATAGTCTGTGGCATAGTCAAATATGGAGTTTTCTTTAAGCAAAGCAGTCGTAATCGCGCTGTAGGACGCGCTAGGCAGCTCTATGTCCGGTAACACGCCACCGCCGTCATAAACTGTGCGACCGCTATTTAGGGTTTTAAAGGCTTTATAGTCTGTAGCTTTTGTGCGCACGGCGTTCCCGTCTTCGTCGCGATTCCAGTAATCTAGCGCTTGTATACAGCGCCCGCTAGGCGTGTAATAACGGGATATGGTAATCTTAACCTGTGTACCATAAGACAGTGGCTTAGGACGTTGCACAAGTCCTTTACCAAAACTACGTGCACCTATAACAACACCGCGATCATAATCTTGAACAGCACCACTTACAATCTCGCTCGCACTTGCGCTGCGGCCGTTTATGAGTACCACAAGTGGTATGTTTGGATCGTAGGCGTTTTTCTTTGTTAAATAGGTTTTGTTATACTGTTCTACAGCGCTTTTTGTGCTTGTAATGAGTTTGTCTTTTTCAATAAAAAGGTTTGAAACTTCAACAGCCTCACTAAGCAAACCACCCGGGTTACCGCGTAAATCGAGAATGATTTTTGTTGCGCCTCTTTCCTTAAGTTCCTCTATTGCGCGTTTTGTCTCCCGAGATGCTTTTTCGTTAAATTTAGACAGCACAACATAGCCTATATCATTGGTCGCCATGGCATGGAACGGCACGGCATTTACCTCAACGCCTTTACGTGTGAGTGTGGCGGTTTGCTTCCTACCTTGCCGCATAAAGACGATCATTACAGTCGTGTCTGCGCCACCTTGTAACAAGTCACCCGCATTTTCTTTATAGTCGGAAACCTTTATACCGTCTATTTCTATAATTTGGTCACCTGCTTTAAGCCCAGCAACATCAGCGGGGTAGCCTTTCCAGGGTTCTAAGATGGTAATTTTATCGTTGCGTGAACTCACGTTTGCACCTATGCCGGTGTAGGAACCACGTCGATTAATAAGGGATTTCTCCACCTCTTGTTCTGTCCAGTAAATGGTATATGGATCTAATTCAGAGAGCATACCTTCTATAGCGTTATCCATGAGGTCTGCGGGGTTTGTCTCGTCCACATAGTTCATGTTGAGCTGCTTATACATTTCTGTAAAAATCTCAATTTGCTTTGCGATTTCAAAGAAGTCATTTTTAAAACTTGCGGTCGTTAAAAACACTGCAGCACCCAAAATGGGCAGTACGATGTGACGTGTTATATTGACTTTTTTCCGTGCAATCATAATAGGTATTTGCTAAACTTACATTTAAATATACAATAAAACGCGTGGATATGTTTTTTCTTGTCTTTTCTCCGGCTTGATTTTCACTAAATATCAAAGAATGTGCCGTTGTTTAGTGTTTAATTCCACTGAGGTTTAAAGTCGCAAGCAAAATCTCTTAGGTATTTATACTAGTTAAGATTTATAACCCTGCTTGCCGCAGGCAGGGTTAGACTTATGAGTTTGTGTATCCTTTGAGGTTTGGTGGGAGGGAAGTAGTAAGGCTAAACTTCGGGGACACTTAATTTATTTGGGACTTAGGACATATGAATTTGCGTATCCTTTGTGCTTTGGCGGTCTGGGAATAGCTGCGAAGAACCTTAAAGGTTTTTTTATATCAGTTAAGAGCGCATTACTTCAGACTTAGGGTACTGTTTGCTGTTGTTTTTATTAGGGTTAAACCTACCGTATTCCACCAGCGTAAAATGCCGCGGTAGCTCAGCGACGCTTTCGACACAACCCAACATGCAAAGAAACATACTTGGCTTGTAGGTTAATAATATTTGTTTTTTAATGGAGCGGTGCCGGGAGCGGTTGATAAAAATCGTGAAGCCCAATAAAGTTGCTTGTCTTTGTTCAGCTTTTACGTGGCGTAGCAATAAGAAACCTAGTCTTTAGTCTGTTTTCAAAGGTCTGTCGTCAACCGTCGATGAGTCTGTTGCCGTTAAAAGACACTTACTATTCAATTCTTTTAAAATCTTAGGAAAAAGTTCGTTCAGCACTTTAAAGTCTGGTAGTTTGTTAGATTGATAAATGAACATGATATTTAAATGCGTTGTTTCCTGGGATTCTAAAACCTGCTGATTCAGTCTGTATGCCTCGCGCATGACTCTCTTTACCCGATTGCGGTCTACTGCTTTTTTAAAGAACCGTTTAGAAACACTAAAACCTACCTGCGTGTTACCAGCACTGCTTATAGGACTATAAACCGCACGCACGGCACCTTTACGCACCACTTTACCGCTGGTAAATAAGGTTTCTATACTTTTTCGGCTTTTAAGTTTTATATTATGTGGTATTGCAAAGGGCATGCGACAAAGATAGTGGTTAGTGTAATGTTATCGGAAACATAAGCTTTTGTAACTATAAAAACCTCATTAAGCTTGCACCAGATGAGGTTTCAATATCGCTTTTTGTGATGCCTTTACTAGAAAGTCATTTTATTATTCTTCCTATCCACATCGGCCATGTGGTTTTGTGGGTCTATAGTAACTTCTTTTATGTCGCTGGTGTTTACTCCTGGTAATGATAGTGTGTATAAAGGGTATGCCCAAGCCCAGTCTGCAGCTACTAGGGTAGTGCGGTCTGTTTTTTTCTGGTTGCGCATTTCTTCTAGGGGTATGTATACCTTTTTTTCATTACCGTTTTTCATGGTAACGGTTATGTCCAGAGGCATGGGCATTTGTCCTTTGCGCTCGAGTGTAATGCTTGCTGCACCATTATCGTCTTCCATTGCAGCAACTGCATAGTCTATCGTGTTTAGGGTTTGCGTAAAATCTACCAAGTACCAGTCTAGCTCAAAACCACTTACACGTTCTGCAACTCGCTTAAAATCATTAGGGTCTGGATGTTTAAATTTCCATTTGTCGTAGTATGCTAAAATAACTTGGTCGCGCACATCGTTGCCTAAAATATAGCCTAGCTGTGCTAGAAAAGTTGCTCCCTTACTGTAAGCACTTGCGCCGTAAGCACGGTTAAATTCGTAACGGTCTGCGTGTGTGCTCAGCGGTTGTTCTCTACCCGAGTTTGCAAGGCCTATGTAGCTGCCTAACGAGCCAGCTTGCACGTTTTGCTCGCGCGAGTCCATAACGATATTCATAGCCTCGTCAGATATGAAACTGGTAAAACCCTCGTCCATCCACTCGTGTTTAGACTCGTTTGTTGCCAGTATGTGCTGGAACCACATGTGTGCCATTTCATGTGCGGTGACACCTACCAGACTACCGAAACTGCGCTCGCCTGTAATAAGGGTACACATGGCATATTCCATACCGCCGTCGCCGCCTTGTATAACACTGTATTGCTCATAAGGATAATCGCCTATGCGATCATTAAAAAACTTAAGCATGGCTGCAGTTTTGGGTTGTAGGTCTTTCCAGTTTTTGCGTATCGCATCATTGTCTTTGTATAGGAAATGTAGTTTGATACCTTTCTCACCTGAGTAAATATCGTGTACAAAACCTGGGTCGGCACCCCACGCAAAGTCGTGCACCATGGGTGCTTTAAAGTGCCAAGTTAGTTTTCCATTGCGGCCAGCTGCTGGACCGCTATTTGCTTTATCATAACCATGTCCTATCTCTTCGGGGTTTTGCAGGTAACCTGTCCCGCCTATGGTATAGCTTTTATCTAAGGTAAGTTTTACGTCAAAATCACCCCAAACACCGTGAAACTCTCGGGCTATGTATGGATTTGCATGCCAGCCTTCTTTATCAAAGGCTGCGAGTTTAGGGTACCACTGCGTCATGGATAGTGCAACACCTTCTTTGTTGTTACGGCCACTGCGACGTATTTGTACAGGAACTTGCCCGTTAAAATCTAGGGTAAGTGTTGTAGATGCTCCAGGTGCAAGCGATTTAGCTAGTGGTACAACTAGTATCGTTCCTTCTTTTTTTGGGTTTAATGCTTTGCCGTCTTGCTTGAGGTTAGCTATTTTAAGATACCCTATCTCGTTAGGCGTCAGTGCTGCAATGCGGGAGCCTACACGGGGATCTGGATCTGCAATGGTGCGAGAGCGCACGTCCATCTCACTACCTGGTTGAAATGCATTAAAGAACAAGTGGTAATACACACGGTCCAGTGTTTCCGGTGAATTGTTTGTATAAACCAGTGTTTGTGTACCTGTGTACTGGTAGTTGTTCACATTTATGTCCACGTCCATTTTGTAATCAACGTGCTGTTGCCAGTACGTGCTGTTATTTTGGGTTGCGATGGCGGCACTGTTTTGGGTAGAACTACAACTTGCTAGGGTAAGCGCTGTTGCAAGTATAAAAATTATTTTTTTCATGGGCGTTGTAATTTTTAGCTAATATACGGATTATTGGAATTGCGATTTCGTACTGCAATTCATATTTACAGGTTTACTAATTGATCTTATCGACCACTTGAAGCTTAAAAGAAATTTGGGTACGCTTCACGTAACTGGTGTTTATTGATGTCTTCATTACACTAGGGTTTTAATGTATCGCTATTTCAGGACGAGACAAAATGAAATCATAAAAAAGCCCATTCACAAGGAACGGGCTTTTTTATTAAATGGCTTTAGTTTTTGCACCCTTTTGGGCTGGTAAACAAAAACTAAATAATTTTCTCAAAGCTTAGAGGCCATAATAAGTGCGTTATATAAATTTACCATTTTACCAGAAGTGGTAATGGTGTTAAAACGTTTTGTGCTCTCATCGCCCAGGTTTACATTTGCACTAGCTTCTAGACCACTTTCCATAAGCACTTGCTTTACCTGACCTGCGGTGAGTTTAGGATATTGAGAGCGTATTACAGCAGCAACGCCTGCAACTGCTGGGGAAGCCATAGAGGTTCCTTGTGCATTGCGGTATTTATTATTAGGCGTTGTAGAATAAATCGCTACACCAGGTCCGAAAACGTCCACGGTTTCTGCTCCATAATTTGAGAAACTTGCAACTAGGTTAGACCCGTACTCGTAGTTAAGGGCACCTACCGTTAAGAAGTTATCTGAAATATTAGGTTGTGTTCCTACTTGATCCTGTGGGTACACTTGCGTGTTGTCTAAGTTAATACCTTCGTTACCAGCGGCATTTACAATAAGCACGTCTTTAGAAGCTGCATATTTTATAGCATCCCAAACCCATTCTGGGTGTGTAGAGTGATATTTACCAAAACTGGTATTAATAACCGTTGCGCCGTTGTCTGCGGCATACCGTATAGCCATTGCGATGTCCTTGTCGTACTCGTCACCATCTGGTACTGCGCGTACCACCATGATTTTTACATTGTTTGCAACGCCATTAACGCCTTTATCATTATCGCGTTCAGCGGCTATAATACCTGCAACATGCGTACCGTGAAACGCATCTTCTTTCTCTGGATTTGGACCCCAGTATTTGTTGTTGCCGTAAGGTTTTCCATCCCACACATATGGGTCATTACCCAGTATAGTGCGGTAGTTCTTGTTTAATTTAGTGCCGTTTAATAGGTCATTTGCATTGGTGATTATATTACCTAACTCTGCACGAGCATCTTCTACGGTTGGTATAATGCCTAAAAAATACGTCATTACAGAAACGGACTTCTTTATAGTTTCCTCGTCACTTTTAATGGCTTTTACCTCGTCCAGCGTATATACTTCCTTACCTACTTGCTTTGTAATAACAGCGTCTGCATCGTTAATTTGTTTTAATATTTGCTCATAACGCTGCTTGTTTGTGTTAGCCTCTGCTATTTTACCGTCATATTCTTTTTGTGCTTTTGCAACGATGTCTGTAGGTAATTTTGCCTTATCCCTTATGATACGCTCGTATTCTAGGTGCTCTTCTACAATATCCCCTAAAAAATTCCAGCCATGCACGTCATCTATGTAGCCATTGTTATCGTCGTCTTTACCGTTACCGGCAATTTCCTTAGGATTTGTCCATAAAACGTCGTCTAGGTCTTCATGTCCTACGTCTATACCAGAGTCTATAACGGCGACAATGGTTGTTTTACCCTTTCTACCTTTAAGGATTTCCGCGTAAGCCTTGTTAACGCTCATGCCGGGTATAGTGTCTGCTACCAGGTCCAGGTCCTTCCAATTATGCAGTTGCTCCTCAGTAAGAGCGGTAGTTTTAATAGGCGTTTGGTCTATATTTCCTATAGGCGGCGATACTATTGCAAGACCGCTGCCGCAACCAGAGATCATACCTGCGGCAACTACTGTTAGGAATGTGTTTTTAATAAAAGAATATGTCATGTGAATAAAGTATTTGTGATCAAAGTTAACGAACTATTTGCGCACTATCAAATAGTTCAAGGCGGTATAAAAATTTTAAGCAGTTGTTGCTAAAGTGTGCTTTTCTAGAAAAAATCACTAAAAGTAAATACCGCATCCAGTCGCGCGCCTTTGTCAGTATGTTTTACGGTAATAATCTCGTGTGCAGAGTCATGCCCTAGAATCAGGTAATATCCGTTTGTGGCTGCGTTGTTAAGAAACGCTGTTTTCTCATCTATAGTGAGCAGTGGTCTGGTGTCATAACCCATTACAAAGGGTATAGGAATGTGCCCTGCGGTAGGCAGCAAGTCTGCCATAAATACAAAGGTTTTATCTTTAATGGTAATGTGCGGTATCATCATCTTTTCTGTATGTCCGTCTACAAAAAGTATGGCAAAACCTGCTGCGGTATGTCGTTCAAAAATCTGTGTTTGTTCTATAAATTCGAGCTGCCCACTTTCTTGTATAGGCAGTATGTTTTCTTTGAGGAAACTGGCCTTTTCTCGAGCGTTAGGAACTGTGGCCCAGTTCCAGTGGTTTCGGTTTGTGTGGAATTTCGCTTTTGCGAAAGCAGGCTCATAACCATCCCTACCGTTTTTTTGAATCACCCCACCACAATGGTCAAAGTGTAGATGGGTGAGGAACACATCAGTAATATCGTCGCGAGAAAAACCTGCTTTTTTGAGAGAGCTGTCTAGGTCATAACGGTGATCCATATAGTAGTAACCAAAGAATTTCTCGTCTTGTTTGTTCCCCATGCCCGTGTCTATGAGCGTGAGGCGGTCGCCGTCCTCAACAAGCAGGCAACGCGCGGCCATGGCTATCATATTGTTAGAGTCGGCCGGGTTCGTGCGTTGCCATAAACTTTTGGGCACCACGCCAAACATGGCACCGCCGTCTAGTTTAAAATTGCCTGCTTCTACAGCGTGTAGTTTCATAGGTTTTGAGATTTAAGGGTAAAAATAGTAGAAATTGAGGGAAACACATAATGTTACTTGTTTAGTTATCTATCTATCCGCCTGCTACCATTGCACAATCCCTAAGTATCGTATCGGGTATAAACCTGCAAATAACTACTGTTACGGGCACAATAAAGGTGTTTATGAATAGGAAAACCACCTCGCCTTTGTCCGTTTTTTTGAGCATGCTCATTGTGGCATCAACTTTGAATTCCCGTGAACAAGGTAGGTCACAATTCCTAAAAAAAGAATTTGTACCACTTAAAATAATTGCAAAGCACGTGCGCATACAGGAGCTGCTCGCACAGCCTAAATTTGCAGGTAAACTTACTGCACTGGCCTGCACGGAACTTGCAAAATCAACAAAGCTTGTGGATGTTCAAATAGGCACTGCAGGGTTACGGTTTATATGGACTGATGATTATATATCATACACCTTTAACGTGGTACAAGACTCCCCAGAAAAATAGACGGTGCTTAAAAACCATGTATTTATTATCGTAAAAGGCACGACTGAGATACAACATCCGTTACTTACAATGTGCTTAGTCTTGTGCGTATCATACGGAAATTATACAGCTAGCGTCTGATTTAAGAAGTTCATAATTTTACGTGCATTTTCATTTCATCATGAGTATAAAGCTTATTGTTCTGAGATTCTAAATGGACTTGCTCGATTCTTTTATTAAAAGAAAAAATACAATCAGGTTATCGAGCTCGAAGGTCTCGGGCGTATTTTGTAGTTGCTGCCTACTTTTTCTTTAGTTATCAGAGTTGTGCATTTAAGCACAAAGGACGTTTTTATAATAAGTTGGACAATAGCAACCTTTGACAAAGTAACCAAATACGGTTTTTCACGATGCGCTCTTCAGAATCTGTTTTTGTTAAAGTTAAAACTTATTTTTGCGTTTCTAAACCAAACACATGAATGTACTTAT
>Ga0222708_1000559_pt1 | contig 9936 bp, 10 predicted proteins | sample AntAcemetage1576_FD_179806 | JGI IMG/M metagenome (GOLD analysis project Ga0222708, IMG submission 179806) | Saline water microbial communities from Ace Lake, Antarctica - #1576 | ecosystem: Environmental > Aquatic > Non-marine Saline and Alkaline > Saline | place: Antarctica: Ace Lake... | reverse complement strand
CTCGACGCCCGATTCGGCCGGGCTATCAGCAGGGCCATCGGCGAGACGATCGGTGTAGCCGACGAGTCGGTTGAGTCGGGCTGGTGTGGCCGGCGGCTTTGACCACAGGGCCTTCCAGTGGTGTTTGGTGCGCGGCAACACGCATCCGATGAGTGAGATAAACAGCAGTAGGTAGATCGCCGAAAACCAGATCGAGCTGTACGTATCAAACACTTGTAACGCGTCGAGAACAGCAAATTGCTCGGGATTGTTTTCTTTAAACTGCACCACACCGTTGGGGTCGGCAGTGCGCTGGGGCACGAGAGATCCGGGTATCGCTGCGACGGCGAGCAACAGCAGCAGCACGAGAGCTGTGCGCATGCTGGTGAGTTGCCGCCACCCGAAGCGCAGCCAACCGATGGCGTCGAGCTTCGGTTGCGCGATGGGGCTGCCCGCGGGTGGGGGTGCCGAGTCGACGTGGTCAGAGGGGCGTAACGGTTCCACCGATCACCGCCGCAAGACTTGAGACGAACTGTTGCCACAGGCCGGTGACCATTGCGAGTCCAATCACTATCAAAAAGGCGCCGCCGATGATGTTGATGACGCGAATGTTGCGCTTGAGCCACTGAGTCGCACCTGTGACCCAGCGAAACCCGAAAGCGATGAGCAGAAACGGAATGCCCAACCCCAGGCAGTAGGTCAGCGCGATGACTGCGGCACGACCAATGTCGCCCTCGTTGAGCACGAGTGCGTTGACGGCGATCAGGGTGGGGCCAATGCAGGGGGCCCAGCCGAGGCCGAAGACGATTCCGAGCAGCGGGGCGCCGCCAAGACCCGTCGCTACCTGGATGCGCGGCGTGCGCGCACGCTGCAGAAACGACACTTGCCCGATGAAGACAAGCCCCATAAGAATGACGATCACACCGGCGATGCGCGTGATGAGGTCGATCCAGGGCAACAAGAGCAGCCCGGCTGTAGCAAAAACAATCGAGAAGCTGACAAACACGAGGCTGAACCCCAGAACGAAGAGCACGACGCCGAGCAACAATCGGCCACGTCGCTGCTCTAATTCGGCTGCGCTTGTTACGCCGCCGATGTAAGCGAGATACCCGGGCACGAGAGGAAGCACACACGGTGACGCAAAGGCGAGAAACCCGGCGGCGAGGGCGATCGGCAGGGCGAGCAGCAGGTTGCCACTCAACACGATTTCACCCACGGGGTTTACCGCGGCCAGAGCGAGCAGGTTCACGGTGTTTCGGCGAGGGTGTCGGTGATCATCGAGCGCAGCACGCTCGGTTCCGTAAGTAAACCTGACACGCGGGCAGCAACTCGGCCTTCGCGGTCGAGCACGAGGGTTGTCGGAACGGCGTTGGGGGCAACCTGGCCGGCGAACGCGAGACGCACCGACCCGTCGTTGACATCGAGGACTGAAGGGTAGGTGACACCGAACTCGTCCGCAAACGAGAGAGCGGTGGCGGCCTGGTCGTAAATGTTCACGCCGAGAAAGCTGACCCCGTCGGGAATGAACTGCTGCGAGAGTTTCTCGAGGTCGGGGGCCTCGAGTCGGCACGGCGGGCATCCGGCATACCAAAAATTCACGACAAGAACCTCACCGCGGTAGGCATCGGTAGAGACGGTGTCACCGTTTTCGACGACTCCCGTGAATTCGATGGGCTCACCCCGGTCGGCTTCGGCGATGACCGTGTACGCACCGTCGCCAGAGATGAAGCCTTGGCCGGTGCCCGCGCGAAATTGTTCGGCGAGCGAATCGTCTGTGGCGCAGCCAGAGAGCGCAAGAGCGCTCGCCACCGCGAAAACGATCGCAGTGCGGGTGGTGCTGACGTGTCTCACACTGCTCCCAGGTCGGTGGCTTCTGCCAGTAAGTCTGCGCCAGGATCCTGGTAGCCCACCTCAGCAAACGACCCATCGACCCACGTAAAACTGGTCACACTCGACAGTGAGCACCGGCGCTTCCGCGGGTCGTGGTGCAACGGTGCGCCCGCGAGTGCATTGTGTGCCGTCCAAATGGGCAGTTGGTGACTGACCAGCACCACCTCGCCTGTATCGACCGATTGGTGGGCAGCGCGCATGGCCGCGAGCATCCGCGCGGCGATGTCGGCGTAGGGCTCACCCCAGCTCGGCTGTCGCGGATTTCTCATCAGAAACCAGTGGCGGGGGTCGGCGAGGGTGCGGCCAGTCATCCGTTTGCCTTCGAAGCTGTTCGTCGGCTCAATGAGCCGCTCGTCGGTGCGCACGTCGAGACCGAAACCTTCAGCCCACGGTGCCGCTGATTCTTGGGCGCGCTGCAGGGGACTGGCAAAAAGCGCGGTCACCGGATGCCCCGCCAGCGTTGCCACGGCCGCCGCGGCCATTCGGTGCCCCAGTTCGCTGAGCCCGAAGCCCTCAAGCCGCCCGTACAACACGCGCCCGGGGTTGTGTACTTCGCCGTGACGCACAAGATGAACGAGGTCGGCGGGCATGTCTCAAGTCTAGAGTTCGGTTGCTTTACCTCGGCCGAGAGCGCTGCCACCCCGCCGGTAGACTCATCTCTCGTGAATCGCTCCGTGGTATCTCAGCTCTCTGCTCTGCCCGACGGCCCCGTAAGCGTGGCAGGTTGGGTCGAAACCGTTCGCGACCAAAAGAAGGTGCAATTCGTCATTCTGCGCGACGAATCAGGGGCCGTGCAACTGGTGAATCCTGCCACGCGTGACCTCGACGAGACCGCCACTGACGAACAGCGGGCCGCCGCCGCACTCACCGAGACACTGGGCGCCCTGGCCCACGGCACCATGATTCGTGTTAGCGGAGAGCTCAAAAAAGATGAGCGGGTCAAGCTTGGCGGCCTCGAAGTGAAGATCAGTGCGCTCGAAGTGGTGAGTGAGGCTGTGCCGGAAACTCCCATTGCCGATGACTCAAGCCTCGATAAGCGCCTCGACTGGCGCTTTCTTGATCTGCGCCGCCCCGAAGCTGCCCTGATCTTCAAAATTCAGACCACTTTCGAACACGCACTGCGCACCTGGTGGGTTGAGCGCGACTTCATTGAGGTGCACACTCCCAAGCTCATGGCCAGCGCCTCGGAGAGCCGCGCTGAACTGTTTGAGCTCGACTACTTCGACACCAAGGCGTACCTCTCTCAAAGCCCGCAATTCTTCAAGCAGATGGCTCAGTCAGCCGGCTTCGGCAAAATCTTCGAAATCGGCCCAGCCTTTCGCGCTGACCCGTCATTCACCTCACGTCACGCCACCGAATTCACGTCAATCGACGCTGAGATCAGCTGGATCGACTCGCATGAAGACGTGATGGTGATGCACGAGCAGCTGCTGACGACCGCGCTGGCCACAGTCGTCGAGAAGCATGGCGCTGCGATCACGGCCGCATTCGACGTCGACGTGAGCGTGCCCACCATGCCGTTCCCGCGCATCCCGCTCGCTGAAGCTCGACAGATTGTGGCCGATACCGGCTACGAAATTCCGCGCGCCGATGGTGACCTTGACCCGGAGGGCGAACGACGGCTGTCAGCGTGGGTGAAAGCCAACCACGGCAGTGATTTCGTGTTTGTCACCGATTACGCCACCGGAATCCGGCCGTTTTACCACATGCGTCGTGAGGGCGATGCGAGCATCACGAACAGCTACGACCTGCTGTACAACGGCACCGAGATCTCGACGGGAGCCCAGCGCGAGCACCGCATTGACGTGCTCACTGCGCAAGCCCGCGAGAAGGGTGTAGAGCCTGAAGAGCTCGATTTCTACCTCGACTTCTTTCGCTACGGCGTACCCCCGCACGGCGGTTTTGGCATGGGTCTTGCACGCGTGCTCATGCTCATGCTGGGGCTCGGCTCTATTCGCGAGACCACCTACCTGTTTCGAGGCCCGACGCGCCTGCTGCCCTAGTAACTGGGCGCGGCAGCGCTAGGCGTCAGACGCTGAAGTCGGGCCGCACCCGCCAGCCGGTGTACTGCTCGAGGGTGGCCACCAGGGTCAACGCTTGCAACCTCGCGTGGTCGTCACTGATCGTGGAATACACGTCGATCGCCAGGGGCGGCGGCTCACCGAACTTCGGTGTCTCGATTTCGACCCACGCACCCTCGGCGAGCGGTACGTAGGGGCGCATTGTTCTCTGCCGCTCGACGGGGTGGTCGACAGCGAGCGCCACGATGGCGAGGGCATCCAACTTTGTGACCGCGCTCATCACCACAATGGTGGCGCAGTATTCGGCGACCACGGCGGGACGACGCAAAAACAGTTGGCGCAACAACTCAAGCATGGGCCTCACGCTACGAGTCGAATCTGAATGACTGCCCCCGACGAGAGAAGCACGTGCAAGTTTTATGTTTCGGAATAGCGCCGGGTGCACGCGCGTTTGCACCAGTGGTCGAGCTTCGTCGATCGTGAGGAGAGCTGCTGATGACCGCGACCACTGAAGGCCTACACCACGTCACCGCCATCGCGGGCGACCCGCAGAAGAACATTGACTTTTACATCACTGGGCTCGGGCTGCGGCTCGTCAAAAAGACCGTCAACTTCGACGACCCCGGCACCTACCACCTGTACTACGGTGACTCGGCTGGTCGACCGGGTTCACTGATCACGTTTTTTCCGTGGCGGGGTATTCGACCCGGCCGCGTCGGTGCGGGCCAGTCAACCTCCACTGCGTTCTCGGTGCCTGCAGGGTCACTGGGTTGGTGGGTCGACCACTTCACAGCCGTCGGCGCCGAAGCACGCATCACCTCAACCAGTTCAAGTGAAGAGCGACTACTGGTGAGCGACCCTGACGGCCTGCAGATTGAGTTGGTCGCCACACACCTTGAAGACCCCCGCGATCCGTGGGATTCGGCGAGCGTGCCAGCCGAATACGCGATTCGTGGCCAACATTCCAGCGTGCTTACGGTGCGCGATGCTGAAGCCACGATCGCAGTGATGACCAACGATTTGGGAATGCGCGTTCTCGAACACGATGGCAATCGCACTCGTCTCGCGGCGGGCGACGGCCTGCCGGGCGCCCTGGTTGACGTGCACGCCTCCACTCTTGCCCCCGAGGGTCTGCAGGCCGGCGGCACCGTGCACCACATCGCGTTTCGAGTGCCTGACCAGGCGACGCAGCAGCTGTGGCGCGATGAGCTCGCCGCACGCGGGCATCAAGTCACACAGATTCTCGACCGCCAGTACTTCACCAGCATTTACTTTCGTGAACCCGGTGGAGTGCTCTTCGAAATCGCCACTGACACCCCCGGCTTTGAGACTGACGAGCCGCTGCTTGAACTTGGTCGCGCACTCAAGCTGCCGCCGTGGCTTGAGCCTTCGCGCGAGCAGATCGAGAACGCGGTCATTCCGATTCGCGTGCCTGCGGAGAACAACCCCACCGTTAGCAACCCCGGCGCAAACGACCCCGAGGTCGCCGCGTGACCGGTGAAATCGAGGGCTGGCCGCACTTTTTTCAGCGCGGAGACCCCGGCTCACCGGTATTGCTGACCCTGCACGGCACCGGCGGCAACGAGACCGAAATCGCTAGCCTTGCCGCGAGCCTCGATCCCCGCGCCTCGGTGCTGTCACCCCGAGGCCGGGTGAGCGAGGGTGGCGCCAACCGCTGGTTTCGCCGCCTAGGTGAGGGCGTTTTCGATGTCGACGACGTCATCGTTCGGGCCGGCGAACTGGCCGCCTTCATCACAACAGCGCGGACCTTCTACGACATCGCGGATGCTCCTTTCGTCGCCGCCGGATTCAGCAACGGCGCCAACATCGCCCTCGCGACCGCCCTGTTGCACCCGAGCGTGCTGAATCGAGTTGTGGCGTTTTCGGGCATGTATCCCTTCGGCGAGCGCGACCCGATCGACGGCGAGCTTGCCGTGGCCACTGGTCTTGTCAGCGGTGTCGAGTTGCTGCTACTCAACGGCGCCGCGGATGCCATGGCCCCTGCCGCAAGTGTCGACACTCTTGAGCGAACGGCTATCGCCCACGGAGCATCCGTCACCCGTCACACTCGGCCCGGCGGCCACGGAATCGACGCAGCAGAAGTTGAGGCTGCGCGCGCCTGGCTGAGCTCGACGCTGTAGCTGGTTCAACGCTGTAGCTAGTTCGGCAGCGCGCCCTCGATGGCGGCGATGACGGCGGGAGCATCCGGATGCACCTGCGGGCGAAAGCGCTGCACAGTGCCGTCGGGGGCAATCAGGAACTTTTCGAAGTTCCACATGATGGGCCCAGCTTTGCCGCCCGCGTCGGGCGCCTGCACAAGCTCGGCATAGAGCGGGTGCCGGTTCTTGCCGTTGACCTTGACCTTCTCGGTCATCGGAAATGTCACGCCCCACGTGGTCGAGCAGTATTCGCTGATTTTGTCGCTCGAGCTGAGTTCTTGCAAGAACTGGTTCGACGGCATACCCAGCACGGTGAAGCCGCGGTCGCCATATGTCTTCTGCAGCTTTTCGAGCGTTTCGTACTGGGGGGCGAGGCCACATCGGGAGGCCACGTTGACTACGAGCACGGCTTTGCCGGCGAACTCGCCAAAGGTGGTCTCGCGGCCGTCGAGCATGGTGAGGGGCGCATCGGTGAGGGTCATGAAGAAACGGTACCGCCGTAGGCCCAGCGCAACCTGACGACAGCGCCCGAGATCGGCAGAAATCTGCCCGTGCTGTGCTTTGCCTGAAGACGATTGCCGCCTATGTGATCACGATGATAACTTGGGGATAGTCATGGCCCCCTTCTCCCGCTGCTGTTGTTGCTAGTCGACATCTCGCACTAGCTCCCCCGCGCACCTTCTCGCGCGCTTTTCTCAACAGCAGCCGCCCAGCCGTCTCCTCCGTCACAAAGGATTCTCGGCTCGGACCCTTCGAAAGGCCTCACTCATGAATGCTCTGGCTCCCGCTCCCGCCGCTCCCACCCTGCCGATCCTCGACCTCGCCCTGCTCGACGGCAGTGCGGACGATGCCGCACGCTTTCGCGATGACCTTCGTCGAGCAACCCACGAAGTGGGATTCTTCTACCTCGTCGGTCACGGGGTTCCGCCCGAGCTGGTCAGCCGCGCTTTCGACACGGCCCGAGCGTTTTTTGCCCTGCCTGATGAGCAGAAACTTGCCATCGAGAACGTGCACAGCCCCCATTTTCGCGGCTACACGCGGATGGGCGGCGAACAAACTCAGGGTGCCACAGACTGGCGCGAGCAGATTGACATTGGGGCCGATCGCGCCGCGGTACCGCTCGGCGACGGCGTCGACGATTTCTGGGCCCTCGAAGGCCCCAACCTGTGGCCGACCGAACTGCCTGCCCTGCGCGAGGTCAGCGATGAATGGGTCGAGCGCCTCAGCGCGGTGAGCATGCGTCTGCTGCGGGCATGGGCAGAAGCACTGGGGGCGCCTGCCAACACCTTCGATGAGGCGTTTGCCGCGCATCCGTCACCCCACATGAAAATCGCGCGCTACCCAGGGGTCGACTCCCTGACCCCTCAGCAGGGTGTCGGCGCCCATAAAGACCTGGGCGTACTGACCCTGCTGTACGTCGAAGAGGGTATAGGCGGCCTGCAGGTTGAGAAAGAGGGCGAGTGGGTTGACGCCCCACCCGTGGCGGGTGCGTTCGTGGTCAACATCGGTGAACTGCTCGAGATTGCCACCAACGGTTATCTGAAGGCCACTAATCACCGCGTCATCTCGCCACCGGCGGGCACAGAGCGCATCTCGATTCCGTACTTTCACGGGCCTGCTCTCGACGCCACCATTCCGAACATCGTTTTGCCGGCCGAGCTTGCTGCCGAAGCTCCCGGGGTTGATGTCGACCCCGCCAACCCGCTGTACCCCGTTTTCGGTCGCAACTGGCTCAAGAGCCGAGTGCGTGCTCACCGCAACGTCGTCGAGGCGCAGTACCCGCACTGGAGCGTCTGACCCGGCGGCACGGCGTGTTCGTTCGCGTGCTGAACGCTGTCATCTCGTCGTGTACTCCTTGGCCGACTGCGCCGCAACCCCCGTATCGAGCTTGCCCGCGGTCGATACGGTGAAAGCACCGCACGCCAAAGATCGGAGCGAATATGACAACCTCACGAGCCGCAACCGTGTCAAAGAATCACCGTCGGCCCTCCCGCGCCGGGGCGCAACTCACGGGCGAGCAGAACACTGAAAAGGGTTTTCAGGCATCAGAGGCACTGAGCAAAAATATGCAGAAGGTGCTCGTCGATCTGATCGAACTATCGCTACAGGGCAAGCAGGCGCACTGGAACGTCATTGGTGTTAACTTTCGCGACACCCATCTGCAACTCGACGAAATCATCGACGCGGCGCGCGGCTTCTCTGACGCGGTCGCCGAGAGGATGCGCTCGCTCCACGCACTGCCCGACGGTCGGAGCGACCTCGTCGCCGAAACCACAACCCTGCCGGAGTTTCCACAGGGCGAAATCAGCACCACTCGCGTGGTCGACCTGATCACCGAACGGCTGGACGCTGTGGCCGGAACCTGCCGCGAAGTGCACGACGAGGTTGATGGCGAAGACCCGACCAGCGCTGACATCTTGCACGGAGTGCTGGAACGCATCGAGCAGCTGTCATGGATGGTCAGCGCCGAAAACCGCCGCGTTACTGACTGACGCTGTCGCTGGCTGACGCTGTTGCCGGCTGCTCGATGGGGTCTTGCCGCAGGTCGATGCGCCGCAGCAACTGTGCGTTGAGGGCCACCACAACCGTTGAGAACGACATAAGCAACGCCCCCACCGACATGGGCAAAATAAAGCCAATCGGCGCGAGCACGCCCGCCGCAAGCGGCACAGAAATCAGGTTGTAGCCTGCCGCCCACCATAGATTTTGCTTCATTTTGCGGTAGCTGGCCTGCGAGAGGTCGATGACCGAGAGCACTGAACGTGGGTCGTCGCTGGCGAGAATCACTCCGGCCGAGCCGATCGCCACATCGGTGCCCGCGCCGATGGCGATGCCCACGTTGGCCTGCGCCAGGGCGGGTGCATCGTTGACTCCGTCACCCACCATGGCGACCGATGAGCCCTCATCTTGCAGTTCGATGACCCGTGCTGCTTTGTCTGCCGGGCGCACCCCCGCAAAAACACGGTCGATGCCGAGCTCTTCAGCAACGGCGTTCGCTACGGCCTCGGCATCGCCGGTGATCATGACGACGGCGATGCCACGCTCATGCAGGGCGTCGATGGCCGCCCGCGATTCGGGGCGAATCTCGTCGGCGAGCGCTAGCGCGCCAATAACCTCGTCGCCGTCGAGCACGTGCAAGATAATCGCGCCGTCCGCGCGCCACGGCGCCACTGCGTCAAGTTCAGAGGCGTTGTACTCCTTGAGCAGTGCCGGGCCCCCCACTCTGATCGAGCGGCCGTCAATCGTGGCGGTTACCCCCACAGCCGGGCTGGACGAGAAATCCTGAGACGACGGGATGCTCAACTCGCGCTGCTCGGCCGCTCGCACGATCGCGCGCGCCAGCGGGTGCTCACTGTCAGCTTCAGCTGCCGCGGCCAGCGCGAGCACCTCGTCGTCGGTGCGGTCGCCCGACGTCGCCACCGCAGTGACCGTGGGCGCGCCCATGGTCAGCGTGCCGGTCTTGTCGAAGATGACGACGTCAATGGTGCGCATGCTCTCCAGCGCGAGCCGATCAGTCACCAGTACCCCCGCGCGAGCAGCCTTTTCTGTGGCAATCGACACCACCAGCGGAATCGCGAGGCCGAGCGCGTGCGGGCACGCGATGACGAGTACGGTGATGGTGCGGATTATCGCGTCGCCGGGCATCCCGAGCGAAAACCAGACGATCGCCGTGATCGCCGCCGCGCCCAGCGCAAACCAAAAGAGCCACCCGGCTGCAGTATCGGCAAGGCGCTGAGCGCGCGACGATGACTCTTGCGCGTTGGCAACAAGGCGGCGAATACCCGCGAGGGCCGTATCGTCGCCGACCGCGGTCACCGAGATGCGCACGCCCGAGTCGGTGGCAACGGTTCCGGCAACCACCCGGTCACCCTTTTCGCGACGCACTG
>Ga0222708_1000555_pt1 | contig 9951 bp, 12 predicted proteins | sample AntAcemetage1576_FD_179806 | JGI IMG/M metagenome (GOLD analysis project Ga0222708, IMG submission 179806) | Saline water microbial communities from Ace Lake, Antarctica - #1576 | ecosystem: Environmental > Aquatic > Non-marine Saline and Alkaline > Saline | place: Antarctica: Ace Lake... | reverse complement strand
TATCAGGGTTTGCTATTCCTGTAGAATAGACTTCCAGGTGTGCGGTTGGTTGGGTTGTCCCAATACCTACTCGCCCATCAGCTCTTAACGTCAAAATCTCAGTTTCATCAGTGTATCTATCATTGGCAAGGAGTATATCAAGTTTCGAGTGAGATTTACCAAGTACATTATCATATTTACCCATCTTGAATGTAGCTCTAACACCATCACGTGAAGATGTACCCTCACGTGTTAAATGCATAACCGTCGCCAAGTCAGGTGTTATATTATTTATGGGTTGTGTATTTGTGACAACTAGGGGTGTTCCCAAATGGTTAAAGTTATTCCTATACACGGGCTGTTGATTGATAAATGCAGTACCCCCAGAGGTTTGGAAGAGGCCTTGGGGTTGTGTCGTCCCGATACCTACGTTACTATTTTCTAAAATAGTCACCTTTGCTGTACCCATAGTTGAGGTTTGACTTGCGAAGAAGTTGAGACCCTTCCCAGCACTCAAGATGTTTTCAATTTTATTTTCACCTGTAGCTGGGTTTGAATACATACGCATTCCACCAGTACCATATACCACTGCATTACTTCCAGTGACGTGGACATTTCCTGAAACTGTGAGAGTCTCGGAGGGGTTTGTATTGGCGATACCAATCTTACCATCAGAGGTTATACGCATCCTCTCGGCGTTCTTGGTTTTGAATCTAATATTTTGGTTGGTGACTGAAGTACTCGCACCATAGACCTCAATGCTACTCACGTTAGAAGCGGTCGGACCAGACTTGAGCACGAGAGCATTTGAGGTACTGTCGGCACCAGAATGATCTGCGTGTACTGTCACCGATACATCTGAGAAGACACTTCGGGTTTGAATGTTTGTAGTCACAGTGTTACCCACAATTGTCAGTGTGTTTCCGGAGGTGAGGTTCGCAAACACTTTGGCACCCACGGAAAAGTCATCAATTGGGGAAAGATTGGAAACACCTGAGGGGTAGGTTCCTACCGTGCGTAGCGCGACCATTTGAACATTGGCCCCAAATATGACAGGTGTAAGAGAAGTTGCATCAATTTGCAACAACTCGTTTGTACTGACGATACCACCATTACCCAGGTTTAATTGTTCTATAAAGACGTTACCAGTCGCATGTATCACATTTGAACCTATATCATCTATATATACATTAGAACCCACGCAGAGTGTATGTGTCGGGGCACTATTCGCAACACCAACAATACCTTCAGTGTAAAATTTACCATACACATGGACATTGACGGTATTCGAATCCATGGCAATCGTCTGTTGTCCGGGACCACCCACTGTGTAAGCACTATCGAACGTTCTTGAAAAAAAGAACTCCGTATTGGCTGTTGAATATCCAAACACCAAGTTTGCTTCTTCACCTGGGTGATCAGTCATTATGAGACCATTATCATACGCACCCCCTGGAAATCCATCAGCCATCTGAATGACCGCATTTGAAACAACCAAGTTGTTCGCAGCTAAATAGGTTAAATAATCGGTAATAAATACATTACCATCTACTCGTAGGTCACCGGTCACGTTGAGGTTACTTGATTCAACCACAACATTTCCATTTTTGAAAACAGCCGAGTTAAAACTGCCGTCATTATCTTCACCAACAGTGAGTTGTTTCCCGACAGCAACATTTGTGGAGTATGTATTACCAGTAACTTTCAAAACATTGGAACCAGCACTATTCACAACAAATTCGTTATTTACAGTTCTTAGGATATTAGATGTAGTCACATTCGTGGATAATATATTACCAGTCACCTGTAGGATATTTGGTCTTTGGCGATCGATGATAACATTACTTACACCAACCTGAAAATCATGGATTGGATTGGTAACACCTATACCAACTTGACTCGCAGACATACGAAAAACATTTGTGAAAGCAGTGAGATTCATATCACCTGTGGCAGTCAGAGAACCTGACATATTGAGATTCGCTACTGTGATTTCATCTGCTATGATCTCACCAGCTTCGATACTCGCCACACCCGTAATAATATCTTGTTCTCTGGGTGTGGCATCTAGACTGCCGACATAAATTTGGCCAGCTGTGACGAGAATGCCATCCGCTTGCGTCGCCATATACATTAATTACCGAATAAAATTCCAGCTAAACCATCTTTGATCCTGAGTACATTATAGTTTACAGCATAGACGTACATGTATGGACGGTCCGCCGCCTCTGCACCACGGATAACGAGTTTTGCGTTATCAAGCCGGCTAAAATTGCATGAACCAGAGGGGTTGTAATCGGATGCGTTGAGACAAAAGTGGTAGGCGAAGTATCGTGTCAGTGTTGGTGAGTGACTGGGCATATTGAAATATGTCTTACCATATGTTGATTTGTAATAGTTTTGTGCTGTGTGAAAATATGTCGGTGACATATTTTCTAGGAGTGGTGTACCATTAATTTGTATATCAGCATTTTTAAACGTAAAACGATCCACGGTGAAGTTGGTTTGAGATGTCCCAAATCCAAAGAAGAGTGACTTTACTGGATGATTGAAACTAGAAATATCTAGGACATTGTATCCACCTGAATCAGTTTTATTGTCTGTGACACTGTTGAGAGGGAATTCAACTCGTTGTGTCTGTGTGATGACAAAGTCTAACGTACGTTTCGTGAGTGACTCCCTCTCCTCAGTATCTAGGTAGAGGTAATTTCCATACATGGTCGCTTTCTTTTCAGATGCTGGAATGACTGCGAGTGTCGCTTGGTCAAATGTAATTCGTATTTCTACTTGATGACTCTGTAAAGCCACTAGGGGTAAAAATGCTTTGTGATCACAAAAGAAAAAATGGAGGGGTACGAAATATTTATTCGACAATGAAGCCTTGTTATTGAGTTCTTGGGATTTGTTGTATGTGTCCGCTAGGTAGTTTGGCCAAATTTCACTGTAATAATCAAAATGTTGGGAATCAACTTTTTGACCACCTATGAAAAGATCGATAGTCGAGTTGTAAAAGAGGTTCGATGCGATGTTGTCATTACTATTACTGTCAGCCTCGAACCAGAGTCCATTGATGACATCACCCAATACTGGAATGGTGATGGAAGTGTCACTATCAGTAATAGTTTTGATAAACTTGGGAGCTTGAGAGAAATTTGTGTGCCGTGTAAATTTTGTACGGAAAAAGGAATGTCCCTCATCACTTGTCAGATATATGTCTTGAACACCTTTTGAGACAAGTTGTATTAATGCACCGGACATTTAATTATTATTTAGATTATAAAAACAGACACTTTCCCTGAGGGAAGTCGCTCTTCTTTTCTTCAACCTGCTTCCCATGTATTTTGAAACCACCTTGTCTATACACTTTCATCCTTTTGAAATACATAGCTGTGAAGATTGACCAAGGATCATGAACATCATAGATGTGGGGATCATTCTTCTTACCCTTCGTCTCTCTCATAATTCTCCCAATGCTTTGGGTAATATCAGATTTGGGTGACGCTAGGATGACAGTATCTAGAGTGGGTATATCTAGACCCTCATGGGCTTGACTGAACGTCGCAAAGATGATCTTTTTCTTTGAGGACTCTTGGAGGGCAGCCTCTTTCATACCACCCATGTAGAGTCCAGATGTCTTGGGGAAACACTGATGAAGAAACTCACAATGTTGTCGGCGGTCACTGAGAACTAGAAGTTGTCTCGTCCCAGATGAGGCTTTCTTGACAAGTTCCACTAACATCCGATTTCTCTGGCGGTCCTCGACAACTTCTGTTATCATGTTGGGCATTGATATCTTTCCATTCCGCATGGAGGGTGGTGGATTCCTGTAATTTGGGGACTCGAATGTTATTGGAAAAACCTCAACCTGTTCCTGATTTTTTCTCTCAACCGCAAAGAATGTTGGTCCCATGAACCAATGAAGAACCTTGGTGAGACCATCTTTCCTCTCTGGGGTTGCTGAGAGACCAAAGATATGTCGAGGACACATCTTAAAAAGACTCTGACTGAACACCTTAGCACAAATATGATGCGCCTCGTCTACGATGAGTGTTCCTACAGAGTCAAAGTCTGAGAAGCTATATTCCTTTAGGGACAACGACTGGAGCATTGCGATGACAAAATCACACGCAACCTCTTTTTTGTCCTGCTGTACAACACCAATCGTAGCACCCGGGCAAAATTGTTGGATGCGCTCCCTCCACTGGTCAGCTAAGAACTGTTTGTGTACGACAATCATGGTCCTGTACCCCAGTTTACATGCTATAGCCAAGGATACCGTCGTTTTGCCGTAGCCACATGGTAAAGAAAGGACACCATGCCCTGCTTTAATTGCTGCTGTGAGTGCCTCATTTTGGTGTGTAGCATCTCGGAGTTGTCCAACGAATTTGGTTTTGATACGGGTAGGTTCGGGACGTTTGTCTTCCCGAGGCTCTCCAAGCTTATCGGTTCCATAGAATCTTGGAACGCAGACTCCAGTCTTAGTTGCTCTGAAAACTTTGAAAGGCGGTGGAGGAAATCCATAGTCTCCATTGACCACAGGTCTTACCGTTAATTCTTTTTTAATTTCTTGGATTGGTCCTTCACTCACCAGATACCCCGTTCTTGTAAGGGTTGTCATTAATTACTTATTTAAAGGGTACAAACTTTAAATGAGTATAAGATGCCTACCGTCGACGTTGAAGAGAATATTAAACAACTGCGTGTTAATATTGAGAGAATGACCCAAGAGGTTTTTAGACTTCAAGGGATGCTCCAAACATTTGAGGGGTTTAAGAAGGGTGGTCTGAAAACTATTGACCTTCCCAACGACCCCAATCAGGAGCCCGTTGAGGAACTTGAGAGTGTCCAAGAAAAGCCTGAATAAGCACCAACATTCCAAATACCCTTGAAATTGATTTCAATTTCCGCTTCATCATCCTTTATTAGAGACTGAATGGGACGTCCTTTGACGTTGCACATCACTCTCCTATAACGGAACGGTACCTTCACTTTTAGAACTCTCCCATCTAGGGGGTCATCCACATTTTTATTTAGGAGTAGGTGTAACTTATTCGTATGCATTCGTTGTATAATTTCTGAAACCTTTTGGGGAATTATAAAACGGATATACTTTTTATCATTGAAGTCATACATGGGTTCATATACAGTCGCTATGAACTTCATTGATTTCTATTACGATATACTAAAATTAAAACTATAAGTAGTACGACAACGAATGACACGACCTGTGTCAAGAGGAGAGACTGGAGAGGCTCCCTGGTATCAAATTGTTGATGACTTAGGGCTCTAGAGACTTCCACAGCTGCCTCGATACTCGAATAAGGTGTGTTTCTCGGGGACATCATACCACACATCGCAACCTTGGAACACTTCCCAAAGAATGGGAGTTGTCCATAGAGACTGAGAACCCCTGAGGATTGGGTGAATTTCCAAGTATTCCCTTGCCACTCGGCACCCCAACCGATACGCATCTCCAGAGGTTCTGGGAGTTCGAGTTGCTTGAGTACCTCAGCCTTTAGTATATCAGGTTTAGATCCCAATATCTCCTCAGTGAGATTACAGATGACACATGACACAGTTTTACCATTTGAAAGTACTTTAGGTTGGAGATTCCATTTGGTTTTCGCAGCAATCTCGAGATCTGTTTTTATTTCGAGTATATCTTCGTAGTCGAGAAGAACATTGATAGCACCATATGTACTCTCACTCACTATTTGGTCGGCACCTGGACCCCAATTATCTCCAAGTACCTTGATGGCTGGACTATTATCGAGACACAAGAAGAGCATACCATCTTCTATGACTTTGCCATCTGAAAATGTAGCCATGTACGTATCTTCACCGTACACGACAGTCTCAAGTTCTGTATTGAACACAAAGTTTCCACCAGCTTCCATGACTGCCTCTTCCATCGCATCACACATGACTTTACCTGAAACCTTTTGTGTGTATGACTTGGAGAGACCAACATGATCCAAATTTCTTACAAATTCATAGGCTGACATGACATCCCAAGTGACACCATCCATAATCAGAGGGAGACTTTCTAAAAGAGCTTGACCCTTCTCAGACAATGTTCCCAACGACTCCTTGAGGGAAAAGCGTTTAAACCTTTTGGGTTGTGTGAGTACTTTCGCAAATAGGGTTATCAAGGTGCCATAGTCCTTCGTGCTGAGAGAACTGAGAGCAAACGCAGTGTGACTAGCACCATCTGATGGTACAAATATATCATCCCAAGAAATTCCCATCTCATTGAAGATCGACTTTGTATTGACAAATGCTCGATCGAATACGATCCTATGTGCGTGGAGATCACGAACTTCTTCATCAGGTTCCCACCATGATCCACCTCCTGAAAGTTTTCTATCGTAGAGTGTTACTTCATGATCAGTTGACCTGAGTATTTCCCATGCGAGGGACATACCGGTGGGCCCAGCTCCAACGATATGAATCTTCATTCTAATTTTAAGAGATATATAAATTTTCATGTATCAACGTATAAAATGTCACGAGTGCCACTGTGAGCCAAAGTTGAAGCGTCATGTATGACCATCCTTGATAGAGAAGGAATGTTGTCAATAGAAGATGTGTCGGGATGGGCTTTTCAGGACCATATTTGATATGAAAACCAGTTGTCGCCATACCAGTTAATATGAGCGCGCTCATGAAAGATGATTGAGAAGGCATGAGTAAAAACCATGCGATGAATAGAAGGGCTACATAAGATATAAAGATTGCACGTCGTCCAAGTTCCCTTTTACTATCAACGATGGCAAGTTTTTCACCCTTGAGAAGTTTTGATTCCCAGTGAGGACCTAGGATAAGATAGGAACAATACAATAATAGAAACACCCACCACATATATTATATGAAACTAGTTTTTTTACGCTCCTCAGGAGTCTTGAGAACATAGAGAGTGGCGATGAAAATGATCATAGATAGGAGAGCGATTTCTATATCACTCGTAACACTAAGTGCCAGGATGAAGATGGAGAGTACACGAAACCACTGTTCATTAAAAAGTACCACAACCCTATTCGGTATATAGACGATATCACGGGAGAGTGTAACTTGATACATCACCAGAAGCGTAAAAATGATGGGTATTTTAAGAGTAACTACTCACTGGTTTAAGAAAATTCATTTATTTTGTATCGATATTTAAATTTAAGCGCCTCAATTTTTCTTCAAACTCTCTACGTTCACCTGGTGATTCACCTCGGATTGTCCTCGATAGGTATCAGGTTCATAGTACTCTTTAGGCACCACAGAATATCTGGCTGAGAGTTCATTCACACTGGCGGTGCGGTGACGAAGGTGTTGTCTGGCGATATAGAGGGGCATTTTTATGTGAAACTTGAAGTCGACCATTTCAAATGGGGTTGTGTGCCAGTGTCGTAGGAGATATCAGATGAGACCACGGTCTCCACGTGAAGTTTTGGTACCGTCACCATAGGATACCCGTGCTGATTGGACGATGGACGAATCCAAATCTTTTTGAGGCATGTGATCCACGAGCCTAACGAACCCATGATCGAGAACATTTTCCATTATGGATGAGTATCCGTTCAAATCTTTAATAGTTACACTCGTCATCGAAGGGGACCTCTCCACAAAAATCATAGAGCTTATTCAACTTCTTTTGTGTCTCATCCATGGCATCTATAGCATCATCCACCAGTTCCAAGAATGTATCCAATTCATCGAGGGCTATACGATGGGTATTCCTTAGGGGTTTCTTTGAGTGAAAAGCGGATTTGAGACGCTTGTTACTCTTGATGAGCTTGTCCAAGTTGGGCTTGTTCACGGCACACATACGGATGGTGAGACTCATTGTATATATTTTACTCACTTCAAATCTTTAATCAACTCCTCAATGTCCCGATAGTACCTCTTGAGGTCCTTCATGAACCTCTTGTTCTTCTCGAGGACTTCACATTCTACTTTGTTCAAATAAATCCATGCTAAATTACATTTGGAGTACTTTGTCCTCTTTTGATTCTCATTGGGTTTTCGAGCAACTAACTTCTTGGTAGTCTGCTTCTTTTTCACAGAGGCTGGTGTCACTTCTTTCCGATTCACGAAGGAGAGTGCTTGCATCACGGTATCTGCCAAGTCATCCTTCTTCTTGGACTTTACGAATGTCTCGATCCAGTGTGCATTCACACCATTACTACGGATAAAGGCTTCACACCGCTCAATAGAAGCTTTCTTCCTCTTATTGTATTGTGCTTTACCTGGACCAGAAATATCTGGAATCTTATGAGAGGCGTGATAAATGATAGTTTCAGCCTCTGGACACTTGATGATGAAGTACGCGTGAAGAAAGTGCATGACTGAAACCATTTTCTTATTAAAAGAGGGTTGCTCCTCGATGAGAATAGTTTTAGCTTTGAGTACCCAAGGTCGAGCATCTAAGTGATTTCGGAGGGACACGTAGACACCATCGGCGTGTTGTGGTGGAATCCCATCAACATCCCACTCCCTCACTAGGTTCTCATGGTCTTCATCGAGGAGACATAGAGCTAAATTCCTTATACCAACGTCGATTGACAATATAGTCATTGGTATAAAGGATGAAATTGTCTTTAATCTTATTTGAATTGTTGGTATAACATTAACACCACGAACAAACAACACATTGAGGAAGATGCACTAGAAGCATATCCGATTGTACTCGTGTCCAACCCAAAAGCATCTAGGAGACCACCAAACGCTCTTTCAAGCCATTTAAAAGGATTAAATGGACTATCGGGATTAAATGGATTTAATGGACTATCGAACAATGGAATATCCGCCTTAGTCTCTTCTTTACACTTTGGTTTGCAATACTCTTCACATTTTTCATTTGGTGATACACAATAGGGTTGGTTCTCGATTGGTGTAATTTGATAGTCTGCGAGGGTTTCCGGAGTACTATATGTGAGTTCGGATGCGTTTACCCCTCCCTGTTCATATTCATCCCAATTGTGTGGGACGCACCCAGCCATACAATTCTTGAAATCTTCTTCTTCATCTTCAAATTTATCATCGAGGTACGCAATTAAACCGGCACCAGCACCAATCGCTAGAACCGTCCTAACGGTAGCACCATCCGGGAACATCTTAGATGCGAGTGCGGCGTCACCCGAATCAGCAACCGCTTTCCTCAGTTTGGTAACGGTGCCTGCGTCTAGGTTTTTTAGTATTATGTCAGTATCGGCTTTATTCATGGCTTTAAAAACAGGTAAAAACGCTTCCGGGTTCGCCTTTATAAATGCTTTTATGACAGCCGGATCGGCAGCTGCTGCAGCGACTAGTGCTGATTGGCTACCAGCTTTTCCAGTTCCAGCAAAACCAGCAAATCGACGGAAAGCGCCTGCTAATCTGGCAGCCGCCATCTTTAGTTTACTTTATATTTAGATTTTAATTTAAGAAGAGCTTTGTGGACTGGTGTATTTTCCATAATGTATTCGTATCCATAGACATCCTTGGAGACGTACTTATCCTGGATCTCATCTGTGATAAATCCAAAGTCAACACCCTTCAAACCATATGTAGACATGGCGATTTCATTCCATTTCCATGTATAGACATCAAGTCCTGCTATGGGTGACTTGAGTTTCGTCTTTTTCACGTCATTTTTGAGCCTTCTATCTGAAAATATACTTTCGAAGCAATCACCCACATTACCACCAGAACCACAACCTTCTTCGACATTTTCTCCGTAATCTTCGAGTCCTTCGCCAATATTTTCGGCTACTTCGCCGACAACTTGGATACCCCCTCCAACCACCGTACCCAAACAGTCCCCCGCGTTACCACTAGTACATGCGTCTTCTACATCCTCTACGTAAGAAACTGCTGCATCCCCGAAATTTTCCTGGAAATTGTTACCTGCAGTTTCGAGAGTCGCCAATATTGTAGGTGCGACGTCGTCCTTAAAAGCGTCTCCAGCAGAATTCCAGATTGTATCCTTACCGGGGTTCTTTT
>Ga0222708_1000549_pt1 | contig 10009 bp, 13 predicted proteins | sample AntAcemetage1576_FD_179806 | JGI IMG/M metagenome (GOLD analysis project Ga0222708, IMG submission 179806) | Saline water microbial communities from Ace Lake, Antarctica - #1576 | ecosystem: Environmental > Aquatic > Non-marine Saline and Alkaline > Saline | place: Antarctica: Ace Lake... | reverse complement strand
TGGCATCCTGGATGCACTGAGCGAAGCCGAGATACCCGAGGAAAAGATGGTTGCAGTCACGCAAGGCTGGAAAATGACCGGCGCCATCAAGACGGCGGAGCGCAAGCTGGCCGAGGGCATCCTGGTGCATGGTGGCCAGCCGATTGCGGCGTGGTGTGTCGGCAACGCGAAAGTGGAGCCACGCGGCAACGCGGTAATCATCACCAAGCAGGCGGCAGGCAGCGCGAAAATTGACGTGCTGATGGCCCTGTTCAACGCCGTCACTTTGATGGCGATGAACCCCGCAGCAGAAAAATCCTTTTGGGAAGCAACAACTTGAGCTTTTTTGACCGACTCTTTGGGCGCAAGGCGACCCAGCTCACCTACGAACAGGTGGCAAACCTGCTTGACGGTGTGAGCGGAGGATCGGTTGCAGGCGTCACCGTCACCGACAAGACGGCGCTACAAGTCTCAACCGTGCTTGCATGTGTGAAGGTGATCGCGGACGGCTGCGCCACACCCAATCTGCACGTTTACAGAGAGATGTCTGACGGCACGCGCCAGAAGGCTGACAACATCCCAGAGTACCGTCTGCTGGCCCGCCGCCCAAACCAATGGCAAACATCGTTTGAGTGGCGTCGCCAGATGACCATTCACGCGGCACTTACCGGCTCCGCTCTATCAATCAAGGTGCGCGGCGACAACCGGCGTGTGCGCGAGTTGATCCCTGTCATGCCGGGACGGTGGGAGGTTCGGAAGGTTTCCCGCTACGAAATTCGATACCGATGTTCTGATGAGTTCGGCATCATTGGCGACTTTTCGCCCGATGATGTTTTTGTTTTGAACGGCGTGCAATGGGATTGGGTCGGCAGTCTGAATGCCGTCAACCTTGCCCGGTCTGCCATTGGCCTAGCCATCGCAACCGAAAAGACCCAGCAGTCCATGCACCAGAACGGGATGCGGCCCAGCGGCACCTATTCGGTAGACGGCCCACTCAACGAAGAGCAGCACACACGCTTGACTGCGTGGCTCGCCAAGAAAACGGGCGCAGGGGCAACCGGTACGCCGCTGGTTTTGGACCGGGGCGCAAAGTGGCAGCAAATATCACAGACCGGCGTTGATGCGCAGCACGTTGAAACCCGGCGCCTACAGATCGAGGAAATTTGCAGGGGATACGGGGTCTTCCCGCTGATGGTCGGCCACTCCGATAAAACCAGCACCTTTGCCAGCTCAGAAGCATTCTTCGCGGCCCACCTAATCCACTGCTTGGCGCCGTGGCACAAGGCATGGACGCAGCGCATTGATGAAATGCTACTCGACGGATCGGGGCCGCTGTTTGCCGAGTTTGACGCTCGATACATGCGCGCCGGATCAATCAAAGACCGTGCTGTCTACGCGCGCACCATGGTCGAAATGGGGCTGATGAGTCCCAACGAATACCGGGACGAAGAGGGCCGCGACCCACGCCTAGGTGGCGATGAATACCTGACGCCGCTGAATATGAGCAGCGGAACCAATAAAGGGACAGCGAATGAAACACCAGCAGTTTGAACGCAAAGACGCCAAAGGCGGGCGCGAAACGCGGTCATTTGCGCTTGAAATCCGCGCGACCGGAACCGACGGCAGCGTAGAGGGCTACGGCTCCGTGTTCGGCGTGCGCGACAACTACGACGACGTGATTGCCAAGGGCGCGTTTGTCGACAGCCTTGCCGCGCACAAGTCCGCAGGGACCATGCCCGCGATGCTGTGGCAGCACGACTCCAGCCAGCCGATTGGCGTTTGGTCGGAGATGATCGAGGACGAAAAGGGTCTTCGTATCAAGGGAATGCTGGCGCTTGGCACCACGCGCGGCAAAGAGGCCCATGAGCTGCTGAAAATGGGCGCACTAAACGGCCTGTCCATCGGGTTTATGTCTAAGCAATGGGCATATGACCAGAAAACCGAGGTTCGCACCCTCACCGAAATCGAGTTGTGGGAGGTCTCCCTGGTGACATTCCCAGCAAATGAAAAAGCACGCATAACCGGCGTGAAAAGCGCTGATGTTGGCGCCATGAAAAGCATTCGAGATGTTGAAAGGGCTCTACGGGACGTAGGGCTTTCGGCAGAAACGGCTCGGGCCTTCGCGGCTCAAGTCAAACGCATCGCACTGGAGGAACGGGACGTTCCTGGGGCGACTGCGGCATTGAAGGCGGCCGACCGGCTGCTCAATTCCCTTTCATCCAAGTAAGGAAAACCCCCGTGAAAACAACCCTTCTCCTGGCCGCTATGTCGGCACACTTCGCAGCCTTCCAAAGCAAGATTGCCATCGCTCGCGCCTACGAAAAGCGCGATGAGCCCAGCGTAAAGTCTGTGGCCGATACCCTCGACAAGATCGCCACCGCCTTCGATGAGTACAAGAAAACCAACGACGCGCGCATTGAAGCCGTGAAGACCGGCAAAGGCACGGCCGAGCTTGACGCCAAGCTGGCGAAGATGGACGACCACATGACCGCACTGGCAGAGGTCAAGTCCAAGCTGGAACTGATGGAGACCAAGCTGGCCCGCCCTGGCGTGTTTGGATCCAGCGGCGAAAGCACCAGCAAGGAAGCGGCCGATTACAAGGGCGCTTTTATCAACTGGGTCCGGGCGCCGCAAGACGCCGAACGCCATCAGAAACTGAGTGCTGCCCACCGCGCACTGGAGACCCGCGCTGCTGACGCACGCACCAGCACAAACGCATCCGGCGGCTTTGCGCTGCCTGAGGAAATTGAGCGCGCCATCGCCAGAATTGGCGTGGACATTTCCCCGATCCGGTCGCTGGCCACAGTCCGTACTGTCGGCACGCCCGATTACAAAGAGCTGATCGACGCGAACGGCGCCGCTTTCGAGTGGATCGGTGAAACCGACACCCGAGCGCAGACCAATACGCCCGACCTGGTGGAAATTGCCCCCACTTTTGGCATGGCATCCGCCAAGCCGCAAGCCACCGAGGAATCTCTGGACGACCTGTTTTTCAACGTCGAAGATTGGTTGATTACGTCTGCAACTGAGGCGATCTTCCAGGGCGAGGGCGTGGCCTTCCTGACCGGCAACGGTACAAAGAAGCCAACGGGTATTTTGGCTGGCCCGACCCCGGTTGTAACCGCTGACGCAGCACGCGCGTTCGGTACGCTGCAATACATCGCGGGCGGGCAGGCCGCTGTCATGCCGACCACTCTGGATCCATTCATTGACATGGTGTACGGGCTGCGGTCGCGCTACCGCAGCAATGCTGTGTGGTTGACCAGTAAGCTGATTCTGGCCGCGCTGCGCAAGTACAAAGACTCTAACGGAGCTTACCTGTGGCAGCCCGCCGTAGTCGCTGGCCAGCCGTCCACATTCATGGGTTACGGCATCGTTGAGTCCGAAGATATGCCAGTGGTGGGAGCTGGTACTTTCCCGCTGGCCTTCGGTGACTTCCGCGAGGGCTATCTGATCTGCGACCGCGTTGGAATGCGTATGACGCGCGACGAAATTACCACGCCCGGTTACGTCAAGTTCTACATTCGCAAGCGCGTTGGCGGTCGTCTTCGTAACACGCAAGCCATCAAGCTGCTGAAAATCGCAGCGACCTAAAACAAGGCCCTTCGGGGCCTTTTCTATTGGCACCTATGAAAATCACCGCCCTAAAAAACTTCGCGTACTCGCATAACGGCATTCACCTGACCGAATACATTGCCGGTCAGTCCATTGACTCGACAGACGATGAAATGGTCGCCGTTGCCGTGCGCGAAGGATGGGCTGAGGTGCCAATAGAAAAGGCAGTCAAGCCGCCAAGTAACAAGGCTCACAAGGCCGCACCCGAAAGCAAATAAATGCTGCTGACGCTCACCACCGCCAAGGCGCACTTGCGCGTGACGCACGACAGCGAGGACGCGCTGATTGGCCTGTACCTGCTGGCAGCTGAGCAATCCGCTGTGTCGCACCTGGACCGCAAGGTCTACGCCGACAGCGCTGCGCTCGCCGCTGCTGTGGCTGCTGCGCCTGCGGCCTTTGCATCTGCTGCGCTGGCTTATATCACAGCGTTTGATGCGGCCATGCTGCTGACGGGTAAAGAATTGACCGAAGCCTTGCGGGTGGCTGATCTTGCATTCAGACGTACCGAGATCGAGGTACGCCAGATCCATGACGGCATTCTCATGAACGAGGCAATCGCCGCAGCTGTGCTGCTTACGCTGGGCACATTGTTTGCCGCGCGTGAGGACGTGGTGGTCGGCTTGAGCGTGGCGCAGCTACCCAACGGCGCCAGCATGTTGCTGCAACCTTACCGCGCCGGGCTTGGTTTGTGATGCAAGCCGGTCGCCTATCCACCCCCATCGTGATTCAGCAGCAGACGACGACGACCGACGCCATTGGTCAGCCTCTGACGCAGTGGAGCGACTTCGCGGCGGTGTGGTCTAACGTAAGGCACAACAGCGGCGCAGAGGCCATCAAGGCGGGCGCCAGCGTGTCCACGGTGCAGGCATCCATGCGCGTGCGTCAGCTCGCTGGCATCACCGCCGGAATGCGCGTAGTGGCCGGTGGCGTGGTTTACGAAATCAAGGCCGTGTTGCCCGATATGGCGCGCCGCGAATTCACAGACTTGGTGTGCGAGGTGACCGCGTGAGCCTGAAAATCAACTTCAACACAAAGCAGTTGCAAGAGCAATTGCAGGCCACCGCCGACAAGATGCACGCCGCCACGCGCCCAGCCGCGCAGGCCGGTGTGCAACTGATCTATGACCGCGCGCGCGCCAATGCGCCTGTGTCCGAGAAAGCGCATTACTTTCACATCGAGGGCAGAAAGTACGGGCCATTCCAACCGGGCAACCTGCGCGACAGCATCTATCAGGTATTCAGCCGCGACAAGTCATTCCGCGACGTGTCCACCTATGAAGTGAGTTGGAACAAAACAAAAGCGCCCTACGGCTTCGCCTACGAATTCGGCAACAGCAAACGCGGTGCGAAGTCCTTCATTGCCCGATCGGTCGCAGAAACCCGTAAGTCGGTGCGCGACGCGATCAAGGCCAGATTCATCAGCGAGGTAAACCGATGATGGAAGCCGCCCTGCAAGCCCTGCTGCTGACCGCGTGCCCGCGCGTGTTCCCCGATGTCGCGCCGAACAACACCGCAGCGCCCTGGGTGACGTGGCAAGCGCTGGGTGGCGAGTCGCTGGGCTACCTCGACAACACCGCCGCCGACAAGCGCCATGTGTTACTTCAAATTAACGTCTGGTCTGTGGGTCGGCTGGATTCGCTGAGCTTGATTCGGCAAATAGAGGATTTGATGCGCGCATCAACAGCGTTCATCGCCACACCAACCGGAGAGTCTGTGTCTATGTATGAAGGAGATACTAAACTCTATGGTTGTCTGCAACGGTTTTCTATATACGCGCCTAGATAATGTAGTAAAATGACGAAGCGCCTAAGGACGGCAATCCAAAGGCACTTCTAACCAAATACGTTAAAAAGGAACGGTATGGCTGATGATAATTCTAGCATTTACGGACGCGTTTACTTGGTAACCAATAAAGTAAACGGGAAAAAGTACGTTGGGCAAACTACTCAGCGGATTTCTATCCGGTGGTCGACCCACTGCAACCCCAAAAGAGTTTCGTGCAAAGCACTTGGCGCAGCAATTGCCCTCTACGGACGTAATAACTTTACACTTGAGGTTGTTGCTTTGGCCATGAGTAAAGATGAATTAGACCTAATAGAGATCAAATTCATCACCGAGCATAAGTCTTTAACCCCATACGGATACAATATTAAAACTGGTGGGTCCAGAGGTAAGCTTCCGGATTCTTTGAAAGCCCAAATCAAAGAATCCATGCGAAAGAATTTTGAAGATCCTGAGTTTTTAAAAAAGCTTAGCGAGGGCCAGTTAGCCTCTTGGGCAGACCCCGAAAGTAGAGCCCGCCGAATGTATGGCATGAAGAAGGCTGCGAATACAGACCACGCAAAGGCCATCAAGAGTAGTGCGGCAAAACAACTATGGCAGTCTGAGGAATTCAGGGTGAAAGTTGCTGATTCGCAAGCCGCATGCAAAAAGCCAAGAAGTAAAGAGTACCGTCAAAAAATGTCAGATAAGTTTAAGGGCCGGGTATTCAGTGAAGAGACCAAAGCAAAGATGGTTGAGGCCGCTAAACATAGAGTCTGGAAGCCGTTGTCAGATGATCAAAAGAAAAAAATTTCAAACTCCCGAAAGGGGGCGGTTTTTTCAGACGAGCACAAAGCAAAACTATCCGCAGCACGCAAAGCATTTGTGCTGGGACAGAAAGTAAATTTAACTACTGAGTTTTAGGACTTAACCCCAACAACCGAAGCCGCCTCATACGCGGCTTTTTTTGTGCCCGCTCGGGCTCACAGCAACCCGCTCTCAGCAATGGCAGCGGGGTTTTTCGTTTCCAGCCCTTGCGGGCAAACCCACCAACCTGAAAGGCCACCACCATGGCAGCAACCCTCCCAGACGGCGCGACCCTCTCGATCGCGACCACTTACGAAGCCAGCTCAAAAACCATCACGTCTGTGACCAACGCCAACCCGGCGATTGCCAGTTCGGCGTCGCACGGCTACGTCAACGGCACGCTGCTGGAAGTCAAAAGCGGCTGGAACCGCATCAACGACGCCATCATCCGTGTGGCAGCGACCGCGGCTGGCACATTTGCGATGGAAGGCGTTGACGCCACCAACACGCAGTTTTACACACCCGGTTCTGGCGGTGGTACTGCGCGCGCCATCACCGGATTTACCCAGATCAGCCAGATTCTGGAGTTCTCAACCAGTGGTGGCGATCAGCAGTTTGCGACCTTTTCCTTCCTGGAAGAAGATTTCGAGCGTCAGCTGCCTTCGATCACCAGCGCGCAGTCGATCACCATGTCGATTGCCGATGACACAACCCTGCCCGGCTACGTTGCCCTGAAGGCCGCAAGCGCAGCGCGCAGCAACCGCGCACTGCGCTTGCAATTGCGAAACGGCGACATCATTCTCTACAACGGCATTTTCAGCCTGAATGAGACGCCATCCCTCACCAAGGGCAGCGTCATGGCGGTTTCCTGCTCGTTCTCGTTGCAGGGACTGCCAGTCCGATACCGGTCGGTCTAAGCCCTCAACAACCCCGCCCTGAGCAATCACGGCGGGGTTTTCGTTTCTGGCGCAAGCCAACCCAGCACCGCCCGGCTCGTGTCTCCTTTCGCAGGGAGCGCGGGCTGGGTATGGGCATTTTCAAACCCTGCGAAAGAAAACATCATGGCAAAACTCACGCTCACCGCATCGCCCACTTTCAAATCAATGGTGAAGATCCCGGTGCCTGGCGCAAAAGCCGCCCCGGTTGAATTCAAGTTCAATGGCATGACCAAGGACAAGTTCAAGGCATGGCTCGAAACCCTGAGCGACAAGGAAGACGCCGATGCCATCATGGAAATTGCCAGCGGCTGGGACCTGGACGACCCGTTCAACGCCGACAACGTGGGCCGGTTGATTGACCAGTACATCGGCGCGGCGAAGGTGATTTTCGAGACCTACATCAACGAGCTGAGCGCGGCCAAGCTGGGAAACTGACAGCGATTGGCGGTGCGCTTTTTGCCGCGCCGCCAAGCAAAAGTGAGCTGACCGCCTTTGGCCTTTGCGAAGACGACTACGCCAGCGAGTCTGTAGAGGTGTGGCCCGAGCACGTGCAAGCCGCGCAACTGATGCAGCGCATCGGCACCCGCTGGGTGCACAGCAGCATGGGCGGCGTGACCGGCATCCGGTGGGAGGCGGTTTACCCGCTGATGGACCGGCTTGGGCTGGATGCGCTGGTGTGGGATGGGCTTTTGACTGAGCTGGAGATCATGGAGCGCGCGGCCCTGGTCGAGATCAACAAAAAGTAACGGGACACGCTACGATGCGAACCTCAACAAAACGGAGGTTTGTGATGTCGGTATTTCAGGTTCACGCAGGCGATTTTGGCAAAGGCAAAGGAACGGCATCGGGCAGCGTCTTGATCTTTCCCTGGCAGGGCGGAGACGGGTTTTCGCTTGGGAAAACTGTTCTTTTTTCCGACTTGGCAAGCGTTGAGCTCGCCAGTGAAGACGCAGTGAAGCGGGTCGGCGGCACGGTTGGATGGGGCGTTGCTGGCGCCGTGCTGCTGGGTCCGGTCGGCTTGCTTGCGGGCTTGCTGGCAGGCGGGCGCGGCAAGGATGTGACTTTCGTTGGCGTTCACAAAGACGAGCGCAAGTTTCTCGCCACCACCGATTCCAAGACGTTTACCAAGATAAGCGCCGCGCTTTTCTAAACCGCTTCGCACCAAACAGGCCACCTTCGGGTGGCTTTTCTTTTTTCTGGGACCGATAAATGGCAGATCTGAACATCACAGGCAGCGTGCGGGTGGACGCAAGCCAAGCCGAGGGCGAGTTCCGGCGCCTGGGCGGCGCTGCCGAGCGGATGTCCCGAGATATTGGCGAGTCTGCCGGGCGCACGGGCCGCTCGATCAACAGCATCGGCGCGGGTGCAAACCAAAGCGCGGCGCAGCTCACGCGGTCCCAGTCGCGCATTCGCGACGAAATATCGCGCACCACCACGCAGATTCAGCAGCTCGGAAAAACTGCAAGCCAGAAGTTTGAAATCAAGATTGCCGCGCAAGGCCTCGACCCGACGCAGTTCGGCCCGTACTTGCGCCGTCTGCGCGAAGTCGAAGCCGCCCAAGCCTCCCAAGCATCGGGCGCCGCTCGGGCCGCACAAGGCACCGCCGTCAACAGCGCCGCCATGACCCGCGCAGCCGGCGCAGCAAACGAGATGGGCAACGCCCTGCGCGTCTTGGCCGCAACCTACGGGGTGGGGCAGCTGATCCAGCTGACCGACCAATACACCAAATTTACCGCACAACTTCGCCTAGCTGCCAACAGCACAAACGAATACGCCACATCGCTCGCCAGCGTGCGCGCCATCTCGACCGAGGCCCAACAAAGCATCGGATCTGTGGGCGTGCTGTACGCCCGCGTGGCTAACTCCACCCGCGAGCTGGGCGTGTCGCAAAAACAGGTTGGCGACATCGTGCGCAGCGTCGCACTGAGCTTGGCTGTCAGTGGCTCGACCGCCGTCGAAGCGTCGTCCACCATCCTGCAACTGTCCCAGGCGTTCGCCTCGGGCACCTTGCGGGGCGAAGAATTCAACGCCGTCAACGAGGCGTCACCGCGCCTTATGAAGGCGCTGGCAGAGGGCATGGGTGTTCCCATCGGCGCGCTCAAAGAAATGGCGTCGGCTGGACTTATCACGTCTGCCGTGCTGGCCCAGGCGCTGCCAAAAGCCCTGGCAGAGCTGACCGAGGAAGCCAAAGAAGTTACCACCATCAGCGGGGCCTTCACGGTTTTCAACAACGAGTTGTTGCAGTTCGTCGGCACCAGCGCCAACAGCAGCGGCGCGATCAAGGCGATCACCAGCAGCATCATCGCGCTCGCTGAAAACCTCAACACGCTCGCCGCCGTGGGCGTCGGTTTGGCGCTGGCCAAAGTCACATCGGCCATTGGCGCCATCGGACTTGCGAGCTACCAAAGTGCAGCCGGTGCACTTGCTGCCGCGAACGCGCTGGGAGTGCAGCGGGCAGCCACCATTGCCGCCGCCCAAGCCGAGATCGCCAGCACCGCAGCCACCACCGCGCGGCTGGGCGTCACCCAGGCCGTGATTGTGGCCTCCCGCCAAGAGGCGATTGCCAGCCTCGCATCGGCCAACGCCACAGCAGCCCAGGCCACCGCGCAGATCGCAGCCGCGCGGGCAGCGGGGGCGCAAAGTTTCGCACTGACGGCACTGGCGCAGGGCGAAGTGGCATTGCTCGCAGCGCAGCGCGCCCGAAGCGCATCCATGGCCGAACTGGCGCTGCTGGGACAACAGCAGGCCCGCGTGTCCGCTCAGATCACCGCCGCCACCCTCGCGCAAACCGCCGCACAGGCCGGGCTGACCGCAGCCAACACCGCAGGCGGCGCATCGGCTGCACTGGCTACCCGCGCGCTGGGCTTCTTGGGCGGGCGTATCGGCATCGTGACGACCTTGCTGGGCTTG
>Ga0222708_1000547_pt1 | contig 10012 bp, 12 predicted proteins | sample AntAcemetage1576_FD_179806 | JGI IMG/M metagenome (GOLD analysis project Ga0222708, IMG submission 179806) | Saline water microbial communities from Ace Lake, Antarctica - #1576 | ecosystem: Environmental > Aquatic > Non-marine Saline and Alkaline > Saline | place: Antarctica: Ace Lake... | reverse complement strand
GTTGATATTGACTACAACATTACGTTCACTTGCTGCTCTAGTACTATCGCTAATTGCTTTTGAAATACTCTTAGCTAAATCTTCTTGAGACTTGCGAGAGTCAATCTGAGGTGATGCAGAGGAACCGCTTGAGCCTCCTGATGAACCGCTACCTCCGCCTGACTTAGATGTTCCCCCACCCTTACCAGCCGCGGAAAAGAAAGCAGCTGATGCAATACCATGATTGATAGATGCGACTAGCTTGCTTTGATCTAAGAATCCTGAACCTGCATACGCTGCAAAATTGGCGATACCTAGAGCGCCTTCAATTGCACCTGACATTACTGCTTTCTTTTTCTCATCCTTAATAAACTTATCTGAGATTGAAGAGCCTAGTGCTGCAATAGTTTGTTGTGTTGCTAGTTGAGCATCCCTTGCAGTCTGTAAATCTTTATTGATCTTGGCTTGAGCTGTAGCCTCATTAGTCAATCTCTCTTTATTGATAGTAGCAAGTTCCTCATTCAATGCGATCTTCTCCTCTAGTAATCTTAACTCGCGCTCTTGAGGTGAGAGTGAACGGTTGTTCTCAATCTCATATTGTCTATTTGCAGCATCAGCGATCGCCTTCTGCATTTCACTTTGCTTTGTGCTAAGCGTTTCAATTTTCATCCTGATTAGTACTTCAGCATGATAGGCATCAATCAATTTGTTTTGATCGTCAAGCGCCTTCTTTGCAGCCGCGTCAATTGCAGCTTGTGTCTTAGCTGCATCATCACCCTTACCTGTTGGCCTGTTAGGACTAGTGGGTTTTGTAGGGCCGCCTGATGAGGCTTTCTGCGTTGTGTCTGTAACGCGCGCGCCTGCAACCTCAATCCTAATGTCGCTTGATAGACTGCTAGCTGCTTTACCGATCGCGTCAACTGTGGCCATACCTTCACGAGCTTGCGTTTTCATTTCTTCAATGTTGGCAAGCGAGGCATCCATGGAAGATTGGACATCTAATTTAAAGGGAGTTTTGATCTCTGCTCTAATCGATTTGATCTTAGCTAGTGTCTCATCCATCTGTAGGGCTGAGAACATTTTCTCTAGAGCATTCAAAACTAGATCGGCTGTACCTACTACAACATCAACAAGCGCATTGAATCCGATTTTGACGCCTAGAATTAAACCGTTGAATGCAAGTTTAGTTGCTGTGAATTGTAGCTTAGCGCCTGTAAATGCCACCACTATAGCTTGACCAAATGCAGCGCCAACATCAATAGCAGTAGCAAAACCATCAGCAAAGTTAAGCGCCCATGTTTTGATGGTAGCCGAGTTGCCCTTAATCCATCCCTGTAAATCCTCAAACCGTTTGCTCAATGGGCCGAGGATAGCTTGGAATACTCCTGTATCATTGATCGCGCCACCTAACGCTTGCTGTAAATCACCCCCAATCGCATTGTTAAATCGCGCTAGCTGTGATGCTGCATCGTTACCAGCAAGTGACACGTCTTTATACTTTGCGGCTAGGATCGAATTAATTTCTGCGGCGCGCTCTGTCACGCTAGTCATTGCGGTTAGCTTTGCCGCTTGCTGCTTTGATACGCCTAGGAACGTTTGCAGTTCTTTGCCGCCCTTAGCTACAGCGGTACTGTATTGAGCTTGTACGGTATTGATGTCTTGGCCTGAGACTTTAGAGATCTTGAGCATGTTGTTTAGTGCGGTTGTTGCACCTACAGCATCCCTAGTTTTCAGGGTGTATAGAGTCATCGCCTTGATTAATTTTTCGTCCCCAGCTATAGCGCCAAACCCTAACGTCAATGTACCTATTGATCCTGAAAGTGCGTCAGCTTGAGCCTTAGCGTCTGCTAGTGACATACCCATTGCTTGATAAGACTGAATTAGACCCAAGTCAAGCATCTGCTGTTCTGAACCCGCTTGAGACAACTTAACAGATGCAGCGGTAAATGCTGTTAATGCACCAATCGCTACACCTACACCTATAGCTACAAGGCCGAATGCAGCTTTAGCGCCTGATGCGAAAGTACTAATGCCCTTAGACATCTTGGGAAACTTTGATGATGAGGCATCGCGCATTTCCTTACCTAAATTCCTAATGTCTCTAGTCCAGATTGTAGTCTTCTTAGCTGCTTCCTCTGTCTCATCGCCCGTCTTTTTAGTCTCATCTTTTGCTTTACCGGCTGAACCTGTAAAGCCCTTGAATGATTCATTCAATGCTTTGATGGAATCGTTAAGTTCTTTCTGACCTTCGGATTCCCATTTAACTGTGTATGGAATTTCCATTTAGTCTCCTCTTCTATCTATGTCATTCAGCGATTGACTGATGAATGAATGTACTAGTTGATTAAGAATATCCTCAAGGTGCAATTCAGATGATTCAGCTAGAGCTTGCTTGAGGATCTTGATGAGAATTTCTTTGCCTACCTCAAGAAGGATCTGCCTGAGGATTATCTTAAGCACCATCATCGCGCACCTCCTATTAGGTTATTCATCAGTGACCTAGATAGTTCTTGATCGTCTTTCAATTTCTGTTTAGCTAGTTCCGCTTTACATCTTAGTTGATCATATATCGAAACCATTTGATGGTATTCATTAGGCAAGTTGAATAACCCTGATCGATTCTCTATCTCAAAGAATCCATATCTATCAACAATTGAAAACATCTGTCTGATGCTATCATCAACATCAGGGATCTTGCATGAGAATCTTTTTCTGTTTTCGCTGGTGTCAGAATATGTTCCTCGGTGAACCGGACAAGTACAAGCCTTAATCTTTACATGTTCGATCCACGCTGTTACTTTCCCAATGCTTCAACTTTGATAGATGACTTTTGCATTGCGCTAACAATCAAAGCATAACAATCCATAGGTGCAAAAGTAAGAACTAATTGATCTTGATCTTCGTCATCTAATTCAGTCCATTTAAGGGGCTCGTCATTTGCATCTAAGAATCCATCAACTCTAACGATCATGCTAGATAGGGTTTGATACAGAGAATGCAATTCCTCTGGTGACCATTCAAGAGGGCTTAGCTTAGCATTGAAAATCTTGGCCTGCTTATCTAGTTCATCCTGAATTGATTGAGCTGCATCGTCTGACATAATAAGAGATTCGTCGTGTTCTAGTCCTGCTGCTTTGAGTTCTTTCTGCGTCTGATGATCTGTCAAATTTGAGAATGGCGCAACAGTGCGTTCCCATTCCTCAACTAGTTCTACCTTGCCGATCCGTTTATCCTCAAACCCTGAGATATCTAAACCGATTCTTGCAATTTCAATTGCATCAAGTCTCTTGAAATGTACCGCACACTTCTCACCATCAATTAGCATTTCGTGCTTATGGTGTGACTGACCTTTCTTCCAAATCTTAGGCATAATGTTTTCTCCTTTCTAGATCAGATGAATAGTGAATTGCTTACAGTGACAAGGCCTGACAGTACTGTCACGACATTTGCAACAGCGCTAAGATCTGTGATTCGAGTTTGGTGGTAGTACTGTTGTCCTGGAATTAGAGCCGCTGTATTTGCAGCTGCAATCTGGACTGTGAACTCGCCAGCCGGTCCACCTGTAATAGTGATCCCAGTACCGATTGCATAGCTGATAATATCCTCATCATTCAAAGTACCAATTCTAAAAACGATTGTGAACCCTGTAATGTTGATTGCGGTATTGGTATCATCAACCGCTTTGAGGTTGAGAGTTAGAGAATCGCCGTTGAAGAGTTTTAAAGTTTCTGTTCTTGACCGAGGTAGTGTTGCCATATTCGCCTCCTAAGCGCGCGCATCGCGTGGCCCTTATGCTGGTATGCGTTTGTATGTGAAGGGCCCTAGCTTTAACGCTAAGGCCCTTCACATTTGATTAGGTGAAGGTGATGACAAGCTCATTATCTCCAGCTGTACCGGCTGGCCTGATTGCAAAGAAGGGAACTGTGTAAGTGGGTGAGGCATCTGTGTAAACACCAAACTGAATTGCAGGCATGCTGAATGTACATGTTCGCGCGCCCTTAGTGATGACTACTGTTAGCGAGGCTTTAGATGCAGCATAAGCTTGAGTGATCATATCTGTTAGCGCGGCTGAACCATCAACCAATGTTAGCGATCCTCCAATGCGATTCCCTGACTTTCCCTTGGTAAGAACAATCTTTCGGATACCGCCTGCACCTACCTCTGCACCGCCGCCTTGTGGTGATGTAACGAAATTAGATGACACTTCAAATGCAGATACAGGGTAGCTCACATTGCCAACAGTGACAGCCATCTTGTTGATCATCCATCCACATTGGTCGGTGTTGTATGTAGTGGGGAGTGTGGGGAGATTGCTCATGGTAGCAGGTACTGCGTCGAAAAGCCCTAGTGCCGTACCTGCTAAGAACGCCTCTGAACCCTGCTCAAATGTAAATGTGAGATCTGTTTTAGAGCCGCGTGACATTAGGCGCTTACCGGTATTGTCTTCGATCGATCGCTGATACATGAGAAAAGTTGCGCTAGGAACTTCCGATTGATCGTTAGCGGTTGATGGTGTGTAAGTCACTGAAGTACCAGCGTCAATCACGCGCTTGAAATTACCAGCTCTAAGAATCGCATCAATGATAGGTAAGTCGCCTGCATCAACCGATCCGATCAAAGGTGATTCCCAAGCTACTTCATTGTGTGAAAAATACACTGTATGACATTCACCTGATGCTGTAGCGGTAACCCTATCAGGCTCACTAACCTCATAGATAGGTGTAATGGTGAGGCTACGGAATGCGAGAGTGTCATCACTAGTGGGCGCGCTTGCACCAAATGCATCAACGCCATAAGATGTTTCAGATTTAACAGCGCAGATGGCTTGGTCTAATGTTGTATATCCTGACATATGGTTTTCTCCTGTTAGGTTCGTCGCGCTACAGCGTAGCTTGAGGTTGGAATTAGAGCTTGAGATTTAACCTCAAACTGAAGTAGTGCTCTGCCAATTACACCAATTGAATCGTATGCAATTGCATCTGACCAATCACTCTTAAGCTGTATCTCTAGAATTGAAACACCATCAACAGCGTCACGCAGAAGTGTTGTTAGCATTGCGCCCTTGTAGCGATCGGCCATTAGGTCAATCAACTCAAACTGTCTAAGCTCTTCACCCAAGCGAGTCACTGGCTCTGTAGCGCTTGGCCATTTAAAGATAAAGCTAACAGCATATGTGATTGCAGTTAAGACTGATGATTGCGCTTGATTACCTGTAAGGCGCTTAGGATAACTAGCTGATGTCTGTTGAGAAATGATCATCGCTTGATTCGAATTAAAGATTACATCTAATGGATTGATGCCTGTAGTGATCCAATATTGATCGTTGCTAGGTGCAATTAGAATATCGTTGATGTCATTGATGTTGATAAGATCTTGAGCTAGTCCGTCAACTAAAACCTGTTTGATTCTTTCCTTCTGCGCTCTAACTAATTCGTTTAGATGCATCATTGGCTTGCCTCGCTTTTGGATTGTATGTATGCAAACACTAAAGCCTCAAGCTCTAATTTGTTTTCGTCTGTCAGATGGTAGGGCAGACGCGCTGGAAATGCCTCACCAAATTGATTAGTTCCGCCATAGATGACGCCTGCATTTGGTGCATTAGATCCTAGCGTTACCTCATTAGATGATACCTGCAATATATGATAGGCATCGCTAGGGTTCATCAGCGAAGGCGCAAGCTGTTCGCGCTCACCCTCTTTCCATCTAAGCGGTCTAAGATCGCCTGTAAGACGCTGCTTAAATTTTGAATACTTAGGTTCAAGGGGTGCGAAATCTTCGCCTGTGTCAAGTCTTCGCTTAGCTAGCGCCATGATGTAGGGTTGTATTACATTAATGAATAGCTCGGCCATATCAGGGATGTAAAGATTTACCATCTTGGGAACCGATTGCGGTTGCGCTCTAAGCTCTGTGCATCAAGGTTGCTATGGATTGTTGATGATGCGGACATCTGATTGCCAAGATCTTGGGGTGAATCTTTAATCATATCTTTCAGCGCGTTGAATTGATCAAGCGCGCGCTGATTGCGAGGATCGTTAGGGTTGCCAACAGTCTCAAGAATACGGTAAACAGCAAATGAAATAACAGCTTGTTTGCATATGTAGGTAGTGATGTTGTCTAGTGTAGGTGAATCAATGTTAGCGCGCTGTAGTACGCCATTGATCTGTGCTGCACCTAGCATGATGTATTCCTCGACTGTCTCTGTATTGATAGGTTTAGATGTAGTTGTAATCTCTCCCATATTGGTAGGTGATTGCCTAATGACATCTTGGATAACTGTGCCAAATACATTAATCATTCAACCCCCCCATATGGTTTAAAAAGTCTTCGTGCTTTCTACCATTAGACATTTCATAACCTGATGCTAAGGCTAGCTGCTTCAATTCTTTATAGGATAGATCTGCAAAGTCTTGAGCGCGCGCTGGCTCTTCAATCTCCTCTAGCTCAAACCCTACTCTCATAAGCAGTTCTGCATCATCATTTGGCACTAACGATCCGTATGACAGTACTTGATTCTTATATGTAGTCTTGCGATTGGTGTTCCATCTGTACATGCTAAAATCTCCATATAAAAATAACCCCTACCCTGTATGTGAGAGTAGGGGTTATTTTCAGTTTAAGGTTTTACTATCATGGCGCTAGGACGTTCTTGAATGCAACAGCGTCATCAGGGGACTTAACAAATAGTGAGGATGCGTCAGATGCAAAGATATCATAGGTATCTGACTTGAGCACACTATTCATTTCCATGCTCATAGGCATGACGCGCTTATTCTCAATTGCACCTCGTGAGAAAATTGCAACTGTTGAATTGAAAAGCTGAACCCGGCGCATGCCTTGCTTAGGACCGCTCTCTGTTGCCATGAGATTTAGAATATGAACCTCATTGAAATTATAACCCTGTAGCGCCAACTTGAGCGCCTCAAAGTTTAGTGGTGCAGAATCAGAGCCCTTAAAATCAGCGTGCTTAGCTAGTGCAATTGCGACATCCTGACTTAGCACTAGGACATCACCACCATATGTATTCTGTGCGGCAACCAAAGTTGCAATTACTTCTGAACCGGCAACGTTGAATCGCTCTGCATTGTCAAGTGTAATTGTAGACAACTCGCGAGAGTAAGCAGGATTCCCATCACCCTTGAGGATTTTAGCTAATGTGCGCTCATGTTGAGAGTGTACTTTATGAGCAAGGTTATCTAGGATTGTACTCTCAAGCAATGCTGACTGGCCTGAGGGATCTTGGCGATCAAATGCCTGACGATCAATTGAGGTGTAAATGCGCACACGATCAACTCTTCCCTCTGAACGCTCTGTATCAAAGTTAGTTTTAACTGCATCTGCATATGGTGCAACAACTAAATTACCATCTGCAATGTCTGGCCCTACACCATGTACGAATCGATCTGCAAAGTACTCGTCATTGCCTGATGGGCCTAACACTAAATCACTCTGTGCAATAATTGCATCGTTTGAATAAGTGTACTTTGCGAAAGCGCCTTGTGTGTGCGCGCTAACATACAATTCGTTTAGTAGGTAGGAAGGCATCTGTGTAAGAATAGCCATGGTGTGATCTCCTGTTTTTTCTGTTTGAGGTTTTCGTTAACTGCTAAAGGTAAGGTTAATTCTTATCAGGCGGGAACTGCAATGCGAGGTAGGATTGCAAGCTTGCAACGGATCAATTTGCCTAGTCCATTATCAAGCGCGCTACCAGCCTCTAGAGCAAACGCAACAGTAGGGGTTACAGGCGTAGTCGCTTGCTTGACTACTTGACCAACAGCGTTGATTGTGAGCGCATCACCATAGACAATAGTAGCATCAGCACATTCGCATTGCGCTTCACCGTCAACAATAACTGCAACTAGCGCATTGACGGAAACTGTGGTTTGGATGCTAACGCCTAATACAGTTAATGCATCAGCCGCGGCTGTAGTGGGAACTGTTGCTGAAGGTGTGCCCTTGACGAATCGGCCTGACTGTACAAGGGATGTTGCGACTGCTGTAATGCGAAGATCGTTGTTACAAGACATATTGTTTTCTCCTGTTTATTTTTTGGTTAGATTGTTTGTGGGAAATTCAGCGAGACTTTAGATAGTCTTCCATCAACTGCATTGGTGTTGCGCCTTGAGCCTTGAGCTTATTAAATCGCGCCTCATGAGACTGCGATGGGGTAGTGGGCTTTGATGCTTGGGTTGCTTTCTCGCTAAGATTTAGCTTGGCCTTAGCGCCCTTCTTAGCGAGGCTAGCGTTAATCTGAGAGACGCGCTCTGTCAGCTTAAGCAGCTCATCTTCCTCACTAAGCTCTGGCTCAAGCTCTTCCTCATCCTCTGACATTTCAACAGCATCCTCAACAGGCTCTTCAACAGGCTCTTCAACAGGCTTCGCCATTGCCTCAAGCGCAGATAAAAGTGAAGCATTAAGGTTGAGTAGGTTCTCGTGAGCTGCATAAATAGGCTCAAGCTTTGCATCTAAGGCGTCGGCAATTAGTGTTGCCATTTCCTCTGGTGTCATAATTTTCTCCTGAGGTTGAGACTCTGAGAGTCTCAAGTTTAAAGTGTCTTGTAGTGATCCTAAATTCTTTAATCTAGGTGTTGCGGTTAGTGAGATCTCATTTAGTAAAACAGGATAGTGATTGCCGTTTGAATCAACGTAATTAGAGACAGTACCAATTGACACAAATGAAATATCATTGTTAGAGATCTTTGCATATGTGTCTGGATTCCATTTCACTAAAGCCCATAATCCGTTCTTACCATCAGCCTCCTTGTATGCAAGTTGCAGGACATCGCCATACCGTTCACCATTTTTGATATGCTCTTTAAGGATAGGGATCCGGTAAGGTGTAGAACCTAATGGCGCTTCACTGAGAAAGTTGGCGATCGCTCTATTAGAATGATTCACTATCTCGTCAATCTTCTCTTTTGATATTGTCATATCTACATACTCACCATCAGAGTGTTCGTATGTAAAGTCGCCTATAGGCAAAGAGAAAACCCAATGGGAATTCTCATCACCTCCTTCAAGCTCAAGCTTGGGTAATGACTTGATCATGTATTGTCTCCTGTTTGGTAAAGGCCTAGTGCATCCCTAATTCTAGTTTCATCATCAGGCGTTAAGGTGATAAGTCCTTTCTCGAAAGCTAGCGCGACATTTGAAAACCATGTTGATTCTTTTGAGTCATCGTCTTTGCGAGCTTGCCATTTGAGTTGGGGGTAGATTCCATCAAGGGGTGGACCAAATTTTGCATCATACATCTTGCGTAGCACACCATGGTAAGGTGTTCCTCTGGCGCCATTGATTGCCTGTAAAACATATGGTGCAAGCGCTGAGGCTTTGCGTAGGGCCTTGTCATCAGCTACCTCGGCAAGGCTGTAGGATCCGGTTCCATTCAAGCCTAGCAAGGAGCCTTGGCCTGCAAACATGGAAGTAATCTGTTCATCACAATATCTAATTGCAGCTTCAAAGCTAGGTTGTCCTGATGAGGGATCAATAACTGACAGCTCGCGCCCATTAGGCATTTCAATTACCGCTACATCTGTCGAATTTAGTTTGTCTAGGATACTGACTAGCAGACTTGAATCTGATGAATCAAGTTGATCTGTAGATGTAATGGTTAGGATAGGTACGCCATACTTACGCGCTGATATGCTTTGAATCATAGATAAGAATTGTTTCTGTTCAATCCATTTATAGATTGGTCTAATGGGAGAGTTGCCTTCAAAATCTAATCCGAATCCCTCATATGTAATTATCAGAAGGTTATGCGATGGAATGAACACTTGACTTTGATTCGCGCTTGAAAGAATTACGCCTGCAAGGTTTCTTTGATCTGCATCAAATACCCATTTTTCAACTTGGCTTGCTTGGCGGAAAGCTAACTTAACAATATTGCCCTTACCATCATAGATGGTTTCGAAGATTGCGAAGCCAGCAATTAGGAATGAAAGAACTTCTTGAATGAATTGATTCCATCCTTTCTCAATATCAAATAGTACAAGCTCAAGCTCTTCAGCGTGGGGCCCATCAATGTACCAATGGC
>Ga0222708_1000546_pt1 | contig 10014 bp, 14 predicted proteins | sample AntAcemetage1576_FD_179806 | JGI IMG/M metagenome (GOLD analysis project Ga0222708, IMG submission 179806) | Saline water microbial communities from Ace Lake, Antarctica - #1576 | ecosystem: Environmental > Aquatic > Non-marine Saline and Alkaline > Saline | place: Antarctica: Ace Lake... | reverse complement strand
CTAGTGAAGTGCCAGCCAGCCTCGTGGCTTGAGCATAGAGGGAGATAGACAGTTTCTTGTAGTGGCTTTGCAGTTGAGAATAGCTTGCCTTTATTTGGCCAGATACTTCTGTATCTACACGTCTTGAATACTTGCTTGCAATTACATCTGCAATCCAAGATGCAGCAAAGTAGACATTATCACTACGCTCCAAGAGGGCAAAGGTAATCTCCTCATCTTGGGTCTGTTGGTCAGCAGTATTAGTGTCACCAACCAACAGTCTCACGACATTAGACCTACCAGTAGAAGTGGTTGTGTTCAAGTTAGTAGGGTCATATGTCCACAAGGTCTCAGTCCTTCAAGAGTTTATCTCGCGTCTCATAGAAGATATCCATGATGTACGCATTGTTTCTAAGGAAGGAGCGAATTAGGCCCCGTTGACGGTCATCTACTAGAGACTGCTTACACTTCTTCTTGTTATACTCTGTGACAGTGGAGGTTACTTTCTTCACATGGTCATTCATAAGCCTCACAAGAGAGGTAAGCTGTTCGGTGTTCATCTCACCAAGTCGGTCTCCGACCTTAGTCTCTACCTCAAGTTCCTTATTGTGGTGGATATAACCAGCAGAGTAGAGAATGGAAATCTTTGCAGGGTCAGGGTTAATCTGGTTCTGCCAATCAAAGTGTTGACGCTTCTTCCAAGGTTTACCGAATGACGTGAAAGGCATCTTTACGAATACGGGCCAGTCTACTTGAAAGCCAAGGTAGTTAGGGTGCATGTCTTATCCTTTGGGTAGGGTTATTTGGTGGAGGACACCCCAATTAAGGGGTGCCTCTGGTTTTATGGTTAGACCAATTAGGTCGAGATAACCGAGTTGATGAAGCCACCAAGATCAGCGCCAACAACCTTCATGTCATACGACAACTTGACATGTACTTCTTCTGCGATACCGTCAACAGCAAGGAAGTCGCCAGTGAAGGATTCAACAGTCAGGCCCTCGAACGAAGCACCCGGCAGGGAGTTCCATGCGAAGATCAGGCCAGAAGCAGCAGTACGCAGGCCAGCAGCAGCAGGCGTATAGCAAACCATGACGTGATTACCACCGATAAAGGCGTTAGCCTCAGTAGCACCCTCAGCAGCAGTATTCTCAACAGCCTCAAGGATCATCAACTCTTGGATACCGAAGATTTCCGCCAGCTTGGCATCGGTAACAAGGGCAGTATTGGCAACAGTTGCACCACCATTCAGACGAGCAAGAATGTCAGGGTGGTTGATGAGAATGTCACGAACTTCCTTCGACATAACTGCTTTGTTGGGCTTGAACCCACCAGACTTCAGTTGCACAGTGCGGCAAAGTCGTGTCATGTCTTGAATTGGGGTTGAGTTAGTGTAGTCATCCCAATTCGTAACTTCGACAGCAGTATCGTTATCAGAGTTGGCAACACCATCCCAGTTAGTTCCCCAGACGTTATCCGAGAAGTAATTGGTAACGAAGTCCTTTTCACGGTTAATCATCATCTTGTTAAGCAGGTTGCTGGTTTGCATAACACGGATTTCAAGAGCCGCATCTTCATTTGCCAACGTCTGCTCGTCAAAGTCTGTTGCTTTCGCATAGACATCCGAGAAGTAACTATCGTTAGAGAGGGTCATACCTTCACGCTCAGGACGAGTGCGAGGTGCCAGTTTCAGGTTAGGGCCAGCGCGGTTGGATTCCGCACGGCTTTGAATGTAGTACTTGTCCGATTGTTTGTCCACATTGACAACCGGGAATACACGAGCCGCAACAAAGTTGTCCATCGACTGCATGTAAGCAAGGGTCAGGTTCGTCAGTGGAACGTCCAAGTGAACCTGAGAGGGGGTAAGCATAGGCATATTTAGTTTCCTTTATTGCTATTAGGCAGCAGCGTTACCGCCACGGAAGAAGTCAATAGTAGCAAAACCTCCAGCAGCAGCAGCAATTACAACAACACCTACAACAATATCACTCGTTGCGGCAACGACACCAGCACCGTTAGCGTCAACGCCAACCAAAGCACCAGCAGAGAGTCCACCTGTACCAGCCTTGACAGCAGTACGACCGGAGGTCACAACAGTAGCAGCACCACCCGAAAGGGGGTCGTTAATGACGATACCAAAAGCAGCATCAGCATTAGCTGCGGCCACAACAGTTCGATCAGTGGTATTCATCTTGACGAAGTGAAACTGCTTGGCAGACAGGTCAGCACCAGCCACCATGGTCTCAGTCACAACATTTCCTTGCATTGCCATGATTAGGCTTCCTTTTTGTAAAGTTGCTTGACGAGAGCCTTACCAGCATCCGTCTTTACGATTGCAGCGTATGCTTTAGCATAGGTGACTTTCGCCTCAGCTTGATGAGCCTTGACAAGAGCATCTAGCTTGTCTTTAGGTGACGCCATATCATCTACACTAGACTCACCCTTCTCAGTCATAATAGATTCAAAGGCAGCATCAGCAGCCATCAGAGCTTCCCAAAGTCTATCATCGGGATTAGTCTTCAAGATTGATTTAGCAGCCTCAATATCCCAATGAGGCAACTTCTCAGTGGCCAGCTTGGTGATTTCTGCATCCTTCTTTTCTACTTCAGCTTCAGACTTTGCCACAGCAGCAGCCTCAAGGGCTTTAAGCACAGGTGCAGGAAGGTCAGACTTGTTGATCAACTCGCCTTCGACCTCAATCTGGTCCACTTTAGCCGCTTCTTTCTTTTCAATGGCGTCTGCGCTAACGACAAACCCATTATCAATCAGGGCTTTAATAAGGCGCTCGTTCTCTTTGCCGAGAGCGTCAACCTTAACCTTCAGTTGATCAAGTTCTTCCATGTTATCTCCTTTGGAGTCACGTTTGTATAGAGGAGCCTTTGCCAGTGGATTTGCCGGGTTATCCACCAAAGAAAGTTCATCTAGTTCTAAGTTTGTGAGGATATTAGGCATTGTACTCCCCAGTAGTAGCGCGCCCGCCGATTGAGAATGATGCGTACTTACCAGACTTGACACCTTCCCAAGTGTCATCATCGTAGACCTTGAAGCCTACAATCCAACCCTCAGTGTCACTCTGGATTCCTAGAGCCTCTCCAATTTCCTTGGACAGTGGAAATGAGTGTAGAATTACACCCGTCTGTTCTCCAACGTGCATGGTCTTGCCAACTCTCACGTTCTCCATAAAGTTATTAACTGCTTTCTCAAGTGTGTCCATCAGGATGACGTCACCTTGTAGGTCTACAACAAGTTCGCCCTTGAAGGTAGAGACACTAGCCCATCCGTAGAGGATACGTTGCTCTTCATCCAGCTTCAGGATTTTACCCTCAATCATGTTTATTCCTTAACCTCTGGGTTAGTCTCAGATGCACTATAAAACTGACCTCTTGCAGTCTCTACTTCACGCGACCTCTCACGAGACTGCTCATACACTTCACGATTAAGAGGTGGGAGTTCAGCAGTTGAGAGAAGCTCATCCACAATCTCTACTTGATCGGAGAGGTTAATCTCAGCACCATTAAGATTACGGAGATAAGAGCCAAGTTCTTTAAGATCATGTGGTGCAACATCACCGGGAACGATCTTGGGCATAAGGTTGAAGTCAAGGCCATTAAGACGCCAAAGAGGTTCAATAAGCTGCTTGTTGATTACGTCATAGACACTATTGATGTAACTCTCAAGTGACTTCAGAAACAGGTCAGTCTTGCTCTTTGACAAGGAGTATGAGCCACCTTGTGTGCTACCCAACATAAGAAACTCTGCCATAACACTACGAGCAATATCATGTTGGTAACGCTTGATGATGGTATCAATGTCTAGGTCTCTAGTACCACCAGAGGTAATCAGTTCAATATCCATGAGGCGCTGGTTAGTAGGTTTACCGTCACCATCCACGTAGAGATCAGATGGTAGGAGGGCATAACCCTGTTCATTCTTCTTCAGGTCACGAAGGATGCGCTCAAATTCATTGCGCAAGGCCACCTGATCATCAGTCGAGTTGGCTGAGAGGTATTCAGCAGGCATACGACCAATAGGGATACCATTCATCTCACGCTCAACAGCGATAGCTTCAATCATCTGTAGGTTGTTGAGGAAGGTGTATGACTTGTAAGCATTACGAAGAACTGACCTACCAGAAGGATCACCATTGTTCACAGTGGTCTTGTAGTGCAGCATCTTGCTTGCAGGAATATAATGCTCCCCTATAAAGCCTGTATTCTGGTAGATACCTAGAAAGTCACCACTTCTACTGTCAACATCAAACTTGCTGATAGTCCATTGCGCTCTTGATGCAATCTTTCTCACACCAATGCGACCGTCCGTGAACTTGGACATCTTCTTCGGGTTTAGTGTATAAGGACTGACTCTACGCTTGTATACTACCTCAAAGGTAGAGAACCCATACGATAGGAAAGAGATAGCTTCAGAGATGTGGTCATCAAGACTATGTTCCATGTCAACCAAGATGGACTCTACAAAGACAGCCTCTTTCTTGGCAGCATCAGTATTGTCAGCAGGCTTGACCTTATACTTTACATCACGGAGAACTTGCTCAGTGGCGTACATAATGGCACCAATAGTGCTATCGTTATCCCGCATCTCACGGAACTTCTTGATAGCTCTATGGCCTCTGATTTCAGTAAGGAACTCATCTGCACGAATCTGCCCATCACGAGTGTTGCGGCCTGCAACTCCCATAGTCTGTTTGGCTTTACCCTCGGTCAGATTAGTCATGTATTATCCCTCAAGGTTTTCGGTGTTTACGCTGGCCATCTAGGTTGCCTTCATGCGCTTGGCTGCGTCGGTCATATCTCCACCTCAACCTGCGTCATGCCGAAGGCTCCAGAAGAATAAGTAGGCCCGCGCTATCGCGGCCTGTAACAGGTGTGAATGTAGACGAAAAGCTACCAACAGATATATTCGACGTGGTGCCATAGGCCACGCCGATGTTACCCAGCGCACTGTCATGATCCTCCCAGCCGAGCGTCTCCACCAATGTCAGGTTGCCCATGGCATAGCCCGTCGATGAGAACGCATTCCCCTCGCCAAAGGCAATCCCGACCACTTCATTTCGGGCGTCTGTCGCTGTAACAGACAGAGTAAAGCCCACGTTGTTGCCGTCATCTTTGGCAACTTGTTGCAGGACGCCGCCCTTGACCAAAAGTGCCGTTATGCCGCGTTCTTGCTCAGTGCCCGTTAGGACCAGTGGCGTCGTGCCAGATATGTCACCAGAGGTCACGACATGCGACCAGAGACCAGCAGCACGGTAAACCCCGTTGTTGCTGTAAATCTCTTGCGTCATGGCCGTGCCGTCCAGCGCCAGCCCCGCAATCGCCCGCCGCCCGCCTGCGGCGACAAGAAGAAGATCACCCACCACCGCTCCACTTAGGTCCAGTGCAAAGTTGTAGAGGTTATCTTCCTCGCCAGCATCTGCCCCCCAGAACGCGCTGTTGTCGTGCGTGGTCTCTGGAACCGTAGCGCCGGAGGAAAAGACCACGCGCGACACCACCAAGGAGGATGACGCCGCTATCAAGACATTCGCGCCAAGGTATGCTTTGTTGATAGCCATACTGCCCAGATAGAGCTTGTTCAGTGCCGTGGTGCCGAGGGTCAGGGCCATTTTATGCGTCCGTAATCACGTAGATCGTTGAGGCGTTTGGCGTGCCGATTGCATCATATTCCGCTTGCGTGAGGCTCATAATATTTGTAACCGCGTCTGCACCTGTTACGCCTGTCGGATCGCTAAGAACCCCGCCTACCGCCGCAACATTAGTGGCGTTCACCGCGTCGGACACGGGCGCTTTGTAAAGCGTCCCGCCGCGTTCGATCATTATCTCATCGGTGCCGACGACCGCCATCTTACGGCGCTGCCGTCAGGTTGGAGATGGAGAAGGTCAGCACTTGCCCTGTCACCACGATGGGGTTGTTATTGGTCGTGCCACCGCGCGTCACCGCAGCGTGAAGGGCCGTGAACTGCGCAGGTAGCATAAGCCCCGCGTTCGTGCCGTTTGCCGCTGGCAGCGTGGCATTAATGCCGCTGGATGACACCACAACGCCTTGCGTTGCGCTGGCGGTGTAAGACAGGTCAGCGCCGCCCGCCGTGATATCCAGCATTTCGGCTTCTGCCACTTTGGTGAACGCCGAACCGCGCCAGATATAGATTGCCCATCCCGAATCAACCGTGCTGTCGGCAGACGCATCGACCACAAAAACCCGGTCGCCCGTGGAAAGGCCCGTTAGAGCGTTTCTAGCCGTAATGTCCGCAACGTCATATTCAGAAGATCCAATATTGGCTTGAATATATGCTAGGACATCAGAACCAAGAACGGAGTAAACCGTGCTGCTTCGTTCAATGATAAACTGGTCTGTGCCTTGAAGTGCCATGACTTATACTCCTGTCAATGATGCAATATCGAAGCGGATTTCCGCCCCAACAAGTTTGAAACCTGGGCCGACTGCCGAACCCGAGCCTGACACCGGCCCCGGCGGTCCCTGAAGGCCAACAGTCACAACGACAGGTGGCGTATTTCGATCAACGATTGTGCTCATCGCGTGACTTCCTTACTCAAGATGATAAGCCCCTCAAGCCAACGGGATGCGCTGGTCGCGCTTGTCACAAATTCCAGATCATAGACGCCATCTGTAAGGATCGTCGCGGTTTCCGCAGCGCTCAGCGTCATTGTCACAACGCCATTGGTGCCGCCGAATGTCAGCCGCCCGTTGGCAGTGGTCAGGTCCATAACTATGTTGTCGGTAAACTTGTTCTTCCTGATCTGCATACGTCCGGTCAGCCCTGTCAGGTTAACAGGGTCTCCACCATCAGTCTGTAAGAAGGTCACTACCTGATTAAAGTCTGAGCCTTGGTATATAGTTAAGTCTACCTTTGCAGGAGTAACTGTCATGTATTTTCCTCACAAGTTTTCATACCACTGCTTCTTTTGCGTTCTTGTACGAAAGACTTAGTTGAGGTCTGGCAATACCACCAAGCATTAGGTCGGTCAAAGCCCACACAAGAGCATCAAGTCTGTCAGGTGAACCCATCTTACCCAGAGGCTCCCAGATAGTCATCTGACGCTCAACATCATCAAGTCCGGGAAGGTGCTTTACGCGACCTTGTTCATAGAGTGCTGATACTGGCTCTGCTCTTGCATACTTACCTCTTGAGGCGTGTACAAGTCTGATCGGGACAGAAGCATCTTCAGTTTGCAGTGTATGGCGTACCATCTCACCACCTTGGTTTCTCTCAGCTACAATACGGTCTGCTTTGTACTTGTAGAGAAGATCAATGGCTTTCTGCGCCCATTCGGCTGGCTTATATCTGTCAGTGGCATCCTCAAGGACATATGCCTGACCATTTACATCAATACCAGCAACCATGATACCAGTCATATCAGATTCCTCGTTAGAGGTGATAGCAGGGTCGATAGCTACTACGATACGTGATAAATTGAGGTTATCTTCTTTATACCCAAGTTCAGGGTCGATAAGAGGTACATCTTCTTTATGTACCTGTGCTTCGTCTAGCAGCTTCATGGTCCACAAGGCACCAGCAGACTCTTCCAATATCTCTGCGTAAAGTTCCTGACGACCAAGACGAGTGCCTTCATACGCCTTCAGAGCTTCCAGATCAATGTTATCGGAGTTGTCGTATGAGGAACCAGTAGTAACTACATACTTCTCTGGCTCTTCTCTGCTTAGGTCAACTATCCTACGGATCAGCTTGATCGGCTTAGGAGTAGTTGTCATAAGGATTTTAGGATTATTACCAAGACGAAGGGTAAATTGCAGCATATCCCAGACTTCTTGCACATTCCTCCATGCAGCAATCTCATCACACCATGCAGCATGGAACTGGGGGCCTCTAAGTCTCTCAGGGTCTTCTGCGGAGAAGAACTCAGCCTTAGCCCCATTCTCCCAAGTTATTGTGTTGTTAGTAGGGGACCAGACTGGTCTACCCATGTGGACGCCTCTATGCGTCTTGTCTTTATCCCAACAAACATTAAGGAGACCAGACTCACCCTCAACCATAACCCGTCTAACATCACCTTTAGTTGGCGCTACGCAGGCGATACGCTTTAGACCTTGCTTTGCCCACTCTCTTACTGTTTCTGCTCCGGTACGGGTTTTTCCCCAACCTCGGCCTGCAAGTGGCATCCAAATCTTATATCTACCTTCCGGCTCGATTTGGTCTGGTCTGGCCCAAAAGGGCCAAGTATACTTTAATTCGTCTGCTTTCTCTGGTCCAAGTGCTGTAAGCAGTTCTTGTACTTTGTCGGCAGGTAAGGCTCTGAGGTCTTTGGCTGTTACTTGTAGATTACTTAACTTCATCGGGAGTGTCTTTACCTAGCATGGTAGCCAACATGGAGATAGCGTCTACGTTCTCATCTACCTCAGCAGGGTCAACTTCCTGAGTATGATCTACAACCCTCCAACCAGCCTTGGAACGAGCAGCAAAGATAGCAAGAGCAGGATTTCCACCTTTTACACCATCAAGTACGGCCTTACCGATAAGGGAATGAAGTGTCAGTCGGGCCTCTGAAATATCCTGAGCATAGACTTTCTTCATGGTTGCTACGGTCTTAGGTGCGCCACCCATGTTTTGTATGCTATCACAGATCACAGTAAGGTTGACACCATCACCAATACCTTCTCTTATGCGATTAGCAATCACACCCTTCCATTCACAGGCATTTGGTTGGTTCTGCTTGGTCATGTGACACTCTTAGTAAGAAATAGAGAGAAATCGGAGGTCCACGTCTTTCACTATCAAAGATGGGAAGGTTCGACCTGTTTCCTCTCTTGATACGCTACCTATGTCATATAGAAGCATTTGTCAAGGGGTAGTCTAATTATTTTTACTCTATCAGGCTCTTTCTGTGTAATTGTTATCAAACTCCCAGTTCCACCTAGTATATTTTGCATCATCGAAGTCCAGAGTTCTACAAATCTCATCACTCCCAGTTGTTACAACGTAACACATCTCCTGCTTGTCAAACTTTATCCCGGTCACAGATGTTAACACATACCTAGAATTATGCTTTACAACCCTTGGCCCTTTATTCCGTGAGTTCTCTCTATGTGTAACTTCACGCAGGTTGGCTATTCTGTTATTAGTTGGGTCTCCATCTATGTGGTCAATGATTTTACCATCTTCAACATCCTCCCCAAAACACATTAACCAGACTACCTTGTGTGCTAGGAGTGAATATGTTTTCCCACCCCTACCTACAGATAGATAAATGTAACCTCCGTTACTTTCGATAGACGATCCCGCTACTCTACCTATAAAGTTGCCCTTCTTGTGAACCAGATCTCCAATTTCAGGGTCATAGTGGAATCGGTCATCTAAATCCTGCTTTGTGAATGTCTTGTAGTTATCGGGCATTTACTATCCTAATTTGTTGCGAAACGGGGTTACACCCCTTACATATGAATCCATCTCATAAGAAACCTACAATACTTTAAGATACCTACAAAAATAAGTAAGAGAGAACTTGAGGACTGTTCCGCCTAAAATCTGGCGGAAGGGACTCATATGAAACAAAGCCCTTACTGAATATCAATCTAGACTCAGTTACATATGAATCCTATCATATGATACAGGTACTAAACTAGATAATAACTAGAAAGGACTTCTATTCATATGAATCTATCATATGATACTAATTACATAATGTTAATTAAATACATATTGTATATTTATTATCATAAGAAGTATCATATGAATCTATAAGTAGGTACTCGAAGTCGGTTTGTCAAGAGGTGGTAAGATTTTTTCTTCACTTTTATTGTAGGGTCTTTGATTTATAAGGATAATACACTGATCACGTTTCTGTGATAATCATTGACAAAACTGTAACATTACACTTATCCTCGCGTTCCTGACTCATCATGGTAGAGATACATGGTATCACTCTGAAGCTAGCCGAAGTCCGCACCCCACTCTAACCTAGAACACCACCTGACCCCTCAAAACGCTTGTCTCAGGGCCACTAGAGACTTTCATGGGGGGTAGTGACCAAATGGACCTAAAGGCCCTGT
>Ga0222708_1000543_pt1 | contig 10053 bp, 11 predicted proteins | sample AntAcemetage1576_FD_179806 | JGI IMG/M metagenome (GOLD analysis project Ga0222708, IMG submission 179806) | Saline water microbial communities from Ace Lake, Antarctica - #1576 | ecosystem: Environmental > Aquatic > Non-marine Saline and Alkaline > Saline | place: Antarctica: Ace Lake... | reverse complement strand
CATAGTAAAATATATATCCTTTTGAAATATTAATTCTCTATCAAATATTCCAGTAGTAAATTCATGAGTTTTTAATAAATCATGAGCCTTATTAACATTGTCATAAATTTTCTTTGTAATCATCAATTTTTCAGGATGATCGAAATGAAAATTTACATATTTCCAAAATAAAGCATTATCAAATTTCATTAAAAATTTACTTTCTTGAGTAACTTCTTTATCTCCAGTACCTGTAGTTTTAGTAGGAGCCCAATACTTTTCTGTAGGATCACAATCAGAAGAATTAACTTCTTTAATTAATGATAATACAAAAAAAGTATCAGGTGTAATTCCCATAGTTTTAGCATTAGCTATTACTGCATTTGCTAATTTTAATGTAGTAGCAGTTGGAATTTCCCTATCAAAGTAAACATAATTTTCATCAAAAAGATCTAACCCTTCCATACGAGTATCTAATAAATTACCTTGTTTAACAGAAGGTAAATTAGATATGTCTTTTTTATTAATTATGCTATATGGACTATCTGCTACTTGCTTTAATAAACTATAGTTAATACCATCAGCTTTTCTATATTCGCTTTCAATCATATATATTTAAGGTTCTAGATTTAACGATTTGTTCAATATCTACTAAAGCTTTTAAAGCTTCAACATTATTGATTTCTTGATTAATGTTTATAATCCTTTCTTCTTTATTTAAAAGAAATTGAGCATTAATATAATCAACTGTATAATTAAAGTATTGCTCATTAAATTCTCCTAAACAACTTTCATCAAATTCTTCTAAATCTTTAATCTCTAATTCTGCAATAGGGTATATAGCAGCAGATCTCATTTTAGAATTATCTTGATAAGGACAACTTACAAAATCTACAGGAGATATTAATACAGCTAAAATAGTATTACCAAAACTTGTATAATTTAGATGATCTAATTTAGACCATGTGTGTAATCCTCGACTACAGGTAGAATCTGATTCATCGCAATACTCTCTTGGTAATCTAGTTTCTACGCCTAATTGATAAAAAGGTGACCCGTGTTTTTTTTCTCCATTTATAAAAAATGTTGTATGATCTGAATATCCAGGTGTATAAATAGTTTTACCTTCTTTATTCATAGAATTATATAAGTCCTCTAAATTTCCTATATTATTATAATAATCGTCATCTGTTTCTATAAATAAAGTGGTTGATTGTAAAGATTTATAAATAATATCACCTTTTTCATTTTCAAATAAAGTATAATTTTTAGGAGCTTTTTTCCAAATTTTAATTTTTGTATAAATGCTTTCAATTTGAGTATTATAAGAAGTAGTAAAATTATTTACTCTTCTAAATGTTAATAACATACCATTACTAGTGATAAACATACCATTTCTTTCAATATAATTAATAGCATTATCTCTAACATTTTTATTAGGACATAACATTAATTGTTTTAAAAATAGTAATAAACTATCTACTGTGTAATGAGAATTTGGATTAAATTTAGCATCTAATAATTTCTCAACAATTGATTTAGGAATTACCCAACTATGATTAGTTAAATAACAATTACCTGATTCATCAATTTCAATTACATCTAAAGAATCATGTAGTCTTTTAGCTTTTCTAAGTATAGGTATATTTTCATATTGTTCTACTTTTTTTGCATAATATGTTTCATACACCTCTGCACCTAATGAAGGGTTTATTTTAGAAATATATTCTTCTTTAGATATTTTATTTTTTAGATAAAATTCTGTAAAAAACAAGACTCTATCTAAAGATACAGTCTTGTCTAAAATGAATTCTTCTAAATCTTCTTCGGATTTCTGTACCATTATAGATACACCGTCAATTACTCTGTAACTCATTGTTAATTTGTTTTTAGTTAAACCATTATGCTGAGGTCTTCCTCAACTGTGACATTTGTGTTAATTTCTTTTAAATTGTCTATTTCTTTTAAATTATTAGAATTTTGAACAATTGTATTACTTGAATTAGTTGATTTAAAATAGTCATGAGTTTTTTTCCACTCTTGTAACCATTCTTCTTCTGTTTCACTTATTTTTAAATAATACTCAGTATTAACTTTATTTTTGTTTTGTTTTAAATATGGAATCAAAGCTTTTTTATATTCAATTTCTTGTTCAGAAGTATGATTTAAAAATTGTAATAAAGGTACTTGATTAAAATATTTATTCAATTTAAGATGTAAAGCATTAATTTCAGTATTCATTAAATCTGGATAAACATTTAATAAACTTTGTAATAAATTAGTAGCTTTAGTATTACTTATTGAATATTCATATTCTTTTACAGCTTTAGTATATTCATTAATTAAATTATCATAAATACTGTTTAAAGAATATATTTTTCTACTATATTCTTTATGTAAAAGATATACTTGATGTTCTTTAATTGCTTTTCTTATTAATTTTTTACTATCCATATTTAAAATTGTTTTAACATGTATAAATCTACTTAAATTTGATAAACTATCTAAATCCATTTTACGAACTAATATAATTTTAACATGATTTAAAGTTTTTAAATTTGTAGACATTGTATTTAATTTGTATAATCTATTCAAATCTTTCGTATCTCCATAAACAAATATTTTTCCTTTAAAATTAGAATCAGTTAATAAAGAACTAGGTTTTATTGTTTCTGTTTTTTTATAATTATAAGGATAATCAGAAACCCAAGTTAATTTGATTTCTTCTGAAAGTTTATTTCGTTTAAATCTTTCTTTATATTCTTCAATAAAATCTTCAGTAGGTACAATTGTAGAATAGTTTGTTAAATTAGATTCTAAATTTTTAATACATGCTTGGAAAGCTATTATTTTACTTCTCCAATCTTTTTTTTGTGAAATTTTTAAATTTAAATTATCTTTATAAAAAGCTAAACTAGGTTTTTTAGATTTAAATATACTTAAATATCCAATTGTTTCTTTAACAAACGCTGTTTTAACGTTTCTTATTGGAATAACTTCTTCAGTATAATATCCTGTTTTTAAAGAGTTTAAATTCTCTATTATTTTGTTAGGATATTCTAATTTAGTTCCATTAAAATTATGAGTTAATTTAAAATTCTCACGTAATTGATTTTCTGAAAAATAATAATCTTTAAATAAGTCATGAGTAAATTCTATATCAAGAAGTTTTTTATCAATTGTAAAATCATAATCATTTATTTTAAATTTTAAATTATAATTAGAATTAGATATGTAAAAATCAATTAAACAATCTTCTTTTTTAAACTCAATAATATTCTTAGATAAATAGTAATCTTTTAATTCTGCAATTGTTGCTTTTACTTTATTTTCAAGTAATTTTTTAATATCTTCATTATACTCAAAATTTTCTCTACTAATGGTAGGTTTTAATTCTCCATTTTTAAATTTTAAAGCAAAAGGAAAATCATAAAAAGGTTTACTATAACTATTATCAGCGTATAAACTATTTATATATTGTAAAAATTCAGGAGGAAGGGGGTAATAAACTTTTTCTAAACAAACATGCATTGTTTTATTTACGTCCTTTCTATATTTAAAGTTATTACCTTCAATAATTTTAAAATCATTAATATAATCTAAACCTTCAATATATATATTATCAAAATAAGCTAATTGTTTAACTGATTTTTTAATTGTATATAAATCATTAGATTTAACAGGGATTCTAATTTCTGTACCATTTTCTTCTTTAGTATCTTTTTTAGATAATAAATCATAAGCTGGTAAACCTTTGTCTCCTTTATAATAATAATAAGTATAAATTACTCCATCATATCTACTAATAATAGTAAAAGCATCAGTGTAAGCAAAAGCTGTCTTTGATCCCAAACCGAAGCCACCTAATGATACATTACTTTTATCTTTAGTAGATTTACCATATTTTACAAAAATATTTTCAAAAATATCTAAATTCATACCTGTACCATTATCTCTAAATGAAAGATAATTTTGATTTTTTTCTTCATCTTTCCACAAAGAAACAACGCCATGAGGGTCTTTATCTAAGCCCTCGTAAGCATCATGTATATTTGAAGTATATTCTCTTAACATAGAGCTAATAGGGTCACTATATTGAGAAGACAATAACCCTATAATTTTATGTAAGTCTTCAGAATCAATACCTGATGTTCCAGATTTTAAACCTAAACTACCTATTGCTTGATTTCCTTTATTTTCTACTATCATTTATCTTAATTTTAGTTATTAATTTTTAGTGTGTCTATCTTTTTTAGGAACAGGTTTATATAATATAGATTCTTTAATTGAACCACCTGTAGATTCAATAATAATCCCATTAACATCCATTTTATAGGTAATTTTATCACTAAAAGGCATTTGACCATATCCAACAATTTCAACAGTTCTAGCGTCATCAATGTAATTGTATCTATCTAATGTTACTATATCTCCAATTTTAAATTCTTTTAGTTCCATATTATTTTATATTTAATTCACATTTGATTTTATTTGAATCATTATTTGTACTAGTAAAATGAATATGAGAATCTACTGTTATTTTACTTCTGTTTTCGTTTATTTTCCATTTTTCATGTCTAATTACTTGTAACATATCAAAAGCTTCTCTACAACTATTATCTACATTAGGGTGATGAATACCCCAACTACCATTTTTATTTAATGTGTCGGAGTTGTATAATAGATTTCTAGCTTGATTTAGTATGGTGTCTACTTCATCTCTAGTAATATGAAATTGTTCATAATCTGTAGTATGATGAATGTTTTGAAGGTCTAACCATTTCTTAATTTCTTCTCCATTACCCCAATAACTTTTAGTTTTTATCCATTTACCTTTTGGATCAATATCTGTTATAATACCTCTTACAGTTTTATCACCTATTTCTAATTTACCTTCTTTAGTTTTAAATTCATTATGTAAATGTTTTTCAAAAGTTGGATGATTTTTAATTACATCAAATTGACCTGTTCCTACTCTAAAATAAAAATCTAAAGCTTGATTAATTAATGTTAATTGTTCGTCTGTTATTGTTAATTTATTCATATTATTTTATTTTTATAATTTTAAGATATACTCCCGGATGAATTTTGTCATAACTATACCATTTATTATTTATTTTAAAAGGCATAGGAATTAACCAATCCATATTATCATCTTCTATTAAATCATGGGCAACCATTAGATCTAAAATAATTTGACACATGTTATGAAAATCAAATTTATGTTTAGTACCTCTTACAAAATGTACTCCTAATATTATTTGTTTTGTTGGTTTAACCCAATTATTTAATAAAAATTCTTCTAAAAATATATTATCTTTATTAACATAACCTTTTATCTCTTTTTTAGAAGATGAAAAATGTTGTATTCCCAAAGCTCTAAGATATTTAGTAACAGTTTTAGAATGAAATACTCCTCTACTTGTTTTAATTTTTGAGTTTTTAGAAGATGGAGTTGAAAAAGGTATAAATATTAATTCTTTTGTTGATTCCATATTTTTTAATTAAATTATTTTTTAATTTTAAATTCCTCACCTAATTTATGTTGTAATTGTTCCATAGTATATTCAGGAATAACTTTATCTTCTACTAAAATAGCCCAAACCCCGTTTGCAAATAAATATTGAAAACCATTATGAAATAATTTTAAATAATGGTTATAAGTATAATCTTCTTGAACTGTAGAAATATTACACTTATTTAATAATCCATTGTGAATTACAGGATTATATTTAGCTCCAGATACAAAACCTCTTTTTGTAGCTTCGTTAATTAATTTTTCTTTAATTTCTTTTTCAGTAGCTTTTACTAAAAGTTTATCATGACAAGTTGGAAAAACAATATATTCACTCCAATTTCCAGCAGTATCAAATCCATAATTGCTAAATCTTTTTCCTGAGTAATGTACAAAATACTTACCCTCTAATGTTGTAGTATCTTTATACCAATCACCTTTTATTAATTCAATATTTTCAGGTCTTTCCCAAAGTAAAGGCCCAACATTTAAAATAGAAGCACCATATACATTAAAACAATTTATATCATAAACTTTTACTATATCAAATTCTTTAATTTTTGACCTAGTAGTTAAATCTTTAGAAATACTTAAAAGAGGTTTATAATGACACACTATGTCATTTTCTAAATTACCAGCTATAATATCTCCATTAGTAGTGTTTAACATTACCTTTCCTCGATCACCATTTCTAAATTCTACAGTATAACCTGTTTTTAAATCTTTTTTTTCCATAATTTTATTTTTATATATATTGTTTTAAAAATTCATCTAATTCATTTAAACTATATTGTTTTATAAATTCAAAAGGATCTTTAGTATCTAAATCTTCTAAATAAATATAATCTAAATCCCAAACTTCACTAAATTTAGTTGCTTTTTTAATTCCAGTATCATCATTATCATAAAATATGATAATCTTATCAAAATATTTACTATAATAATCATATTGATCTTGAGAAAACATTTGAGTCTCTGTATGAGGAGCTATTGCATTATAACCTAATTGATGTAATACACTAGCATCTTTGTTTGATGAACATACATATAACAACGTTTTTTCATAATTTAAATTATTATGTCCAAACCATTGTATAGTACAATCTATATTAGTCCACCATTTACCTTTTTTAGTGTTTAAATTTGGTTGATATATTTTATAAATATTAGTATCATAACGAAAAGCATAAGCTAATTTATCTGTATTAAATAATTGATTATCTATCCAATAAAATTTTATAGGATAAATTTGTAATTTTTTATAATTTAAAGGACTAAAATATTCTTTATCATTATCATTCCAATCTCTAAGTTTAATACTAATTTTAGGTTTTGTTTTTTTCTTCAAATTACTATTTTTTAAACTAGCTTTAGCCGTTTTAAATTCAGGCAATATGGTATTTGTATTTTTTAAAGGTAAAAGATTTAATTCAAATATTTTATTTATAATTAACATGGCACTATACCTTGTAACTTTTTCTAATAATGCTACAAAAGTAATACAATCTCCACCACCTAATTTAAAGTCATTAAACGTTAAATCACCATACTTACCTATGAATATACCAAAAGAAGGATTAAGGTCTTCTCTGAATGGGGAATGGCTTATATCCCCTATTTTAAATACTGGTATATAGTAATTATAAATAGCATATTCAGATACCTGTTTTAATATATTTCTTTTGCACAATATATCATCGGCCACATCTTTGTTTGAAAACATACTATTTTTTTATATTAATTATTATAATTTTGAAGTTCTTTTTTTGTACAAGTTTTAAAATTATAAAAAGATAAAAAAGAATTTATATGACTTGCAGTTGTAGAACTAAACCAGTTTTTAACAATCATTTTATTATTTGTATGATTATATTCTGCAACTTCTGTATTATAACTTATTAATACTGATATTTCTTCATTTTTATTATTAAAAAATTTATTAACGTGACATTTATTATTAAAAGATTTTCTACCATTAATTGGATTTAAGTTAAAAGTTTTCATATTTTATTTTTTAGGTAAAAAAGCCCCTAGAATTTAATCTAGAGGCTTTCAATTATTAACAATCAATAATTAACTATGCTTGTTGTTGAGCAAAAGGATCATCATTTTCTGTTGCTTCAACATTTGCTTCATTTGTTGGAGATATATCTAACTTTTTAAAATCATAAGAATCATTCTCATCATAAGTTAATTTAGAATCTTCTTTAGCAACTGGTGGATATTTTGCACCAGCTTGTGTTGCTTCAGCAAAATCAGGTAAACCAATATTGGCAGTGTCTTTAATGTCTCCTTGAGCATTTTCATACTGACTACCAGTAAACTTCATTCTTAATTTTCTGCCTGTTAAAATTGCAGATAATTTTGTAGCATAATCCTGAATATCAGTAGCTTCAATGGCTTCAAATGCTTCTAAAGTATTTACTTTAGTTGCAATATGTTTAATTTTGGTTTTACTCATTTTATATGCGTTTTCAGACATATAAAATTGAAATTCTTTACCATTAGCTTCACCACCTTCTTTAGAATGCATTTTAATCCCGATATAAGGAGTTTGTTTTGTTTTAGAAGCTCCTGCAACAACTGAACTAATAGTAATTTCATCGTATATACCTGGATAGATATATTTTTTACCACCTGCTACTGTTTCTTCTACGTTTTGATTTGAAAATAAATTTTCCATATTGTAATTTAATTTTTAAAAATTTGTGTTTAATTTAATTTATTAATCTTGATTTAAAAAATCTGAAGTTTCTTGAGAATTAACAGCTTCATTTGATTCTTCAATATTTTCTTTAAACTCATCAACGATTTCATTATTAGAACCATTTTCTTCTTGAGTTTCTTTTGCATGAACATTAACTTCGTCAAAAACTTCATCCATTGATTGATCATTATCAAAAGTTGCTGATAAAATGTCTGTATCACAAGCATCATCTAGTTGAACTTCTACTAAAGAATTTACATTATCTACATTATTAATATCTATCAATAATAAAGGAAATACATTCCTTACAGTAGGGTCAATATTAAATGTTTTTACAACATAGTTGTATAATTTAGCATTACTAAAGGCATTTGATTTTGTTAAATTAAGTGCTGTAGGAATTTCTCCTTTAACAGTATTTGCTAAAAACATTTTACCATTATTAAATGAAGAAGCTATTTCTCCACCATCTTGAAAGTTCATTGTTTTAGCAGCGTTATTACTTAATTCAAATCGAGTTGATTTTCCTTTTTCAGTAGGTTGAGGATGCATAATTAATACGTCTTTTCCTTCGAACTCATCTACTTTTTTTGTGCGTGTACTTGGTACACCAAAATTTAAATTCATAATTTTAATTTTAATTGTTAATTATTTAATTTTTAATAATTTGATAATTTTTCAAGTATCATTTTATAATCATTGGATACTTTACCTTCAAATAAATTTTGAGGGCTTCTAGCAGTATTAAAACCATTATTTTGAGTTTCTAATACATATTTAGGAGAACCATTTTCCATTTCTACTCTAGCATATAAAACCGTTTCCATTTTACCTTCTAACTGCATTTTAGTACCCATTTTGCCTAAGATTTTTAATCTTTCTTTTGTATCATTACCTACTTTGTAAGTTTCAGTATGACCTGTTATAAAAGCATATCTATCTTTTTCAAATAAATTTTTATCTACAGCAGATTTTATAGTTGCAGTTATTTCTTTATATGAAGAAGGTATAAAATGATATGGTTTTCTAGGATCTATTTTTTTGCCATATTCAGCTTTTCCACCTTCCCACACAGGGTTTTTATTATCTGCATTAAACCATACATTAGTATCTTTGTCTAAAGTTCTCATTCCTGAACTTTTACCAACACCTGGTTCTCCAAGTACTAATACTATTTCAAAACCTAATGCTTGAATATCAGACATAAAAGAATAAATATCCTTACCATAATCCATCCATTGATCGTGACCTGGTTTTTTCTGATTTTGCATAAATTGCTCATTTTGTATAGCAGTTAATGTGTCTATACAAATAGTTTTTAATAATTTCATTTCACTTATAATTTGTTTTTAATTTTGATATACTTCATAATATTTCAAGTAATCAGTTTTATCTAGATTAAACATTTTGATTGATTCTAAAGTTTTAGGATGATGAGCCATAGCACATTGTTTGTATGCTTCTCTACTAAAACCGTCAGGTCCTTGTATACCTCGCATTATACCTGATTCACCTATAAAATTATAATCAAACATTAAATCATCTGGGCCATAACTATTTTTTAATAGTTTTACAGCTCTATACCTACAATAATTTTTATTAGTTACAAATTGATTCATGTCATAACCTCCAAAATCAAATTCTTTATGTTTATAAGGATTTAGTAATCCAAAAACAATATCAGAATCTTCATATAAATTACCTGAACCTTTAAAATCTGCTGCTTTGATGTCTAACGTAGTCTTCATTTGTCTTAAGTTATCTTCTATAGCTCGGTTTAGTTGAGAAATATCAACAGTAACCATTTCATAGAAATCTCTTAAAACATTTTTAGAATAAGCTGAATGCAAGT
>Ga0222708_1000540_pt1 | contig 10077 bp, 8 predicted proteins | sample AntAcemetage1576_FD_179806 | JGI IMG/M metagenome (GOLD analysis project Ga0222708, IMG submission 179806) | Saline water microbial communities from Ace Lake, Antarctica - #1576 | ecosystem: Environmental > Aquatic > Non-marine Saline and Alkaline > Saline | place: Antarctica: Ace Lake... | reverse complement strand
ATAAAGAGGGATTCTTAAGATCTGAAACATCTCTTATCCAAACTATAGGCAGAGCCGCAAGACACTTAGAGGGGAGAGCTATATTATATGCTGACATAATGACTCGATCTATAAAAGCCGCTTTATCTGAAACAGACAGAAGAAGAACAAAACAGGTAGAGTATAATAAAAAACACAATATTACTCCTGCTTCTATTAAGAAAAAGCTTTATAGCCCTATGTACGAACAGCAAGAAAAATCCATAGAAACTTCTTCATTTAATGAGAGCGAAGATAAGAAAGGTAAAGAAAAATACATAACCACATTAAGAATTCAAATGCTTGAAGCCGCGGAAAGTCTAGAGTTTGAAAAAGCAGCCAAGCTTCGTGACAAGATCAACAGCATAGAAAATTTATTGTAAATGGAGTTTTTTTTTAGTATGTTCGTTGCTCCATTTTATCATTACTAACATGCTAGCACAAAATAAACTTCAGAAGAATAAATTAATATTTTCCGCATTACTACCAATCTTAAGTTTACTATTATGGTTTTATACAGATATAGGAAAATTAATGTATGAACTTGATGTTATGGCATCCGTAGCAGCAAACGATTCATTGCATATTAGCAAGAGCTGGAGCTGGTTTTGGGCAATAACGAACCAAAAAAAAGAAAAATATCTTAATGTCATATGCATCTTATTATTAAATTTATGGTATATATTCAGTGCCAACAAAAAAGAGAGATTGACAGCTATATCACAAGTTCTACTGGTATGGCTCTATATTCAAGGCGGCATAATTCTCATTAATTTTATCTTCCATGACTTAATGACCACAGACAGATTCTCACCATCGTTAATAATAAAACCATTTTTACGATTATCAGAATATTTTAACGACCCTGATATAAAAGATATGTCAAAGAGATCATTCCCTAGCGGTCATGGTTTTGCGATGTTTTACTGGATTTTCTTCACTGCAAAATTTGCTCCAAGGAGAATCTTTATCCCAACAGTTATTATTGGAATATTCTTATGTGCACCAAGATTTATGAGCGGAGCGCACTGGATTAGTGATATAGTTTTTTCAGGAATGTTAGCTTATGCTTATGCAGGAACTATGATATGGACTCCCTTATATAGCACATCAGTAAACTATATAATAAAATCTCTACAGCTCCTTATAGCACTTTACAAAAAACATTGCAGCCGTAGCTCAGCAGGATAGAGCACAAGATTCCTAATCTTGGGGTCGCAGGTTCGAATCCTGCCGGTTGCGCCAACTTCTAAAGCATCAATACTATAAAGCAAACGTATAAAAAAAGTCTCAAACTATCACTCATGCTGCCCGTACCTCAGTTACAACTTTTTATATTATAATCACAATTGGTAAATCTTTCGTTAATTTAAAAAGCCTCTAATTTTTTATCCCTTGACAACGCATAAGAAAGGATGTAAAAAACTGAAATAAATTTTGATTGTAAATGAGGTAATACATGGCTAATCACATATCTTCAAAAAAATCTATACGTAAAACTATGAGACGCAGCTACATTAACAAAATTGCTGTGAGTAAGCTAAGGTCAACAATCAAAAAACTAGTCACCTTAATTGAAAGCAATGACAAAAAAGGTGCTATGATTTTACTTCCTGCAGTACAATCAGAACTAATGAAAAACGTTTCTAAAGGCACTATGAAGAAAAATACTGCCTCAAGAAAAATAAGTAGATTGTCTGTTCAAATCAAAAAAATAGTTTGATCTAATAACTTAAACTTGTCGAAGACATTGTTCTTTTACAAAGATTCTCATCTTTTTTTCTATATAATATAAAAAAGTTAGAATTTTTTATGATTTCTTCTTGTGTTTATTTTATATTTACATTAACTAATCATTGATCAGTTTACACATATATTTAATGAGACAATTCAAAATACTCTTTGCTTCTATACTAGGTAACACCTTAGAGTATTATGAGTTCTCTATCTTCGCAGTTTTTGCAATACAGATAGGTCAAGCATTCTTTCCAAGTCATGACAGTGTGAATCAAATATTACTCACATTAGCTCTTTTTGGCGCTGGATTCTTATCTAGACCACTTGGTTCAGCCATCTTTGGACATATTGGAGATAAGCTAGGCAGAAAAAGATCATTACTTCTAACAATCACAGGGATGTCAGTCGCAACTTTTGGCATAGGTTTTATGCCAAGTTATGATACTATAGGTATCCTAGCCCCTATCTCATTGTTAATGCTAAGACTTCTTCAAGGTTTATTTATTGGAGGAGAAGGAGCTGGATCAGCCGTTTATGTTCTAGAGCATAGAATGAAAATGAACAGAAATGTTGTTGGTGGATTTCTTATAACATCTAACGTTTCAGGTATAATTATAGCTAGTATCGTAGGTCTAATAATAACAAAAACAGTAGGATTAGATCAAACCACCTGGAGATATGCATTTATAGCTGGTGGTGTGGCAGGAGTAATTATCAGCTACATGAGACTAACTCTACCAGAATCAGAAAGATTCAATGAGCTATCCGATGCAGAAAAACACAAAGTTCCTTTGGTAGAATTATTTACCAAATACTGGAAACAAATGCTTGTAGTTGTAAGCTTTGCTGGTTTTTCTTCTGGAGTCTCTTACATTATAAAAGGCTACCTTTCGGTGCATTTCCAAAAGTTCATGAATCTAAGTCCGGACACATCTTTTCTATTATTAATGTACACCACTGTGATATTCGCAATTTTGCCACCTTTTTGCGGAATGTTGTCAACAAAATATACATATAGAAAACTTCTTAGAGTCACATCTATATTAATTATTTTTCTTTATGTTCCAATTTTTATCCTGATATCCACTCCAAATTACTACGCTTTGATTGCAGGATTAACTCTAATGGCTGTTCTTGCTGCATCAGTTTTAACCCCCACATATATTTATTTCTCTGACCTTTTTCCAACCTCTCTAAGATACTCTGGTGTTGCTGTGAGTTTTAATATAGGAATCACATTAATAGGTGGGTTTACTCCTGTAATGTCAACATTCTTAATTAACACCACTAAACTCTCTTACTCTCCTGCTTTATACATTATTGCATTAGCGGTGATTTATCTTGTTCTGGAATCTTATATGCATAAAAGGATAGAGTACTTCAAATAACAAAAATCTTATAAAAATTTATTCTTTAAATAATCCTGATATCCTTTTACATCTAAGTATTTTTTAGTCACTCTCTTCACCAACTCATTTGATGTATAAAGAGCTCCTTGAGAATGTATATTGTTTTTAAGCCAGGATACAATGGGTTTAAATTTTCCTACCTTTATATTTGAATAAACATCAGGCATTTCTGCTTTCATTGCAGAAAAAAACTGAGTAGCTAACATTGTTCCAATCATATATGTAGGAAAATATCCAAAGATTCCCATATGCCAATGTATGTCCTGCATACAACCATTCGCATCACTATCTGGTTTGATCCCAAGGTATTTTACCATTTTTTCATTCCAAGCGCCTGGTAAATCTTTAATTTTCAAATCACCTTTTATAATCGCCTGCTCTAATTCAAATCTTATAATTACATGTACAGGGTACGTTACCTCGTCTGCATCTACACGTATTAAAGATGGGGTTACTTTATTAAGCACTTTATAGAAATTTTCCGCTGAATATTTATTATCTGTAAAATTAAATATCTTTTTTGCTTGCAGCAAAGCAAACTCCAGAAATTCTTTAGTTCTAGAAATTTGAATTTCTATAAATAGTGACTGACTCTCATGCATAGACATACCCAGATGATCGCCAACTGCTTGATTATAATATTTTATTGGTAGATTCTGTTGATATAACCCATGTCCTGTCTCATGCATAATACCCATTAGAGAAGATAAAAACTCTTTCTCATTATAGCGAGTTGTAATCCTTACATCTTGAGTTCCACCACCACAGAATGGGTGCACAGATGTGTCTAATCTACCTCTAGTAAAATCAAACCCTATACTATTCATGCAATACAAACCTAGTTCTTTCTGCTTTTCTGCACTAAATTTATCACCATCAAAAATATCAATTTTCCAAGATTTCTGTTTTTCCGAAACTTCCTGAATAAAACTTGGTAAGAATTCACGCATTTCTTTTGCAATGTTTTCTATGTCTTCTGTTTTTCTACCAGGATCGTGCATGTCCAATAGAGCATCATAAGGACTGCACTTAAAGTGATCAGATAATTTATCTGCCTGATCTCTAGTCAGCTTCACAACATTTTCAAGATATGGCTGTAATTTTTTAAAGTCATTATCTTTACGCGCTTCTACCCACTTCATCCTGCACTCCATCGATGCCTGTGTAAGCTGTTTAGTGATCTCACTATCTTGTGCAATAACAGAAGTTCTTTTCTTCCTTATTAAGCGTAAATTAGCTTTTTGCCAAGGGTCACATTTTTTTTCATCAACATCATCTAGTAAATCCCCTAAGCGCTTTGAAATAAGTATTTTTTCAGAAAGCTCATTAATTACCAATATATCCTCAGATCTATATTTCATTGATCCAGTTGGCATAAAAGTAGATGAATCCCAATTAAGCATACCGGATGCACTTTCCAAACTTCTAACTTTGCCGTATAATTCTTCAACCCTTTTATAAACGCTCATTTTTCCCCCTATTTTTATAATCAATGAAAAATATTATTAATAAAATTAATGCCAGAGCAAACCAGGTTATAGCATAACCGAGATGATTGTTAGTCAAATTATCAATATCAAATCCTAGATCTTTATCTCCAACCATAAGATCTTCAGGTAACTTCGATAATAATATAAAAGGCAGCACATCATTACCATTTATGTATGTTTTTAATTTTATTATATCCAAATCAAACCATATATTCTTTCTTATATCATTTTCTGGAGATACAATATTACCTTTATATATATCTATTAAATAACCTTGAACCCGGATATTTTTAGATCCATTGACTTTAACCTGATCTTTTACCCACCCCCTACTCAATAATAAAGAACTGCCGTTTTCCAAAACTAAAGGAGTAATAACTTCATATCCAGGAACATTATTCTTAAGTCTGTAATAAAATATCGTTTTTGAATTATTAAGAACCCCTCTGATATCAACGTTCCTATAAGCATTATTCTTCAGGTCTGAGCTACTTACTTGTATTGCTGGTAGTTTAGAATTTTCTTTTATATTTCGAACTAAAGAATTTTTATAGTCTAATCTAAATACCTGCCATGTACCCAATCCAATAAGTACAGATAACATAACAAGAACCAGAATATTTTTTTTCATCCGAGTTTATCCACCCCAAACATATACAGATACAAACAAAAAAAGCCATATTACATCGACAAAATGCCAGTACCAAGCTGCAAATTCAAAGCCTAAGTGTCCGTACCCTTTTTTAAAATGACCGGCTCGTGCACGTAGTAAACAGACAAATAGAAATATTGTCCCTACTAAAACATGAAACCCATGGAACCCTGTAGCCATATAAAAATTTGAAGCAAATACCCCATCTTTCCACTTAAATTCTGCATGGTAATATTCATAAGCCTGCAGACTAGTGAAAATCATCCCTAATACTACGGTTATAGTGAGCGCTTTTACCAAATCTTTTTGCTTATTTTCTATCAATGAGTAATGAGCCCAAGTAACAGTTGTTCCGGATAGTAGTAATATTAGAGTATTTAAAAACGGTATATTCCATGGGTCTAAAGTCTTAATTCCTTCTGGAGGCCATACCCCTTTCTTTTCTGGCCATACACCTCCATCCAATATATCTGCCGGAAATATACTTGCGTCAAAGAAAGACCAAAAGAACGCAAAGAAAAACATTATCTCGGAGATTATAAAAAGCAACATGCCAAAGCTCAACCCTCTTCTAACTATTTCAGTATGGGATCGATCTTCTCTTCCTTCTTTTATTACATCTCTCCACCAAGTAAACATAGAGAACATAACCATAGCTGCACCCACTAGCAAAGTTGGTGCACCAAGCTTATACTCATGCATAAACAGCACCGCACCAATAGCTAATATGAATAATGAAATAGCAGTTACCAATGGAAGTGGACTTGGGTCTACTAAATGAAACTTATGCCCTACTTTATGATTGTTCCCCATAACCTCTACCAAAAAAATAACTTCATATTAAGAATATAAAATATTTTGATTTATTGTCTATAAGATTTCTCCTTAGGCAAGTATAGATTGACTATATTGTGAGTGTGTGTCTATACTGTGGTTCTCATAAGTAGATGAAAAATGCATAATCATTTTAGCAAAAAATACAATTTTTCAATATTAGCATCCTTATTATTAGGTGTTATACTCGGTTATTATAATAATTCCACAGCTAATTTTGTATCTGGATATTTTATAAAAGCTTTTGTAAACTTATTGCAGTTTATAAGTTTACCTATAATATTCTTATCCCTTACATCTGCCATTACAAAGCTTGAGACAAAAGACTCTCTAAAAATCATATTAGGAAAAACATTAAAGTACACAATACTTACAACTCTAATTGCGGCATTTATTGCAATGCTTGTGTATAAATTTTTGCTCTCGAATAAAATTAGCATCATAGATAATGACAATGTTAACCATACACTTCAAGTATCTAATATCGCAAATTACCTTATTAATATTATACCCGCAAATATCGTTAAAATATTCTCTGAAAATAATATAATGGCAGTAGTTTTTGCAGCATTGCTAATAGGTATAACTGCACTATTTTTAGAAAAAAAACATAAAGATCAAATACATAATACATTTAGCACCTTCTTTGAGCTATTCATGAGAATAGCGACTTTTGTTCTAAGATTAATGCCATTCGTAATATGGGCATTTGCAGTTGAATTTATCAAAGATATTAAGTCCGGATTTGAAGTAGGTAGCCTGTTTTATTATATAATGGCTATAATGTTAGCAAATTTACTGCAGACAGTAGTTATACTGCCTCTATTCTTAAAAATGAAAGGTATATCAGCAATAAAGACTTTCAAAGGAATGATTCCTGCTCTTGTAACGGCATTCTTCTCAAAATCATCTAGCGCAACAATGCCTACCACCATACATTGCATAAATAATAACCTTAATGTCAGACCTAAAACATCTGCTATTATTGTCCCATTATGTACAACGATAAATATGAATGCTTGTGCAGGTTTTATATATATAACCGTATTATTTGTCTCTCAAAGTAACGGTGTGGTTTTTACGGAAGTGGATTATATAAGCTGGATTTTTCTAGCAGTAGTAGCTGCTATTGGGAATGCTGGAGTTCCTATGGGATGTTTTTTTATGGCCTCAGCATACCTAGCAAGTATGGGAGTATCAACCTATATGATGGGTATCATACTGCCTTTCTACACAATATTGGATATGTTTGAAACAGCTATAAATGTTTGGTCTGATTCTTGTGTAACGAGTGTTGTAGATAAAGAGCTTAAAGAAGAAAAATTATAATTCTTCTTCATGCAAAGAATATTCTGCTAGTTTATCCAGCGCTTGCAAACCAGCCAATCCTTCACAATAGATAGACACAATATCTGAACTATATGTTATGCCTTCCATATCTTCTTTAAAAAACTCTAATAATATCGGAATGTTTTGGGCTTCTTCTCCTACACATTTAGCATATTCCTCTCCTTCAGATTCTTTATCTTCAGAACATATATGTTCCTTTATTAAATAGTTCAAAGACACTACATAATCAGTCCTGGAAATAGATTGCTTCCCTTCTAGTTTATTTAAGATAAATTTAATATGCACTGAATCTTCAGCCTTTATTTTATCCTTGTCCTCTTCCTCCTCTAAATTATATAAAATATCTGGACACTCCTCTTTTATTTTTGTAATTGGAGCCATAATCACCTCGTTAATGAATTAATTTGACTATAGTTAGTATAATATATTATTGAATTATTTCTAGTTGGTTATTTATATAAAATTGTGTCCATGACAGAAAACAACAATCATAAACGATTTTAGATTGTGACTACAGATATAAATTCTGTGCAGAATAAAAATCCTTAGCAAGGCTAGATAATAGCTTTACTTCAACTATTGAAAAAAAACATTTTAATACCCATATTATATGTTATAAAAAGGATGGGAGGTTAACTGAATGGATTTAGAAAAATTTACTGAGAAATCTAGAAATGTAATACAAGGAGCACTTTCTTTTGCAACTGCATCTGGGCATCAAAAATTGATGCCAGCACATCTACTAAAAGAAATACTTGAAGATGAAGATGGAATAGCAACAGAAATATTATCTACTTGTGGAGCAGATATTACTGCCCTATTTTCGGATCTAAACAATGAAATCAGTAAAATTCCTGTAATTAGCGGCACTGGTGCTGGACAAACATATTTATCAACAGAAGCTGCAAAAACATTGGAAGAGTCTGTAAAAATCTCAAAATCAAATAATGACCAGTTTGTAACGGTTGATAGGATATTACAAGCACTGACCAATAATAACCTGACGCTAAAAAAACATGGTATAACAGAGAAAAAGGTTTCTGATGTAATAAAAAGTATCCGCAAGGGTAAAAAAGCAGATAGTCCAACCTCTGAAAGTAATTACCAAGCTCTAAAAAAATATGGAAAAGATGTAACGGAATTGGTTCTAAAAGGAAAAATTGATCCTGTCATCGGCAGAGATGAAGAAATACGTAGAACAATTCAAGTGCTTTCAAGAAGAATAAAAAATAACCCAGTACTTATAGGAGAACCTGGCGTTGGTAAAACAGCAATCGCAGAAGGTTTAGCTATTAGAATAGCCAATGGAGATGTGCCAGAAAATCTAAGAGATTCCAGAGTGGTATCTTTAGATTTAGGAGCATTAGTTGCTGGAGCAAAATTTAGAGGAGAATTCGAAGAACGACTAAAAGCCGTATTATCTGAAATAGAAAACTCAGATGAGGACATCATATTATTTATCGACGAACTACATATGCTTGTCGGGGCAGGAAAAGCAGAAGGAGGAATGGATGCTTCAAACCTATTAAAACCAGCCTTGGCTAGAGGAGAACTGCACTGCGTTGGTGCAACCACACTAGATGAATACAGGCAACATATAGAGAAAGATGCGGCTTTAGCACGAAGATTTCAAGCAGTATATGTGGATGAACCTTCTATAGAAGATACCATATCAATACTAAGAGGTATTAAAGAAAAATACGAATTGCACCATGGCATAAGAATATCTGATAGCGCGATTGTTGCAGCTGCAAAATTATCAAAACGTTACATAACAGATCGTTTTCTCCCAGATAAAGCTATTGATTTAGTTGATGAAGCAGCCAGTAGAGCAAGAATGGAAGTTTTTAGCAAGCCTGAAAATATTGATGAACTAGATAGAAAAATAATCCAATTGAAGATGGAAGAATCTGCTCTAAAAAAAGAGTATGATATTGTGTCTAAAGAAAAGCTTAAAAAAATACAATCTACTCTAGCTGATTTAGAAGAGAAATCTACTGAACTAACAACAAAATGGAAAAAGGAAAAAGAAGGACTTGAAGATGCTCGAAAAATAAAAGAACAACTCGATAAGGCTAAGCATGACTTAGAGGTTGCTCAAAGAGAAGGAAACTTAGCTGAAGCATCAAAAATAACATATGAAACTATTCCAACTCTCAATAAAAAATTAGAAGAAAGTGAATCGAAGAAAATAAACCAAACATTCAAAAATGTTGTCACTGAATCCGACATTGCAACAATTATATCAAAAGTTACTGGAATCCCTGTAGAAAAAATGCTTGAGGGAGAAAGAGAAAAACTGCTCCATATGGAAGATGTTATTGCCAAAACAGTCATAGGACAAAAGTCAGCTATTACAGCTGTGAGTGACGCTATTAGAAGATCTAGGGCTGGCGTACAAAGTGCTGACCGACCTATAGGTTCATTCTTATTTCTAGGACCAACTGGAGTCGGAAAAACAGAGCTAGCAAAATCACTAACTCAATTTATGTTTGATGACAAATCATCTATGACAAGAATTGATATGTCGGAATATATGGAAAAACACTCTGTAGCAAGACTTATAGGCGCACCTCCAGGATACGTC
>Ga0222708_1000539_pt1 | contig 10096 bp, 30 predicted proteins | sample AntAcemetage1576_FD_179806 | JGI IMG/M metagenome (GOLD analysis project Ga0222708, IMG submission 179806) | Saline water microbial communities from Ace Lake, Antarctica - #1576 | ecosystem: Environmental > Aquatic > Non-marine Saline and Alkaline > Saline | place: Antarctica: Ace Lake... | reverse complement strand
ATTCTCCTATCATTGTATCATAGAGTTTACCACTATAGGTGAATCCACATTGGTACAACCATGACATATCAAACTTTAGGTTGTGACCAATAACTAATGTAGAAGCATCTAGGATATCTTGAACTGCCTTTTTACTACCTACCACATCTAGATTATGTAAATCTTTATGGTGAAAGAAATAATACTTATCGTTGATTCCTACACTCACCATTTTGTTTTCGGGATTGAAGGGTGAAGGGTCTCCGTCTTTGGTGAAGGTGGTCTCTAAGTCTAGTGTTGTTATCAATTGTAGTCCTTTCTATAAATACTTGTCAATAATATTATTACTTTTTTGAAGATTTTCTGTAGCCGTTAGATATTGTAAATTATTTTCAACATGTAATCCACAAACATATTTACTTCTTAAAGGGTAAATATGGTCTACATGATACCCTTCAGGGCAATTTTTATATATTTCTTTTATCTTTTCTAAGTTTGCCCATGAAGGGGTAGCCATAATTTTATCTGCTCCTCTTTTAGAATTATAAGCATTAAGTAATCCTTTATTATTTTTTCTATAAACTTTCTTATAAGCTTTCATTTTTTCTTTGTTGGCTTTACGATAAGCTTTCTTTTTTTCTTTGTTGGCTTCATAATAAGCTTTATCAGAAGCTTTCATTTTTTCTTTGTTGGCTTTACGCCAAGCTTTTGTATAAGCTTTCTGTTTTTCTTTGTTAGCTTCAGACCAATCTTTCCTATAAGCTTTCTTTTTTTCTTTGTTGGCTTCAGACCAAGCTTTCCTATAAGCGTTCTGTTTTTCTTTGTTAGCTTCAAACCAAGCAGTATTTTTTGCTTTTATTTTTTCTTTGTTGGCTTCATAATAAGCTTTTAGTTTTTCTTTGTTGGCTTCACAATAATCTTTATTATAAGCTTTCTTTTTTTCTTTGTTGGCTTCACGATAAGCTTTCTTTTTTTCTTTATCTCTATAGGGCATCTAATTCCTTTCTGCGAATCTTGATATTGTTGGGCGTAGTATTACTTCAAACTCTGCATGGTCTCCTGTGAGTTTGTTCTTTGATAATGTAATGAATCTAGTACAATCACTCATAAAGTCTTCTTCTTCATCTTCTTTACCTAGACCCAGAATTAAATCAGCTTCAGCAGCCTTACCTGTCTTAGAATTTTCCATAGCACTAAAGGTTACTCTTGACCTACCTTGTGCCTCTGCCGAAGCCTGTGACATTCCAATAACCAATATGTTATGTCTCTTGGCCAACTCTCTAGCCTGTGTATAAACTTCTCTTAGTTTTTCATGGGTAGCATTAAATTTTCCTGTTACATTTATCTTATCTAATTGGTCTATGATTAAAATGTCTACATCATTATTAGCACAGTACTCATTTAAATCCTCCATAGTCTTACCTACACAATCAAAGTTCTCTATATAAGGACTGATTTCACCCCATACTTTTTTAGTCAAGTCCCTACTGCCATTAAGAATATTACCTCTTTGTAACCCTGTACAAGCATTGAGCAATCTCATTTGAGTTCTAATTGCAGGTTCTTCATTAGCGAATATAGAAACTTTCTTTTTTTGCCATGCAAATCCTTTTGTTGAAGCCACTAAGCTAACCCAAAAAGCAGTCTTGCCCGTCTCGGGTCTAGCAATAATCACCATAAAGTTACCTCGGCCAATACCCTTAGTAGCAGATTGAAGTGAGGGTAGATTAAATTTAAACTCCCCTTGTTCTTGTAAAGCCTCTAGAATCTTATCTACATCTTTAGTAACTGCTTCATTATCCTTTTCAACAGGGGCTTCATCTACTGTAGACATAAACTTTTCTACTTTATTAAAGCCGTTATCACTTGGATTGTTAGATATATCTATACATATTTTGGCCAACTCATCTGACTTTTTGATTCTATACATAGCCTTGATAGCCGTTTCTACTACCTCATCAGTAGGTGGTTCTTGATTCTCTATGCTATCTATAATCTCATGTATATTTTTCTGTGATGCAAAGCTATGGTTGGGAAAGTAAGTATTAAAGTAAGCTAATTTTAAATCACTAAAGTTAATAGAATCTGTATTTGGATTATCCCTGTAGACATAGCCTATAGTTTTATATAAATCTCTTGCTCCACTTTGAAATACAGATTCATCTATTTGTGTTTTGAACTTATCGAATCTATCTCTTGTTAGCAACACTCTTAAAAGATATAGTCTTAAATTTCCTTGTTCCATTCATTGTCTTTCTACCCTAAAGGGTTTAGTAGTCTGTTTTTAATTCTAGAAGCCTTAACTCCATTTGTTTTTTTACTTCTTCAAGTGGTGTCATTTCCTCTACATCTATTTTAATTGTATCATCAATGGTCACAGGAGTATCTATTACCCCTGATTCCATTTGTTTATCCTTAAAGGAAAAGGTACATCCTGATATAATTAGTAGTAATAATAATTTAATCAGCATAATCATTCTCTTCTATTCTAACATACATTCTCTCTAAGTCAAGAGGATAACCAAATTCTCTTTGAAAAAATTTAGATACTCTTTCTCTACACACTTCATCTATGTCTGATACATTATCAGATACCTCAACTTCATAAGGTATCTCAATCGTTACTGTCATTTTATGTTTCTTGTTTATCATACTTCCCTTTCATTAATAACTTCTTGTCTTAAAGTATTTCTCATACTTAGCCTTCACATATTCTATATGCTCTTTTTCCAACCTTTTAATATAAAGAATTGCTGAAGATTTTGTGGTAAATACTTTTTCTCTTTCTTCTTGTCTTGTTTTATCTTTAGCAAACCATTTAATATAAACTTCTCTAGGTATTAACATTCTATACCTTAATCTATTTTTATTTCTAGGTATAAAAGATTCTAATTTAATAAAATCATTTCTATAGGTAGGCATAGCATAGGGTGTATAATCAACTGCCCCTTTATTAATTGAAGAATTAGGGTCGGCTAAAGCTTTGAATAAGTTTTCCATAGAATTAGCACTCCTAGAAAAATCAACACCTAAAGAATCTTTTATATATTCCCTTTTAAAAGCTTCTCTTTTCTTTTGCCAAGAAGCTTGTGATTTTTCTGCTCTTTTAAAACGCCCTTTGGAACTACCTTTTCTTCTATGTTCAGGTGTTTCATTGTGTATGAATGGTGCTTTTATAGGTGTTTCCATATTACCAACTATACACAGGTAAATTTAATAATAGATATAGTGTTATAGAAAAAACAATACCTATAGTTAATATTAAAGCCCAATCTTCTCGCATAATTTATTCCCCCATTCTTTTATTTCTTCTACTGTCAACCACTTTAAATCTTTATCTAACATATCAATATACGTAGGAATGATATGTGATAGAGAATCTCTTAACTTAAAACTTTTTTGTGTAGCATCCCTGTCTAAACAGATAAAAGCACTATCAACTCTGTCTACTATAGGCTTTACAAAATTATCAGGTAGACTAGTACCCATTAAAGCTATACCCGTAAATCCTGCCATGGCCACCTTACAGGCCGATATAGAATCTTCTACTACAATTCCTATGTATTTATTTGTACCAACTATAAATGGGCAAGGTGGGGTGCTATACTTATACCATTTTGGTGTTGATTCGGATAAATTCCCTAAACTCCTACCAACTGCACCAACCACCTTACCTTCGTACTCCACAAGAAAAACTAATCTATTTTGTTTGACATCATACATAAGTCTAGCTTCTGTATCTTCTATACCAAACTTTTCTACATATTCTCTAGCTTTGTTATTACCATAGATAGTAACAAACCCTTTGGGTATGACAAACTCTTTGAAAGGTTCTGTCGATACTTGATTAGAGCCCTGGACAAAAGCCCTATCATTCATAAATTTATCTAAATCTTCTACTCGAAGTTCAGAATCTGTCATACCTTTTGCAGTACAATTAGCATGGAAGCAATGCCAAATCAATCTTCCATGCTCATTCTTCACAGATAGGGTATTCCTATGTAGACAAAATATACAATCCCCACGATAACTTCCACCATGTGCAACATTTAAATCTTTTATTTTATCTAATTGAAATCCATATTCCATATCTAATACTATACACTAATCCATGATATTGTCAAGATAAAAATTAAATTAATTATCTTATTGACAAATTTAAATTTATGTGTTAACATATGGTTGTCTACGGGGGAGATACACATGCTAGTATATGTGCAAAATGTCCTATTCATTAGAAGAAGCTACCTCAACTGTTATTACTTCTCTATCTTCAATAGTGTTACTAAGTGGAAAATTAATACCCTCTGTTAGGTAAGTGTCTTTAGCTTCCTCTTCCGACTTTGCATTAACATGATATGCTTTAGTTATTGTTTCTTTTACATATACCTTATAGGTTTTCATAAGTATTCCTTTCCTGTATGGCATAAGCGATTGATTCATCTTCTTCCATAAAATTAAATTCCTTCTCTGTCATTGGTGTGTAGAGGGATAACTCTAACTCTTCATCATCAGTTAACCACTCGCCATGGCCTTCACAAACTTCACACTCGTGAATCTCATCATTACTAACACCCCACTCAATGTATCCTTTTCCCTGACATTCAGGGCATTGCATTATTTTATCTTCCATTATTTCCTTTCTCTAACTTTGTGATTAAATCTTGTAAATGTTCAACATCTTTTTGTTTGATATCATCTAAGTCATCTAACATACAAGCAACTGATATACTTAGTTCTTTAATTATATTATTCATTGTTCCTCCTTTTTTTCATGATAACATTCTACCATACTTTCGCACTTAGGGCAAGTTAATATCGTTAATAATTTATAAAACTCATTTTCTTCATCAATATCATAATTACTATTCCATATTAACTCATTGTCACAACTCCAACACTTCATTGGGGTAGAATCCCATTAAGTTCATCTTCAAACTCATGTAAGTATTCATCTATTGCGGATTCTACATACTTATTATTGATAGAATCTTGTTCAATAGTTCTCACAGTCCAACTTCCGTCTTCTCTTTCATAATCTACAACCAATGACCAACCTGTTATCTTATTCATAACTTACTCCTTTATATTTTAAATCTCTTAAACTATCAGAATATTTGTAAGATAAATGTGTATTGGATTCATCATACTTATTTCTTTTAGTTTTCATTCTATTTCTTCTTTTAGACTTTTCATTCCTCATCATTTGATGAAATTGAAATTGCTTCATTCTATAATCTCCTTCACTTTCTTTATTTTAACATATTTCCTGTGAAATGCAACAGGAAAAACTTGTCTTGAAGTACCTTTGATTAGTTTATGTATATTATCAATGGCCTGTTGTTTAGAATCCGCACTTAAAACATAATGGTCTACGTTAATTGTGTGTGCATATACTTTATACTGTGTCATTTTTATTTTGTTCTCATTCTTTTTTTTATTTTTTTCTTTTTAGATAATCTTTTTTGTTGGGTTAGTTTTTTGCCGTGTACAGTAAGAAGACTGCTAGGCATACGCCCTAATTTATGAGGGTTTAGGGCTACTACATATGTATTATATAAGTCCATACTACCCATTTCGTAAAGCTTTTGATTAAATGCCATTTTAAATCCTTTCGATTTATTGTTTATATACTTACATAATACACTACTGATATTCGTTGTCAAGTAAAAAAATGCACATCAGCTATATTATTATAACACTTGCTAAATCTCTACAGTACATTATAATAGAAGGTATAGGGAGGTGAAAATATGAATGTTTTTACAAATACTAAAAAGTCTATCCTTTTTTTTCTTAATATTGCTAACGCTAATAACAGGAATGAGGATTCTATCCGACAATTTATTCAACAAGAATACAGAATCGATGATAGGAATTGGGCTTATAAAGAAATTATCAATAAAGCAAGAAAAACTTTATAAAGAGGTTTAAAATTCGTTTTTAAGAGACATACAGGGGGTAGTTAATACCCCTCTAGTATGCTTGTATACGTTAATGTATGGTAGTGTTGGTAAAATGCTCTGGGTGAAACTCTATATCTAATTCTTCAATAGAAAAAAATTCCATAGCTTTCTTTTCCCCATACTTTTCAATCATGGCCTGTGCCATTTCGGTCACTTTCCAACCTGTCTTTGTACGTTCAGCCCAACCTTTTTTTTCTAAGTCTTTAAGGACTAATTCTAGTTCATCATCTGTCATATAATATCCTTGCTAGGGGTACCTCTTTGGAATCCTTCTAACATCTTTTGTTTTTTCTCTACGAATTTATCTACATTGAGATTCAACAATTCTGTTCTAAGATTCCAATTCCTTTCAGCCCAAGCTTCTAGCCTTTCAGTTAGAAATCTTATATGCAAATCCTTTTCATCAATCATCTTATCTTTTTCTTTACCTAATTTCTTTAGGTCTCTTGCTTCTTTTCTCCACTTCTCTATTTCTTGTTCATATTTAGTACTCATTCTGCATTTATCTCCTTTATATCTATAGATTGTACGCTTGTATGTCTTTCATAATCAGGGTCTTTACTGTAGTATTCTGAATCAAGTGCTTCGTTTTCACTATTCGCTTCAACAACCCACTCTTCAAACCCTTTAAAAGTCTCTGTTATTCTATACTTTTTCATCTTTTATACTCCTGTTTATCACTATGTATAGTATAACACATATATTGTATTTGTGCAATAAGGTTATCTATCATAGGTTTATTATTTTTGTTCGTACTATGTTCGCCATATTTAATTAATCTTAAAGTGTCTGATAAACTTTTAATAGCTTCAACTCTATCACACAAATCACTTACCCTATGTAGCATTTATATACCCCTTTCTTGTACCAGTATTTCTAATAATTCATAAAACATAGCATCAAGGTTGTGTATCCCTAAATCATGCTTTTCTACTAAGTCCGTAAAATCATTAACTGTCATATCAGATAATTCATTTTGCATATGCTCTCTAAATTCTTCCATTTTTAAATCACTCATTATTTATTCCTCTCTATAAAATCTACTACGTCAATAGTATTTTGTTTTGTTAAATACCAATCTTCCTCACCACCATATAGATTTAATCCTTTACCCTTTATACTTTCGCTAAAAGAAAATCCGTCTTTACCTAAAAGGGTACTAACATAATAGGTGGAAACTGATTGGCCTAAATCGCTAAAACCTTTCTCTATATATCTTGAATCATAAAAAGTCATGGTATCTCTGCCCTCTTCATTCTTATTAATTGTAGCATTAAATATAATGCCCCTGTCGTTAGTTATTTGTAATATATTTTTGTTCATAGTTATATGATATCATAATGGAATCTATTGTCAAGTAAATATATTTATAAGGTAATATATTTTAATAGGATTCTTTTTTGTCGGGGTTGTCTTAATTTCATTAATGCCCTATATTCTATAGATAATATTCCTTGCTTAGAAACATTTAATTTTTTACCTATATAAGATAAGGTGCAATCTGTTTTAAAACCTATCCCAAATCTTTTTTTTAATACCAATGTATCTCTTTTTGTTAATCCTAAAATATTTTCAAATACTATTTTCGGATTCCTTCCTTTTGACATTCTTTTATTGTATATATAAGGCCTACTTAAAACATTTCTAAATTGTTTTCTTTCTATTTCTTTTTCTATTTCTGATATATATTCCATGTTTTCTCCATTATAATATAATATTAACATACTTTAACACCTTTGTAAACACAATTTAACAAAAAAAAAGGGGGCTATCAAACCCCCTGATTAAAATAAAATAAGTCATTGAATTAACTAACTTGTTTTGTCGTTTATTATTCCGTACATATTCCGTCATCGATTAAATGCCTTGCAGTACGGCCAAACCAACCTTGTAGTGTCCACGCCATACCTGTATCTATTAGATATTGCCATGCTTCTATTGTTTTTGATTCATCATCACATTCAATAAAACCTTCACATATTCCAACTGCTTCATAATTATCCATTATTTTTTCCTTTCTATTATTTTTATTTTTTTTAATCCTAATAATTTTAATTGTGATTGTGATAAATTTCTACCACCATTTAACCTTTTAAAACTATTAATATTTAATATTTGATTATATTTATTAATGTATGTAATCATTGTTTGCCCTTTCCTAATACCCTGTCCCTACTGCTTAACCAATTATTTAACCTTTTTGAACCCTTATCAAATTTATTAAATTCATAAAGAAGTTCTTTTTTTTCTTGTAAAGGTAGTATTTCCCATAATTTAGCTACTGTTTCTTTTAAGCAAATTGTCTTTTCTTTATCTGTCATCATATATTACCCATAAAATCTACTACTAGTAATACTTGCCATGCTACCATAAGTATAATCATAGGAGCAAGGAAAGAATAAATTATATCATTATCCCTAATGTGTTTTAAGATTCTTTTTAGTCTTTTCATTCTTGCCCTCCATTCTGTTTAAAATGTAAGTCTCTATCTTCTTCTGAAGTGTAGATAAAACAATTACTATTTAAACCATCTTCATAATTAATAAGTCTGCAAAGTTCTTCAATAGTTATTTTAAATTTACCGCCTATTAAATCATATCCGTATATCATTCTTGCCACCATTTGTCATTGTTAATTATTGCTACTGCAAACCCTATTAATAAGGCCACTCCTACACCAAAAAATATTGATGATACTATTAATGTTATTGTCATGTTGTTATTATATCCTATCTACTTGAATAAATCAAGTCATAAAGGGGAATTAAACCCCCTTATGAATTAATTTATAGTTAAGCTACTGTTAATATTTTTACTTTACTATCCCTTTCATATATGCTTTTAATATCTGTTTTAATAAAAGATTCTTCTTGACAGATATTAATTTTGTGTTTAGATAATTGTTTAACAAGTCTAGTTATTGTCATTTTATTTTTATTAATAACTAGTAATTGTAATATACATCTTAACACTTTGGCATTTCTCCATAAGGTAGGACTAACTTTTTGTGTAGTAAATTTATCTAAAAAATTAGAACATTCTCTTTCTATTTCATTAGACATCTTATAATGGCCATCTTTAAATCCTTTTGCTACTTTTTGACTATAAGACCTAATATCCTCTAATGTTCTAATTTTATCAGGGTATTGAAGAAATGCTTGAATTTCCCATAAATTAGAAAAATTTACATCATAATATCTACTCTTCAATAATTTAAGTCTGGTATAGTTTGCTTTTTGCTTAGCCGTACCACCATCACCACCAAAAAATTTAAGGGCTTGTTTATTATCCCATTGATTTTGATTAGTATTTTGAGATTTCATTATTTCAAAAATTTGTTTCATATCATTGACATAAATAAATTCCGATAATGTTCTTAACCCTAAAGCATTATTTAATAAATATCTGTGTTGTCCGTCACCAATATACATCTTGCCCTTAAGTATACATATTGTAATTCTATTTAAATTGCCACCGTGAAAAGCTAAATCTTTCGCTTTGTCAAGTGTTTTTTTGCATACATAGGGTATTCTATTTGTATCAAACAAAAAATGTACTGCTTTTAGTTCTTTTCTGCTTATATAATTACCTTTTTTGATTTTATATGTCGGTTTTGAAGAGACTATTCCCTCACACATAATATCAAGTGATTTTTGTACTTCTATTTTATCTTTTTTTGTAGTCTTACACATAGTTTTTATATCCTTTCATAGATATTCTTAGTTTATATTTTTAGTATAGTCTTTTTACTTGAATAAATCAAGTCATAAAGGGGAATTAAACCCCCTTATGAATTAATTTATAGACTATTCATTTCCTTGATTCTTACTTCTTCTATTTCATCAACGTGTTTTTGATGCTCTTTATCTGCCATTTTATCAACAATTTTCACAGGACTTTTAATCATAATTTCTTCAATATAATTTAATTGTTCATTATTAAACTTTTTCTTAATAAACAATTCTATTATCTTGGCCTCTTTCTGTTCGTTTGTTAAATATATATCTAAAGTATTTCGTACTGTTGTTTCTATAGTCATATTATTTTTTAGTCCTTTCATTTATTTTAAATAATCCTTTGAAGTATCGCAGTAAAAACCATGTCTATTACCCACGATTTGCTCCATTTGCATATTTTGTATAAATTTATTAA
>Ga0222708_1000537_pt1 | contig 10111 bp, 12 predicted proteins | sample AntAcemetage1576_FD_179806 | JGI IMG/M metagenome (GOLD analysis project Ga0222708, IMG submission 179806) | Saline water microbial communities from Ace Lake, Antarctica - #1576 | ecosystem: Environmental > Aquatic > Non-marine Saline and Alkaline > Saline | place: Antarctica: Ace Lake... | reverse complement strand
GACGCTTCCCGAGGGCTCGAGGGCCCTCGACCCCCTGGGCGCTCGGCCGCCTGCTCACCCGGGCTGCAGGTCGGTCATGGTCGCTCAGGTCGATGGTGTCGCTGCCGTGGGGACGCGGCCGACGGTGTCGGATACCCGGACCCGCGACAAACGGGAGGTCGACTTCCGCGCGGAGGCGAGGAAAACGGGCCGCCCTATCCAGGAGGTGCGGAAGCGGTGGGCCGACGAAAACATCGGGTTCACGCCTGCCGCGACCGACTACAACTCATGGCTCCGGACGCAGCCCCCGTCATTCCAGGCCGATGTGCTCGGGCCTGCTCGGGCTAAACTGTTCCGCGAGGGCGGTCTGTCGCTGGACAGGTTCGTGGATTCGACCGGTCGCCAGTACACTCTGCTCGAGCTGGCCCGCGACAACGCACGCGCGTTCGGCCGGGCCGGGCTCTGAAACTTCCCCCCGCGTGACGCGGGTGGCCGGGCGTGACGCCCAGGAGGATTCGTGATTTTCGACTTCGCCCAAATGACGACGGTTGACTCTCTGGAGAAGGTTCCGGAGGATTTCCGTGGCCTGTACTCCGACATCGGGGACGGGAAGTATTCCCTCCGCTCGGACGACCCTGGCGTCAGCTCCGCTGTCTCGGCCGTGACCCGGCTGAACAACGCGCTGAAGGCCGCCCGCACCGACGCGAGCCGCGCCGCCGCGTCCCGTGGTGAGGACCTCGCCCCGCTTGCGGCGTTCGGAAGCTCCGCCGCTGAAATCGCCGAGGCCGTGAACGCCCGCATTGAGGAGCTGGAGACGAAGCTCCAGGGGGCAACGGGGAAGAAGTCCGAGGAAATCGAGAAGCGGATCGAGAAGCTCAAGAACGACCTTATGGGGACGCACAAGCGCGAGGTGGACGCCCGCGAGGACCGGATCAAGGCCCTTCACGGTCAGCTTCACTCGGTCCTGGTGTCTGACTCTCTGACCCGTGACTCGGTCGCCGCCGGTGTTGACGACCCCGACCTGTTCGCGCCGTTCGTCACGCCGTCGCTCCGGCCGGTGGAGGAAAACGGGAAGCTGGTGGTGCGGGTGGTCGACGAGGCTGGCGATGTGCGGATCTCCGGCGTGACCGGGGAGCCCATGACCATCAAGGAGCGGGTGGCGGAGTTGAAGGGGCAGGACCGGTTCGCCCGGTTCTTCGCGTCCGACGCTCCGTCTGGCGGTGGCGGCCGGACGCAGCGTCCGAACCCCCAGAGGCCCGCTGCCAAAGAGATGACCTCCACCCAAAAGATCAGCGAGGGCCTGGTGAAGGGTGGCGCGACCCGTGCCGGTGGGTCCGACCGGCGCTCGGCCGGTTCTTACTGACGCGCTCGGTTGACGATTGTGCAGGTGTTCCGCGGGGCTCGGCTTGACAGGCCGGGCCCCTTGTGTGGTATACTTTCGGCACATAGGGCTGGCGTGACGCCGCCCGGTGAGCGCCGGAGGGTGATCCAACGGGCTTTGCGTTCCTGACTGAACCTCGCCCCAACACCCTCCCCACCCGGAGCTTGCCATGCCGACCGTGACCCTTGCAGAGTCCGCGAAACTGACCCAGAACCTTTTGGTTCAGGGCGTTATCGAGAATGTCATCACCGTGAACCGCATGTACGAGGTGCTCCCCTTCCAGGGTATCTCGGGCAACGCCCTTGCCTACAACCGCGAGAATGTGCTCGGGGCCGTCGCCACGACCGGCGTCGGAACGGCCGACGGCGTGATCGGTGCGACCGCGTCTGGAACGAATTCGACCGAGCGGCTCGCCGCCAAGAACGCCGCGACCTTCACGCTTGTGACCAGCGCCCTCACGACCATCCTCGGTGACGCCGAGGTTAACGGCCTGATTCAGGCGACCCGCTCCAACGAGGGCAACGACCAGACCGCGATCCAGATCGCGTCGAAGTCCAAGAGCGCGGGCCGGAAGTACCAGGACATGCTCGTCAACGGCGACGGCACCAACTTCACCTTCGAGGGCCTGCGCACGCTTGTCGCTTCGGGCCAAACGATCCCGACCGTCGGCGTGAACGGCGACGCCCTCGCGTTCGGCCACCTCGACGAATTGCTCGACACGGTGACCGACAAGGACGGCACGGTGGATTACTTCACCATGCATTCGCGCACGCTGCGGTCCTACAACGCGCTGCTCCGCGGCCTGGGTGGTGCGAGCATCAACGATGTGATCCAGCTCCCCTCGGGCGCGACGGTTCCGGCCTACCGAAATGTGGGCATTTTCCGGAACGACTACATGCCGATCGACTTGACGACCGGCTCGGCCTCGACCACGACCACCATCCTCGCGGGAACGCTCGACGACGGTTCCATGCAGCACGGCATCGCCGGTCTGACCGCTCAGGAAGAGGCCGGTCTGCAGGTGGTCGATGTGGGCGAGTCCGAGACGCAGGACATGCACATCTGGCGCGTGAAGTGGTATTGTGGCCTGGCCCTGTTCTCCGAGAAGGGGCTCGCCGCGAAGGCTGGCATCACCAATTAACACCCCGGGCGAGGTGGAAGCCTCGCCCGGTGTTTCCCGCCTGGAGCACGCATGCCGTCGCAGATCACTGTCCGCCTGGTGCTCGCCGGTCCCCGAAGGGGGCAGACGGTCACGCTGAACCATCACGGGTTCGTCGACGGTGTCTGCTCTGTGACCGCGCCGACCGATCGCATGCCGTCCGTGCTCCGTCTGTTGGAGCGGTCCTACGCCGCGTACCCGGAGGGCTCCGAAGGGCTCGCCGCGGCCGAGGCGCTTCACGCGAAACCCAGGGAGGCCGACGATGGCGAGTGTGCTGTTCAGTCCGCTGGTGAGCAAAACCCGCCAGACGAAGTTCTCGGTCCGGTTCAGCCGGTTGGGGGAGGGGTTGCCCCGTCGCCCGCTGCTCGACGCCCGGTCGATGCTGGGCTCGGGGAATGGGACCAGGGGGTACTACCCGACGGGGACCGACACCCGGACACCCGGCGGACCTCCCCGGTAGATTCGCTTCACGCCGGGAAGATCCGGGCGGCTCTCGCGTCCCTCGACCCCGAGGACGACGCCCATTGGACCGCCGACGGGCTTCCCGCCGTGGCGGCTGTTGCCGACGCCGCCGCTGCGAATGTCACCCGGCTGCAAATCGTCGCCGTGGAGCCCGAGTTCAATCGGGAGGTTTCGCTCGAGCAGAAAACCGCGCCGCCTGCCGATCGGTAGTGCCCGCACCTGGAGAACCGCATGACCGCTTTTCAGATCACCGCCGGGTCCCGCACGACGCGAATCGACAACGCGACCGTGCTCACCGTGGTCGCTGCCACAGAGGCCCAGGCGCTCGCGTTCGCGCAGGGGTGGCGGGACACCGACCCAAAGATGGCCTGGACAGGCGCGACCGTCATCGACATCGAGGCCGACACGCCCGCGGCGACTAGTCTCGACGGGCTCGGGATCTCTGTCACTGTGAACGATGGCGTGACGCCCTTCACGGTGTTCAGCCGGTCCCAGGGGCCCTCCGTCCTGAGCGGTGCGGTGGTCGCTGGCGGTGCCGACTACACGGTGGACGATGTAGTCACCCTGGTGGGCGGCACCTTCACCCGTGCCGCAACATTCACGGTGTCCGCTGTCACAAGCGGTGCGGTGACGGGCCTCACGCTGTTGGACCCTGGCGTGTACCGGGAGCTGCCGACCGGCACGCTGGCGACAACGACGGCCGACGGCGGCACGGGCCTGACCATCGGCACGGTGACCTCGCAGCAGCACACGCTGGCGAATGTTGCGGCTTCGCTGGTGGGCCTGCTCAACGCGAGGGGCGACATCGACGGTGCCCGGTTCAACGCGACGACCCGGGTGCTCACTGTTTCCTCGATCGCCGACGGCAAGGGCGACGACGCCGTCACCGTCGAGTACCTGTTGAACGGCGTTGCCCTGCCCACCTACACGGAGGCGATTGTCGACGAGGGAAGTGCTGCCGCGGTGCTGACCGTGGAGTTCGTCGCGTCGCCCGTTTACCCGCAGCTCGTCCGTGCTGCAAACGGATGACTGATTCAGCCGGGCCGGTCCTGTCCGGCTGTTTCACCTCTGGGCGGCCTTGTTCACCCCGGGCCGCCCGCTTTCTTTGGAGCTCCCCGTGCCGTTTACCGTCGAAGATGGCAGCAGCATCGAGAACGCCAACGCGTATGTTGCGGTGGCGTATTTCCGTGCTCACCACAGGGAGCGTGGCCGCCTGACCGACAACATCGTCTCCGCCTCTGTCTCCGCGCCCGGTTCGGGCTACGCCCTGGCCGATGTGTTGACCGTGGTGGGCGGCACATCGGTCGCTGCGGCAACGGTGCGGGTCACGCAGATCGGTGGTGCGGGCGAGGTGGTCGCCCTTGCGATCGTGGCCGGTGGCGAGTATTCGGTCCTGCCGACGCTCCCCGCCGCGACGACTGTCGCCCCCTCGGGCGGCACGGGCTGCACGCTTGTGCTTTCCCTGGCGATCGCTACCGCCGACGCGGAGTCTGCGATCGTGCGGGCGACGGATTACATCGACCAGAGGTTCGGCGTCGAGTTCCGCGGGCGTCGCATGGCTCAGATCCAGGCCCTTGAGTGGCCGCGTCTCGAGGCCAACGACGACGCCGGGTGGCCCTACAACGGCCTGCCGCGGAAGCTGCGGATGGCCGTGGCCGAGTACGCCCTCCGCGCCCAGGCATTGAAGGAGCTTGCCCCCGACGCCCCGCGCCCGGCTCCGTCTCAGGATTGGTCGGCCGCCGGTGCGGTGGTCACCGGGCAGGCCCAGGTTTCCGGGGTTATCAGCCAGCAGGCTGTTGGCGTCGGTCCGATCAAGGAATCCGTCACCTACATGAGCGCCGCGGAGGTGCAGTCCCTGCTCCGCGACCGCTCTGCCATGTCTGGTGGGCTCGTCTCTGGCATTTGGCTGCCGCAGTACCCGACGGCCGACATGTGGGTCCGCGAGCTCATTGAGGCCGGTAATCGGCGGCTGGTGCGAGCATGAGCCGGTTCGACTACTCGGCTATTGCCCGGACCGCCGCGGGCTTGATCAACAAATTTGGGTCCCCGCAGGTGGCCGTGCTCCCCGGGCAGTCCCAGGCGGTGGTCGCTGGAAAGCCCTGGCGTGGCGCTGACACCGCCGGTGATACCCGCGTGCCGATCGACCTCGCCCTGGTGGATTATAAGGACGAGGACATCGACGGCGTCGAGATCATGCGTGGCGACAAGATGGGGTTGACCTCGCCCCCGGCCGGTGTGTCTGCGGACCTCACGCAGGCCCGGCGGCTCGAGATCGACGGGCAGTCCTGGCGCGTGGTCGGTGTGACAACGATCAAACCGGCGGCCCTGGTGCTCGCCCACATCATCCAGGTCAGGCGGTAGGCCGTGCCCGCGACGCGAACGGAAGCCCGGGACCAAGTGCTCGACCTGATCACGGTCGCCGCCGTCGCTGCCGGTATCCCCGCGGCCCGAATCGTCTACGACGACAAGGCTGGGCGGAAGCCCGACCTGGACGACCCGGTGGTGCTGCCCTGGATGCGCGTGCTGTTCCGGCACGCCGCGTCCGCACAGCGCAGCCTGACCGGCGACCTCGGCCGGTCGAGGTTCGTGCGTGGCGCGACGCTCACCGTGCAGATATTCACGGCGTCTGGCGACGGGCTGACCTCCGCCGACGCAGTCTCCGCCGCCTTACTGGCGTCCGTGGAAGGCAAACGAACCGCTGGCGGCTGCCAGTTCTTCGAGGCGACAGCGAACGGGTTTGGGCCCGAAGGCCCGTGGTTCTATACCCTGATGACCGCTCGCGTAGAATACGACGAATTCGTCACCACCTGACCGGAGGCCCGCATGCCGCTCAAGAACAAGATCGACTCAAATGTCACCGGGCTGCGAATCCTCGAGGAGGCCGCGCTGAAGGTGGTTCCCTCGACCCTTGCTCACCAGGTGTGGTATCCCCTGGAGCCCAACACCTACTCGGATTTCGGTGGCGAGGTGACGACCGTCTCTCGGTCCCCGATCAACGCATCCCGGCAGCGCAGTAAGGGCGTGGTGACGGACCTCGACGCGAACGCGGGCATCGTCCAGGACATCACGCAGGAGAACATGCTCCGCCTCATGCAGGGGTTCCTGTTCGCCAACGCGCGCGAGAAGCCGGACACCGCCGGGTTCTCCCGCGAGCGGACCTTCACCGCGGCTGGTGCCGAGCTCGCCGCTCCGACCACCATTGCGATCACCGCGGTCGACGGCGCAAACGACGAGTACGACGCAGCGTCCGGGCTGAGTGTGTTCGTGGTGGGTCACCTGGTGCTAGCGAGCGGCTTCGCCGTCGCTGCCAACAACGGCCTGAAGACGGTCGCCAGCGTGACCGCTGGCACGGCCGTCGAGGTGTCCGAGACGCTCACGGCCGAGGCTGCTCCGCCCGCGTCGGCTCGCCTGCAGGTTGTCGGGTTCGAGTTCCCCTCTGGCGACCTCTCTGTCGATGTGGGTTCTAGCCAGTTCCCCGTTCTCACCTCGGCCGCGGATGCGTTCGCCGGGAAGGGGCTGGTTCCTGGCGAGTGGATTTTCATCGGTGGCGACAGCGCCGCCACGACCTTCGCTACCGCCGCCATGAGCGGGTTCGCCCGCATCCGCTCGGTGGCGTCCGACGGTTCCTCGGTCACGCTGGACAAGACGGTTCGGTCCTGGGGGACGGTGGACGACAACGGGAGCGCCAAAACGATCCGCGTGTTCTTTGGCACGGTGGTCAAGAACGAATCGGACCCCTCCTTGATTCGGCGTCGGTCCTATCAGCTGGAGCGGACGCTCGGCGTGCCGGACGACACCGAAATCGGCAGGCAGGCCGAGTACACCGTCGGCTCGGTGCCGAACGAGCTCACGATCAACATTCCGACGGCCGAGAAGGCGACGCTCGACTTCGCGTTCGTGGCCCTCGACTCCGAGACGCACAACGAAAACGACGACAGTGGCACGACGAAGATCAAGTCTCTGCGGACGGGCGTGCTCGCCCCGTCGCTGACGGAGTCCGACGCGTTTAACACCTCGAGCGATGTAAAGCGCTTGCGAATCGGGACGGTCGCCCTCGCCGATTCCTTCCCCTCCGCGTTCTTTGGGTTCGCGCAGGAGCTGTCGATCACCATCAACAACAATGTCACCCCCGACAAGGCTATCGGGGTCCTGGGTGGGTTCGATGTGACCGTCGGGCAGTTCGAGGTTGGCGGCTCCGCGACCGCGTACTTCCAGTCCGTGGCGTCGGTGGCGTCGGTCCGCAAGAACGAGGACGCGACGCTCGACATGCACCTGGTGAAATCGAACGCCGGTATCACCATCGACCTCCCCCTGGTATCGATCGGGAACGCTCGCCCGAATGTGGAGCCCAACGCCCCGATCACGCTGCCGGTGGAAACCCAGGCCGCGACCGGTCGGAAAATCAACAGCGCCCTCGACCACACTTTGCTTATGGTTTTCTGGGGGTACCTGCCTGACCTTGCCGGATGACCCCGGCCTGGGTACGATGCTCCCGAATCCGCAAACGCGAAGGAGCATCGAATGGCTGGAATCTATGACGCCTATGAAACGGACGCCGACCTGGAAAAGGGAGGCGTCTCGTTTTCGATGGGCAGCAAAGGCACCTTTAAGCTCGCCCGTGCAGGCGGTGCGAACCAGAGGTACAAGGAAACGGTCCGGAAGCTCACGCAGCCGTTCCGCCGCCAGATCGCAAACGGGTCGATGGACCCCGACCAGGCCGACGCCCTGCTCGCGCGTGCGTTCGCTCGCAGCGTGATCATCGGCTGGGAGGGCGTGGTCGACCGGGACGGCAACGACTTCCCGTTCAGCGTGGCGAACGCGGAGAAGTTACTGACCGACCTCCCTGACCTGTTCGCCGACCTGCGGTCGCTCTCTGAAGACATGAATGCGTTCCGGCGGGAGGCGTTGGACGACGAGGGAAAGCCCTCTGCGCCTTCCTGAGATATTCGCTCGAGCACCCGGACGAGGCGAGCGTGCTCGAGGGGTTCCAGAAGGCGGGCATGGAAATCCCGGAGTGGGCGCAGAACGCGCCCGAGATCCCGCTCGGCTCCGACCTGGTGTTCGAGGCCTACCAGGACCTGAGTTCGTGCCGGTCCTACGGGTGGGGGCCTGGCCCGATCCCGTGGACGGCGGTGCGTGATTACGCGCGGGCGTCCGGCGTCGACGACGACGACTACCCCGACTTCGCTACCCTGATCCGCATGCTCGACTTCGAGTACCTGAATTTCGAGAAGATCCGGGCGGGCTCAAAAGCCCGAAAGTGACCGGGCCCCTTTTGGGGCTCGGTTCGTTTTCCGAGTAGAATGGGGCGTCGCGTCGCGTCACCGCTCGGAGCGCCTTGCATGGTCAGCCGTCCGTTCAGCCAGTTTCCCCGGCGGATGACCATGCGTGGTGCCGAGGTGGCGACCGGCGCGTCATTCATCGTGCGGAAGGTTGCCCTGGTGGTGGACCAGGCCCTGGTGTTCTCGACGCCGGTCGATAAGGGCGTTGCCCGCTCCAATTGGCGCGTGTCGATCGGTGAGCCCCTCGACGGCATCATCCCCGCGTACGCGCCGGGGGAGGGGCTCGGTGCGTCGGAGACTTCGAACGCGCAGGCCGCGATCAGCCAGGCTCAGGCGGTGATCGGCCGCCAAATGCCGGGCCAGGCGATCTCGATCGCAAATAATCTGCCGTACATTGAGCGGCTGAACCAGGGGTGGAGCAGGCAGGCCCCGGCCGGGTTCATCGATTCCTCGGTCGCCGCCGCTGTCGCTGCCGTCGGTGGCGTGCGTGTGCTGACTGAGGGTGGGCCCTCGGGCTCGAGCGGTTCCGGTGGGCCGCGTAGGCCTGGCCCGGCGCGTGATCCCGGTACCGGCCGGTTCCTGAGCGGAGGGGCGTAATGGCGACTGAGCGGTTTGTCATCGTCGTCGAGGAGCGGGGGGCGCAGAAGGTCGGCTTCCAGGTTGAGCAGATCGGTGTAAAGGCCCAGAAGTCATCGTCGAGTCTCGGCTTGCTGCAGAAGGCCCTGCTGGCGTTCGCGTCGATTCAGTCCCTCCGCTCCGTCGTGAAGACCCTTGCAGACTTTGAGCAGCAGCTGGCGACCGTCCGCGGCATCACCCAGGCAACGGCGGAACAGTTCGCGGCCCTGCGGGATGTTGCCGAGGAGCTCGGTGCGAGCACCCGGTTCTCCGCCTCTCAGGCGGCCGAGGGCCTTGTGTTCCTGGCCCGTGCCGGTTTCACGGTTGACGAGCAGTTGAAATCCATCGGCGGAACGCTGACCCTGGCCCAGGCGGGTGCGTTGGACCTCGGGTCGGCCGCGGACATCGCGTCGAATGTCCTGCGGGGGTTCCGGCTCGAGGCCGACGAGACCGGCCGCGCCGTCGATGTGTTGGCGAAGGCTGCAAATTCCTCCAACACTACCGTGGCGCAGCTCGGCGAGGGCCTGAAGTTCGTCGCCCCTATCGCCGCGGGCGTGGGCGTGAGCATGGAGCTGGCGACGGCCGCGATCGGTGCTCTGTCCGACGCGGGCCTGCAGGGAAGCCTGGCCGGTACGGGCCTGCGGCGCGTGCTCTCGGAGCTGGAATCCCCGAGCAAGAAAACCATCACGATCCTTGAGGACCTCGGTCTGACGGCCGATAAGGTGAAGGTGTCGCAGGTGGGCCTGCAGGCCGCGTTGGAAGCCCTGGCGGGCGCGGGCATCGACACCGGCACGGCCCTGGAGGTGTTCGGCGACCGCGGCGGTCCCGCGTTCGAGGTGCTGTCGCAGGCGCTGCCCCGGCTCCGCGTGTTCACCGAGCAGCTGGAAAACGCCGAGGGGTCTGCCGAGCGCCTGGCGGCCGTAATGGACGACAACCTGAACGGTGCGATCCTGGCGGCCCGGTCGGCGGTTGAGGCCCTGGTGCTCGCCCTGGGTCAGGCTGGCGTGGTCGACGCTCTCGAGGCTGGGTTCCGGATCGCCGCGACGGCGTTTCGCTTCGCGGCCGATAACGCCCAGTTGCTGGCGGGCGCTCTGGTGGGCCTGGCGGCTGCGCAGATCCCGCGCCTGATCGCCGCCATCCCCGTGCTGATCGCTTCGCTGCGGTCGCTCTCGGTGGCGATCGCCGGGACGGGCATCGGTGCGATCGCCGTGGTGATCGGCCTGGCGGTGGGTG
>Ga0222708_1000536_pt1 | contig 10126 bp, 9 predicted proteins | sample AntAcemetage1576_FD_179806 | JGI IMG/M metagenome (GOLD analysis project Ga0222708, IMG submission 179806) | Saline water microbial communities from Ace Lake, Antarctica - #1576 | ecosystem: Environmental > Aquatic > Non-marine Saline and Alkaline > Saline | place: Antarctica: Ace Lake... | reverse complement strand
AAAATGGTTTTTATTTTTATTTTCTTACTCGGCTCCTGCGCCCCATATTCGCAGAGTAGAGGCCTGTTTCCTCGATCCGGAAAGACGCGAATATGGATAAAGCATTTTAAAAAGCATTATTTTGTCAATAATTCTGGGCAACTAGGTACTTTTCATGTTCCTTTTTAACGTTTAGGTACATTCAAACGGCCCTAAAAAGCCTATTATGCTATTATTAGGAGAGGCAATGATAGAACGATTGGGGAAACTCGTAGCTCCCCGGATAAGACCAAAACTAGGGAGCTTGCAGCTCCCCGGATAATAAAAAAAGGACCACTGGGATAAGAAAATGCCAAGAAGAAAAACACCAAAAAAACCTAACCACCAAGAAAATAAAATGGTGCATGATATTGACGCTTATGCCCAGTTTCAGATGTTCAAGGAAACGGTACTACCCGCTATTCGAAAAGACGTGATAGCAGGACTCTCAGCAGACCAGCTCTATAAAAAATACGAAAACATGGCAGCAGCCCGTGCCATCTCTATTGCAGCCTCCGAGTATGACTCCGGGAAAGCCATGTCAGCCATCAAGGATATCTTGGACAGGACCGCGGGAAGACCTACCGAGAAGAAAGAAGTTACCCACCGATACGCGGATTTGAAGGATGAGGAACTACAGGCCCTTCTAGAGACCGAGATGGATGAGCTCGAGGATGGTGAAAGCATAGAAGAGGAATTGCCAGAGGATTCTCTGGATGACAAATAAGATCGACATCACTAAAATGTCGAGAGCCGAGATTGAGAAGCGCCTAGGGCTTGTCAAGGAACTTAAGCGTCGTAAAAGAGAGGCCCGCACCTCCTATATCCCCAACAAGGGTCAAAACCTAGTTCATTCCAGTACAAAGCTTATTAGGGCCGTGTTTAGCGGAAACGGGTCCGGAAAGACAGCCTGTGCTACCCATGAAGCGATCTGGGCCGCTTTGGGCTACAACCCTATATTAAAAAAGACTACACCCGTTCCGGCTAAAGTTATCTATGTGTTCGATACACCAGACAAGGTCCAGGATGTATTTATACCCGAGGTCCACAAGTGGTTCGACACCACGAGCTGGGTGTTCTCCAAGAAGGGGCGACACCACGTCACAGAGATTCTCCTCCCTAACGGTTCAGAGATTCAATTCATGTCCCACCAGCAGGAGGCCTTAAAGTTTGAGTCTATTGAATTAGACATGGCCATCTTTGATGAGCCCCCACCACGCCACCTTTACATTGGTCTCCTTCGAGGGGGTCGGAAGAAGGGGCGCCAGGCGCGGTACCTCCTTGTAGGGACTCCTATCTCCGGGGCCTGGATGAATACCGAGATCTACCAGCCTTGGGTTAATGGGGATCGCGATGATATCGATTGCTTTACCTACGGTACTACGGTTAATGAGAAAAATTTAAGCGACGGCTATATGGAGCAGTATGGCCGGTCGTTAACAGAGAAAGAGAAGCGGGTCCGATTCCATGGCGAATTCTTCAATATCGACGGATTGGCGCTGGGGCATCTATTTGACCGTGATCTCCATATCGTCACCAAGGAGAGTGTTCCAGAGATCGTCCTTGCAGCAGTGGCCATTGACCCCCATGCAGCCAAGAATCATACTGCATGTGTCCTAGGGGTTGATAAGGGCGGGCGGTTCTACTACCTAGCTGAGATTAGCTCTAAGTCCACCCCAAGAGAGTTTTCCAGAGAATTAAAGAAGATGTACCAACCCTACCCCATCTTTGACATCATATGTGACTCCCTTGGAGCTTCACCCCTATCAGGCGGAGACGGAAACAAGAGCTTTATTGATGTACTCAATGAGGAGGGTGTCCGTGCGAGGGCTACGAGTTTTCATGATAAAAGTGAAGAGACCTGGATCATGAAGATACAGGAGGTCTTGACACTTCCCCCAGAACCTGATAACTTTGGACAAAGGGTCCCTCTTTTAAGAGTAGTTGAGGGCAACGCAGGGATTATTAAGGACATTGAAACTGTCTCATGGACTAAGATTAGGAATGAAGATGCTTACAAACCTAAACTTGATATCCGCAACAAAGATTATCTGGCTTGCTTGAAATATGCGCTGGCCACTAACCTATCTCCGATTAAGAGGAAGAGCGCTCGGGGCTATGTTAGAAAAGAGATGCCGACAACTTATGGCAAGTTAAGAAGACGCTTTAAACGTATTAAGTTATAATGAAAGGCAGCCATGGCGAATAATTTTACAAATGACCAAGAGAAGATCAAAAAGGGACGCAAAAACACATTTAAAGACTCTGACGAGCTTACGGTAACCGCCGCCCCCCGAGATCAAATTTTAAAAGAATTAAAGACCTCCTTAGACGACGACAACATGGGATCCACCATCGTTGAGAAGTGGTACCAAGCTAATGCCGACAGGCAAGAGTGGATGGACCGTCAAAAGGACTACTTACAGACTTGGGACGAGTTTCTCGTCTCTACCGACAATGGGCCCTATGAAGGAAGTTCTTCCTTACATCTCCCTATGCCTTTGGTGGTTGCAAAAACTTTGCACGCCCGCTTCCTTCAGGCCCTTGTTGGGTTTGAGCCCTTCTTTCAAGCTAGATCCAGAACATCCGCCCTTGTTGAGAAACAAGATCTTATTGAGGATGTAATGATGTATTACCTAAAAGATAAGGCAAACTACGACCAGGGAGCAGTAGCCGCTATCGATAAATGGGTGTGGGATTGGATTACCATCGGCTCCGGCGTCCTAAAGCTTCGCTGGGATGTTAGCCTTGAAAAATACAAGGATATTGAAGAGAGCTTTGAAGTCGACATGGTTCAAGAAGTCGACGATGAAGGCAACATCGTAGAGATACCTAAGATACAGCGTTTCGAAGAGCCCATAGATAGAATCGAGAAGACCTTTGAGGGCCCAGTCTTTGAAACTATTAATTTCGAAGATATCTGCATAGTTAAAGGCGATGGCTGCCCCCAGAGAGCAGATTTCGTTATTGAGCGGACTTTTCTTACCGCTTCCGAGTTGTGGACACTAGTTGACCGTAAAGTGTTCAACAAAAAATCAGTGGAGAAAGTAATCCAAGGCGGGAACGACTATTACCAAGGTTCCATCAACCAAGATGTTAAAAGCATGCGGTCTCAAAACTCCGGAGAAGACAATCTCACCAATGAGACTGAAATTGATCGTTATGAGTTTCTAGAGTCCTACATCAACATGGACGTTGACGGGTCTGGCGTTAATTCCAAGGTAGTTGCTTGGACCCATGTCCGATCCAAAGAAATTTGCGGGGCTAACTACCTACGCCGAATGCACCAGTCCGGTAAGGTTCCTTACTTTAAGGCTGATTATCATTTGCGACGTAACCAAGAGCACGGTATCGGGATTATTGAGATGATGTACCCCCTCTCTGTTGAGATGGATGCAATGCATAATATGCGAATCGATTTCGGTATCCTTTCAACCATGCCATTTGGGTTTTATCGACCAACTAGCTCAATGGAGCCGGAGAAGTTAAACCTAGAGCCAGGTGCATTGATTCCTGTTGATAACCCCCAGACCGATATCGTGTTTCCTAACCTAGGGAACCGAACATCTTTTGGAATGCAAGAAGAGCAATCTATCATGAACATGCTAGAGCGCCTCTCAGGCGTCAATGAGATGACAATGGGTATGATGGGCCAACAAGGGGCCGCAAGAACCGCTACGGGAGCCCAGGCTCTTGTAAACGAATCTTCAGCCAACCTTGACGTCCATTTGCGACGTTTAAATATTGCTTGGAAAGACGTTTTGAAGTTTCTTTTCACAATGCTTCAGCAGCGTATGCCTGATGGTCTAGAGTTTAGACTTACCGGGGATGATGGGGCAGATAGATTTCGTAAAGTACAGACCAAAGATGAGATTAAAGGTCACTACGACATTGAGATTGATTCTAACTCTTCTAGTTCTAACAGAATGATTCGAATTCAAAATGCCGATACAGCAGCACAACTTCAGCAGGACCAGCTTGCAGTGCAGCTTGGATTGGTAGGCCCTAGAGAAATATATGAGGCTAAAAAGTCTCAGTTAATGGCTAGAGGCATTAAAGACTTCTATAAATACTTCAAAGAGCCTATAGAGCAACGGATTTTCAGTCCTAAAGAGGTTGTTGATAGATTGTTACGAGGAGTGGAGACCCCTGTTACCATGCAAGATGACCATGAGGGTATTATTAAATACATTGACTTCCTTCTGAATGATGATAAGACTATGGGCCAATTTACCGAGCAAGATGCTATTTCATTATCAGCTAGGTTTCAACAACAGCAGCAGATGCTTCAAGCCCTTGATCAAATGGCAGCCCAGCAACGTAATACAGCACAGATGCAGCAAAATCAGGCCCAAGGTCAAGACCAGACCCTTCCAATGGGAGAGGGATCGGGAGCACCAGAAGGTGAGATGTCCTAATGAAGCGTGTAAACCTCTCAGATGAGGAGCGAGACTTTATAAGGACTATTTTTGAAGCTGATATGTATAAGGCCCTCCCAAAGGTACTAGAATCCTTTGTAGAGGACCTAGTAGAGGACTTGTTACGCTACAACGTCCAAATAGGCTCTGATAGAGATTTAGCATACAAAAAAGCCCATATAGATGGAGCAAAAGCCCTCATAGGAATCCTTGCTAACTATCGAAAATCATTGGTAAAATCCTAAAAAACCTAATAAAATCAAGCCCTATGTTATAATTAAATCAACGTCTGGCCTCGTTACCGGCCCAGAAGCATTGTGCAGCTGAAATAATTAGGATTCGCAATCCAGCGTTAAAGGAGAACATCAATGTCTGACAATGACAATACCGAGGAACAAGAAGACCTCAATACTTACCCCCAATCCGATTCAGATGATTCGGAAGAACAAGAATCCCCCGAGCAGGTCAGGATTCAAAACATCCAAAAAGAGTTTGAGCGAAAACTCAAAACCAGTACTGATACAACTAACCGACAGTTAGAAACTCTAGCACAGTCCCAAGCGGAGCTTTTGAGGCAATTACAAGGCTTTCAGAATAGCGTACAGTCTGAGGCTTCGGATACTGAACTTGAAGATTTAATGTATAGCGACCCTAAGGCCTATGCAACTAGACTTAAAGATCAAGCTAAAAATGAGGCTTTAAGAGAATTTCAACAAACTACGCAAGCAGCGACTGCCAAAACCCAAGCTCTTCAAGGGGCTATAAATGACGCAATTTCCCAATTTCCAGAACTAAGCAAGACCGAGCACCCAATGACTCAGAGAGTTTATGATATCGTAGGCTCCGATGCTAGCAAAATCGACCCCCGAGACTTAAAACTAGCTATTCTTCAGGTCGCTACCGATATGAATATAGCCCCTATTAGCAAAAGGACTAAAAAAATGAGTGATGACGACTTTACTGGCCTCTCTTCAAAAGGCCAAAAATCAAAAGCAACCAAAAGAGCGGGCGCCAACATCCCTGAAGGCACTAAAGCTTGGGCTATTGCCCTTGGACTTGATCTTAGAGATCCAGTTGTCCAAAAACGTCTAGAAGCACGTTCTAAGCGTGATTGGATGACACCAAAGTCAATTAACCGCGATTTAAACGAAGATTTGGAGAAATAAGATGGACAATGATAAAAAAGGTATAAAAGACGGAAAAAAAGAGATTTCTGAGAAGATTGACATAAAAGAGTTTCTAGAAGTTCAACGAGAAGACGCAGGCCTATTGATGATCCCTGCTGCCCCCAAAGCCTTTGCCGAAAAGCACGGCCTCAAGTTGTGCTGGAGAAGCTTTCAGGTAGTATCCTCAACAGGCGGTTATGATCCAGACGGTTGGGTCCTATTCAAACGAGAGCTGTTGACAAAAGACCCTGAATTTCAAAAGTCTGCTACAATGGATAGAGTTGAGTTTGAGTTTGGAGGAAGCTCCAGCCCAGTTTACCAACGCGGAGATTTAATTCTTTGCTATATGATTGGAACACACTGGGAAAAAGCAAGGGCTGTTGAATCCAGAACTGCAGTAAGAGCTTCTGTAAACTCGAAATCAGCGGCAGAACTCCAGCAAAAAGTTGGAACTGTTATAAAAATAACTAATATCGATTAAGGAGTTTTAAATGGCTAATACAGATCGTCCTAACGGACTTGAGCCCATTGGAAAGCCAGACCGAGCAAACATATACACAGCAGCAGGCGCTATCTACCCAGGTGACCCTGTGCGATTAACCGCAGCTGGAAAAGTAGAACGAGCACCCGCTAGTTCCGCTTTGTGTGGAGCTGCTTTAGGTTTGGCAAAATTAGACGGAGACCAAATTTTGGTGGCGGATTGCGTCAACCAGTATTTCAAAATCCAAGCTGATGCTGGACAGATTGATGCCCTAGATGACATCAATGCAAATTACAACCTTGCTGATACAAGCTCAGCATTTAACGCAGCTTACCAAGTTTCTCGCGCTGAGCTAGCGTCAAGCACAGGAAGTGCTGCCAGTACCTCCTCTACATTGCCGCTAAAATTGCTCGGGATTTCTAAGGAAGTAAACAACACATTGGGCACTAATGTCAACTGTGTTGTTAAAATTAACAATCATCAACTTGCCGGTGGAACCGGAACACTTGGCGTTTAATAACGCCCCAAGGAGCCACAAATGAGTATTACTCCACTAATTATCCGCTCGCTATATGACGACCATTTTACGAAAGACATGCTTCCAGTATTGGAAGAATTGTTTACTACTTCGTACAAGCGGAAGCCAATGCGACGAGACATTCTTTTCAGGACAGAAGCCCACGATAGAGATATCTGGCAATCATCTGAACTACACGACATGCCTTTAGTATCTGAAATTGCAGAAGGAACTGAATATCCTTTCGGTCGACCTAAGCAGGGTGCTAACAAGACATTGAGCGTTAAAAAGTTCGGTCTTGCTATGAGCATCTCTGAAGAAGCTGTAGAAGACGGTAAGGTTAACCTTATTGCTAATTCAATCCGAAAAATGGGAGATTCTGCAAGAGAAGCCCAAGAGATTGATGCAATGAACGTTTTCAACAACGGATTCACTACTTCACTAACTAACGACGGACTGTCTCTATTTAATACCGCCCATACCCTACCTTCTGGTGGGACTTTCTCTAACCGATCTGCATCACCTGCTGTTTTGAGTGCAACTTCTTTGGAAGCTGCTCTTCAGGCATTTGAAGCGAATTTTGTTGGTGATAGTGGAATTATTAAAGACATCCGACCAAAGTTCTTGGTAACTTCTGAAAAATACAAAAGACTTGCAAAAGAGCTTTTAGGGTCTGAACTTAAGCCACAAGAAGCAACTTTTGGAACTGACGGAATTACAAACATCAACAACTACAACTCTTTTAATGATGAAGGAATCCAAGCGCTTAGCTCGGTTCATTTGACAGCTAAAGATGCTTGGTTCTTAGTAGCGGAAGCTTCTGAAACTGGCCTTGTTATTGTTAGCAGAAAGCCCATTGAAACTAGCGCAGCTGGCCGAGATGTAGGATTTGTTACTGATACAATGGTAATGAAAATTCGTTACCGTGAAGTAGTTGGCGTCACACACCCGTACGCTGTATGGGGTAACGCTGGAGCTTAATTAAAGCTTAAGTCAACATAAAAAGGGGGCTGGGAGCTTTTGTGCCTCAGTCCCTTTTTTTTATTTAAAGGAGAGTTTTATGGCTAACACCAGAGCCGGCAACGTAATTCGATTAGATACTACAGGAACTGTACCAGGCCCAGCAGGCAGGATTAAAGGAATTCTTTATATCGGAGCATCCTCAGCAACCGCAGTTTTAAGATTTGATGGTACTTCCAGTACTATCATCTGGGAAAGAGCCGGCGACGTCGAGGTACTCGATAGTGTTTGCATTCAAGTAGTTGAATCGACTGAAAATCTGTATATTGAGATTGCCAGTGGCGCCGTAGTATATCTTTATACCCTCTAAACCTTAACAGGAAAAGTGTGGTAAAATAGATCATGGCCAACATTAGAAATTCAAATACGATTTATATCGATACCGTAGCAGCCAACGTAACGGCCGCTACTGCGGGTAATTTCGCTATTTCTAATATTAAGGTCAAATACATAGTAATTTCAGTAACCTCAACTACACCAGTTTTTGAATTAAAGGACGTTACAACAGGGGCTATAAAGCTCCGATTAACCTTACAGGCAAGCTCAAATCCCCTTTTACTAGACTTTTCAAGGAACCCACTAGTGTTCCCAAATGGGATTTCACCTAGCAATGTAACAAACGTCCAAGTGACCTTAACGGTCGAAGAGAGCAGGGGATAACATGAGTTTTCAACTAAAGACCTTCAACGATATTATTAACGCCGTTAGGGAAGAATTAGGCATTCAGTCCGCAGATACCCTCTCTATTAACAAGATTAAGCGGCACATTAACCAGATCTATCTAAATGAGATTATCCCCTACCAGCAATGGAAATGGCTCCGAGGAAACATCGGACTTGTCCACGGCCCCGCCTACAGAGCCGGTACAGCCCAAATCACTGAAGGGTCAAGGCTAGTCACCCTCACTATTGCCCCAGCCCAGTCATTAAAAGGCCAACTATTTACTACTGCAACATACTCGGAGCGCTACCGGATTGCAGCCCACCAGGCTAATTCCGCGAACATCATCCTAGAAACAGAGTTTACAGGAGCAACAGCAGCCGCAGTAGCTTACACCATTTGGTCAGAAGCTATAGTCCTCCCCTCAGATTGCCGAGAGACCTTTGAAGTCACCCACGCTTTCCAACGAGAGAACCTCATAGGCTTAGGCCTTCAGAAGTTCCGACAGCAAGTCCAGATGCACCCAAAGGCCGAGTCAAGACCAGCCTGGTACACCACATCAGACTTCGTCAACCCTGACCCATACGCTGAGATCCCAAGTCTCCCAGCACCCACTTTACGGACGTCTAATAGCCTTGTCCGAACCATTACCTTTAACTCCACTATTGAGGCCCTAGTTGCCGTAGGAGATAGAATCAAGGTAAACGGAGCAGGAAACAAAGCCTATAACGGGACTTTTGTTATTTCCGCAGTCGCAGGCTCCACACTGACCTACACAGGCACCCTTAATTTAAATGAGACTAATGTTTCCGATACTGGCATTGTTGTTGAAAAAAAGAGAAACACCTCTACTGAGGAAAAGTATCGAGAACTCCTTATTCACCCAAGTATTACTGACAATAAGGTTACACTTAACATCGATTACATTAAAGAAGTTCAGCCCCTAGACGCGGACGATGACCAGCCCCTTATCCCCCTAGAGGATCGACAAGTGCTTGTATATGGGGCCTTGATGCTTGCCTGGAAGTCCATTGGACGTAACCCAGAGGACTCAGCCTCTAATGCACAGCTCTACGATCGCAAACTTGCAAAAATGCAAGGGAAGCTAGATGATTCTACAGACATGCCTACCCTTAGACCGGGACGGGCTTATCTACAAACTAAAAGAAATTCACAAAGACGCCGAAGAGGCGCATTCTCCGACGGTGACTTTGTTGGCGGTGGTGGTGGCGGAGGGGGCGGAGCCTCGTCTATTACAGGGGAAGCTGGTAAACTAGCTCAATTCTCACCTACAGACAATACACTAATTGCATCAGCTATTATTGAAGCCAACGTGCTTTCAACTATAAACACACAGACGGTTGTTAATAAGTCTTTTGACGCAGATCTTAACATCTTTACTAATTTTCTTCATGGCACCCAGGTGGATAATCCCACGACGGGCGTCCATGGGGTGACTGGCGCTGTTGTTGGTACCACAGATACGCAGACCCTTACCAATAAGACTATTGCCGCTGGTGCGAACACCATTACGGGTTTAACTAATGCAAATATTGATGCAGCTGGATCTATTGATTACTCCAAGCTAAATTTAACTAATTCTATAGTAAATACGGATGTTGCAGGCGCAGCAGCTATTGCTTACGCTAAGCTAAATTTAACTAATTCTATAGTAAATACGGATGTTGCAGGCGCAGCAGCTATTGCTTACGCGAAGCTGAATTTAACTAATTCTATAGTAAATACGGATGTTGATGGAGCAGCAGCTATTGCTTACGCGAAGCTGAATTTAACTAATTCTATAGTAAATACGGATGTTGACGCAGCAGCAGCCATTGCAGGAACT
>Ga0222708_1000535_pt1 | contig 10135 bp, 6 predicted proteins | sample AntAcemetage1576_FD_179806 | JGI IMG/M metagenome (GOLD analysis project Ga0222708, IMG submission 179806) | Saline water microbial communities from Ace Lake, Antarctica - #1576 | ecosystem: Environmental > Aquatic > Non-marine Saline and Alkaline > Saline | place: Antarctica: Ace Lake... | reverse complement strand
TAAAGGTTTAATAACTCAACATAATTTTAATAGTGAATCATTAAAATTAACTAATGAGAGACTCGATATTGAATTAGCTCAGATTAAACGTCAAAAAGAAAAAACGCCTTCTGGTGATAAAGAAAGACTTGCTACGTTGCAGCAGCAAGAGATAGCAATTAACACAGAAAGAATTGCTGCTAACGAACAAAGCGAGTTAGCAAAAGTTGCTGTTAGACAAACTTTTATAAAGTTAGAAGAATCACAATTAAGTGAAAAATATGCCAAAGGGTTAATAACTCAGCAGAATTTTAGCAGCGAATCATTAAAATTAACTAATGAAGGAATTGCTATTGAATTAGCTGAGATTGAACGCCAAAAGAAGGAAATCCCCACACAGGATAAACAAAGATTAGCTGTCTTAGAACAGCAAGAAATAGCTGCGAACCAAAGAAGACTTGCTGCTAACGAACAAAGCGAGTTAGCAAAAGTTGCTGTTAGAGAAAGTTTTATAAAGTTGGAAGAATCACAATTAAGTGAAAAATATACAAAAGGCTTAGTAAATGAAGAACAATTTTATAAAGAATCCCTAAGACTTACTGAAGAGGGACTTGATATTGAATTAGCTGAGATTCAACGACAAAAGAAAAGAATCCCAGAACAAGATAAAGAAAGGTTAGTTGTCTTAGAACAGCAAGAAATAGCTGCAAACCAAAGAAGACTTGCTGCTAATGAAAATTTCTTAAACCAACAGTTAGCTTTAATTAGTCGGAATCAAAAAGCTACATTTCAAGTTGTACAAGAGTCTAACGCTAGAAGAAACATTGAAATCTCCCAAATGGAAGCCGACTTGACTATAGATCAAGTTGAGGCTAATTTACTGCGAGGGCAAGCGGCTAGAGATGTTGCTCTTGAAGAAATAAAGATAGAAAAAAATAAAATAGCAGAATTAGAAAAATTAAAAACTTTTGACAAGGGAGAAGGAAAAAGAAAAGAACGTGAGTCTGAAATACGCGATTTAAAAATTAGTCTAGCCAATAAAACAAACTCGCTAATTAGAGATGAAATTCAGCAGCGTAATAATTTATATCAGGTATACGAACGGAACATAAATAAGCAGATACAAAAACAAGAAATACTTGCAGACAAAGAAAACAAAGCACTAGAAAGAAAACAGAATTTAATTAGCCTAGCTAATAAGTCCCTTAGTATACAAAATTCTTTAGTAAGTCAACAAATCAGTTTTGCCAATGTTATAAATGGATACTACCAAACACAGCTTTCAATTCTTGGAGCAACAACAACAAATGAAAGAGAGAAAGGCAAGATACAAGAGGCTGCTGCAATTATTGCTCTCAAGGCAACCGAACGAAAATTAGAAGTTGAAGAAATGACGCTAGAGATAGCTAAACAACAAAGAGATGCTGCATTAGAAATGGAGCAAATTCAACTAAGGAGAGATAAACTTAGGGGTGATTCTGATATATTAAAGGCTATTGGTAATGTAAATAAAATTGATGCAAACCCAGATGCTACAAAAGAAGATAAGCAGATTGCCAAAATAGATTTAGATGTGGCAATAAAAAATAGAGCTATTCTTGATCTTGAAGGTGGGGTTATAGAGCAAAAAAAATTAATTAATAGCAGACAAGATCGACTGGATAAAGAAGCCTTTAAAATGAAGTCAGAAACTGACGTTAATCAAAGTTTATTAACACTGGCTAACGCGAGAACCGATCCTAATGTTAAACGAAATTCATTAGAAAATCTTAACGAAAGAGTAGGAAGGCAATTAGCAGAATTTGATGGCAGGGGAGGCGACATAATAGATTTTGCAAATGATGCTAGATTTATCAGAAGAAACAATAATGGTGAAAAAATATTACCGCCTCAAATGTTTGGTGAGAATAGTAAACCAGAAGGTTTAGAGGGCGAGTTGCAAAGACTAGAGGCTCAAATCAGATTAAACGCTAATTTAAGTTTAGAAAAAAGCATTCTATCAGAGGGGACAAAAACAGTAAATCTAATACCACAAGCACAAGCTTTGTCTGTACCACCTTTGCAGTCACAGATAGGACAGACAGACAGCAGACAGTCACTTGATAAGCTAACTGAAATAGCCAACACAGCAAAAGAAACAGTCTCATTACCGCAATCAATTGTTTTTAATTTTAATAATAAATTCAGTTCGGAAGATGCAAAAAATAGTAATGCAGCTAAAACAAATGCAGATGCAGTCAGAAAAGAGTTTAAGGATATACTTTTATTAGTTAATAGAAAATAAAAACTAATGTCAACACTAACCGCGATTCAAGATGCACAATCTATACTGATAAATCCACTTACAGGTAGCGTTTATAACTATACACACAAAAGACTTCTTGTTAGAATACCTATTTCACTAGTTGATGTCTTTAATCCAAATAAAGAAGAACTTTGGAGATTTGACCCAACTTTGTATAACGGAACAGACACAAATAGTTTTGTTTACTTGGTTTTTTTTCCAGAATACACATCAGAGGATGAAGTATTATCGGGACAAGGTTTAAAAGTAGGTTTCTCTGTTTCCTCTTTAGCAAACTTGTCAACAATGAGAAGAGGTTTTAGTTGTTCAATTTCCCAGCGAAATAGTTTTTATTTTTATATTTTAGAAAGAGTATTAAAACTGTCTAACTTAAGTACAGGTTATGGTTATACACCTATTAAAGTTATAGATTTTTGTTTACCCGAACCAAATGATGAAGGATTCAATGTAGTTAGCCACGGTGAGATAGGTACGGTAAGGTTCGGAAAAATTGAAATAACAAAAAGACCAGAAGGTACTATCTTCTGGCAAGGAGGAAATTATTTTAAGTCCGATTGGGACTTTAGCTTTATTGAGGCAAAGCTACGACAATAATTTTCTTCGTTGATCGAATATGCTCTTCAACCATATTACGGGCAATCATAGCCTCTTCATAGGAAACCATATTTATGCCTTTCCCTGTTCGTGAATCATAGACCCAATTACCAGAGAACCCATTCTGATAAGCCAAGAGAATCTGTATCCTTTTTGTGGAAAAGTAAGCTTTCCTTATTGCTAATCCGATGGGGATAGGCTCAAAAAAGTTAAAAATTTTCTCAGCTTTCTTTTTTAGTTCTTCTGTTTTGTTGTCCATTTTTGTCTACCTTTTTCTATCTAGCATTATAATAAGTATATCACACAATCAATCAATTGTCCTGAATATATATCTCATTATTCAGAATCGCAGTTTTAGCTTTGTTGAGTTCGATACCTAAGTAGCCTATATGACCCGGTTGTATCTCAGGGGATGAATACGCTATCTCACGCACCAAAGCTAATGGAGACTTACCTGAGAAAGTTCTAACCTCTTCTCCTGCCCCTGGTGTGGTCTGTACGACTTGAATACTTCTTTCTTTTGTCGTTATTAAGAAATTACCACAAGGGTCAGAATAGTCCTCTTTGCCTAAGTGAAAATATTTTTCTAATATCTCATCAGCGCTAGACATACTGTCATCGTATATGTGTGCTGAGTTGCTCAGTGTTGAAATAGAGCCTATCTTTAAATCAGGATAAGAAACTAAAAGTGAATCAAAAACGTTTGATTGTAGTGAGCGCAAGCCAATTATATTACTCAACCATGCAGTAAACATTTCATTGCTACGGAAAACGCAAGTCATAATTAATTCATTATTATTGTTGATTCTAAACCAAATATGATTTAGGCAAGGTGGGTTGTCTTCATTTTCCCCTTTTGAGTCCCACAGATTTATAACGGCTCTGGTAGAGTTTTTATTTACCAAAAGTTTCGCTTTGACTTCTTTTAATTGATCATTTTTAAAATAAGATCGTATTCTACCGCCGTAAGTATAAGAATCTGTTTGGACTTCTTCACTAATGAATTGTTCAATATATTGCTTTAAAAAATCTTCATTAATGGGGAGGAAATTGTCTTTTGGAATAACAAACTCTTTTTGCTCGTTATTTACAGTAATCATTAAATTTGTAATTTCTTGCCATTCACCGCCGTTAGCAGTTCTCATGACATTACCCGTAGTACGAATCAAATGAAGAATTTTAAGCCACGCTTCTTTAATTGTTTCAGCCTGTATACTGTGTCCAGTTTTTATCCCAGGGGTTATTTTAGATTCAACTTGTTGTGTGTAAAAATAGAAAGCCTTTTCTAAAGTTGGTTCCACTGGTTTATTAAGCTTTATAATCTCATAGTAAGGGTAGTTATGGCTATCAAAATAAACAAATACTTTAATACGTGATCGCAACATTATTAAAGCTTCTTCATCTATATCCTCTTCTATGTAACCAGTTACGTCAGAATTAATAACCCAACAAGGTTTATTATTTATCCTTTTGCCTTTTGCAAATCCTTGACTAAAAAAATCAGCCAAACACTTAGCGGCTCCTGCATTTTTATCTTCTTTTTTACCTCCCAATATTACAACTTTTCTTATAGAAGGATTAGCTAATAAATTACGAACAAGGACATCTATACCTCTTGTAGGAGAGTAAAGGCTACCAATGACACCATAATCTTCTTGTGCAAAATGAATTGCTACTTTTTTAACTGGTGTCCAACCACAAACAATAGCCGTATCACCTGTTCCTGACAATAATTGGTTGCCGAAGATAATTGGTAAAAACATTGATTCTCTTCTTATTTTTGTATTGTAATATTGTACCAGAAAATGATATAATTGAGGTACTTAATTATAAAGAAAATGATAAAAAACGACATCTGGATAAAAAAGCAAGCAAACAATGGTATGATAGTACCTTTTTCGCCGTCTTTAATCAATAAAAACGACAAAGAACAAAAAATAATTAGTTATGGGACAACTTCATTTGGTTATGATTTAAGATTATCACCAAAAGATTTTAGAATTTTCAAAAACGCACCAGAAGCAATTGTAGATTCTAAAAACTTTAATCCAAATATTCTTACAAGTCTAGAACTACAATCCGATGAGAGTGGGGAATATTTTATAATGCCTCCTTTATCCTACGGTTTAGGCGTTGCTATTGAGACTTTAAAAATACCCCGTAATATATTAGTTATCTGTGTAGGAAAAAGTTCATTAGCTAGAGTAGGTATAATAGCTAATGTTACCCCTGCCGAACCTGAATGGGAGGGAAAATTAACTCTTGAATTTAAAAACTCATTGAATAATCAGGTAAAGATATATGCTAATGAAGGTGTCCTACAAATACTATTTTTAGAGGGGCAATCTTGTGAGATTTCCTATAAAGATAGAAATGGAAAATACCAGAATCAAACAGAAGAAGTTACCTTGGTAAGGGTTTGAAATGCCAATTAATAAAGCAAAATTTATTGTCTTTGAAGGTATAGAGGGATCAGGTAAATCAACACAAGTTAAATTAACTATAGAGTGGCTAAAATCAATAGGAATTAATTGCATTAGCACTTTTGAACCAGGGGAAACGGATCTGGGGAAAAAAATCAGAAGTATACTGCTAGAAACTTCTGATTCAGTTGAAAAAATTGAAAACTTGACAGAATTATTCTTATACTCAGCAGACAGAATACAGCACGTAGAAAGCTTCATCAAACCAAATCTTGATAATGGTGTATGGGTTATTAGTGATAGATTTACAGCCTCTACATTAGCTTACCAAGGCGCTGGTAGAAATATAGATAAAGACGTGTTGAATCAGGTTATAGAAATTTCTTCTATGGGCTTAAAACCTGATTTAATTTTATGGCTAAAAATAGATCCTCTTGTAGGAATTGCTAGGAAAACACAATCAAGAAAATTAGATAGGATAGAAAGTGAAACAAAAGATTTCCACGAAAGAGTAGCCAGCGCTTACAAAAGATTAAATTATTTAGATATAAATTCTTTTAGAATTGACGCGGACAAGCCTGTCCGCTCAATTCAGTCAGAAATACAATGGGCGATAAAACGCGCGATGTTTAAATGGGAAGAGATTCAAGAAATTTGATTTTTGACTGCAAAAATCTCTAATACAGAATTGCGATCACCGTTTGCACTAATACGGCGCGGCGCGGTTAGGTAATCAATGGTAAAGCCTTTTTCTTTGTAAAGATCAACCATTCGATCTGTAGCTAGATTACTAGCTACAGCCGTACCTTTATGCTCAGACACCATCTGAGCAAGTCGATACTGATCTTCGTATAGAAACTGATTCCCTGCATAAGTTGTAAAAGCTTTCTTAGAAGGGAGAAAATCATAAGGCGGATCGACGTAAATGAAATCAGAAGTACGAAAATGTGATGTTACTTCTTCAAAATCAGAACATAAAAATTCCCAGTTTTGAAATAAATATCGATAATCTGAGAAATCATATCGATATTCAACTTTTGAGTAATGACCATAAGGCACGTTAAAAATCTTGTTTTTATTGTATCTACACAATCCATTGAAACAAGTTTTATTAAGGTAATAAAATAACTGTGATTTCTCGATTTTTGAGTAAGTTGTATTAAATCTTTCTCTAGCCTGATAGTACCAAGTTTCAGTATTCTCAAAATCAATATGAACAATACCGTCAGTTTTAATCCAGTTAAAAAAATCAATTAAATCTGGATTTATGTCTATCAATAAAGCGTACTTCGGTTTTAAGGATATTGCTACATTTGCAGCACCACTGCAAGTTTCTACTAAACGCACATCAGGATTTGCCATTTTGGCAATATCCCAAAGCGGTTTTATCTTATTTAGAAAAGCAGGATAATTTTTCCCACCTGCGTATTTGATGACAGACTTTTTTAGATCTTTAGGTTTCTCACACAGGAATTTGGTTGTAGAATTTTTAACTTGAGTAGCCATTTTTTTTATTGTGGTGTGTCTTTTCTTCTTTCATTTAGTATAGCACAAGAAAGGCTAAATATTAATTAAATTATAAGCATCTAGCAATTCTGCCTTTATAGATTCTCTTTTTAAGCAATCAATATTTCTTATCCAGTTGTTGATCTTCATTCCTAATCTCCCTTGTGGTGTTTTTATTACTGTAGGAATATAACCCCGGTTTAGACTCATGATTGATTTGACTCTAGTTACTTCATGAGTCTCGCAGTAGACAGCAGCAATTTTCATTGTGTCTGGATTTGACACGTAATTAATAACAAATTGTTTTGTATCGTTCTTTTTATTTAATTGATATTCACCAATTAAAAATCTAGCTTTTTGATGACTACTATTGATGATATTACAAAAATTAGCGTAAATTGAAGGAAATACTATTGCATCAAGAACTTTTCTCCCATCATTTATTGTCAATGCGCACATAGGATCTCCGTTCTTAGTATAGAAAATTTTGACCGTGCTTATAACTGCTAAACAAGAATAAGTTTCACCTAATTCAAAAGATGATATTTTACTTGCAAAAGGCTTAAGAAGTTGTTGCCATTTTTTAAGAGGTGAGTCACCCAAACAAATACCGAGTACCTCAGTTTCTTTATTAGATTTCTCTTCTAAAGTAAATTCATCTACATCTGGATTTGCTCTATACTTAATTGCAGCTTGAAATTCTGGCAATAAAAATAAACTGAGTTGCCCGTGTTCTTGCCATTTAACTTCATTTTTCCCGCTTTTTAATAATGACTCAGTTTCATTAATTAACTGTCTGCGAGTTATACCCATTGAGTCAAAAGCACCAGCATAGACTAAAGAGTGTATACAACCTTTGTTCAAAGAATTATTCCTACGGCAAAAGTCACTAAAGGAAATATACTCACCTTCTCTCTTTCTTTCTATTACTATTGAGTCGGCTGCATCGCGGCTAACCGATTTTATAGTTCTAAGAGCAAATCTAATTGTGTCATTCTCAGGAATGAAGTCTGAAAAAGAATGATTTACATCAGGAGGTAAGAATTTAATACCCTGTTCTGTAGTAGAAATATAATACTTCTCAACTTTTTCGTGATCATCAGCAACTCCAGAGATTAAGCAGGATATATACTCAAGAGGATAATTAGCTTTTAACCAAAGTGTTTCCCAAGTTATATAGGCGTAAGCAGCCGAATGGCTGTAATTAAAACAATAGGATGCAAATGTTTCCATTACTGCAAAAATTTCTTTTGCAGTTTTTTCAGCTACGCCATTCTGTATGCAGCCTGATATAAATTTAGGCTCTTCTTTTGCCATTACTTCTGGTTTTTTCTTACCCATTGCACGGCGCAATAAGTCGGCTTGACCTAGTGTGTACCCTGCTAAGTCTTGTGCCATTTTCATGATTTGCTCTTGATATACAGGGATGCCAAAAGTTGATTTTAGAATAGGTTCAAGAAGTGGATGAAGATAACTTACAGGCTCTTCACCTTTAAAACGAGAAACAAAAGAATCTAATAAGTTTGCATCCTTAATCCCAGGTCTATAAAGCGCAAGGATTAAGGAAAGTTCATCGATTGAGCGTGGTTTCATTTCTTTTACTAATTGAGTCATGCCCGGTGACTCAATTTGGAAGACTCCATTTAAATCTCCTGATGCTGCAAGATCGTAAGCTTTTTTTACGTCTTCAGTTTCAAGTTTTTGAAAGCAATTATCCCTGGCTAAGATATATTTCTCATTGATATATAGGTTATTAATTAATTGCAATGTTTTATAAATGATTGTTAGGTTTTTAAGTCCTAAAAAATCCATTTTTAGGAAACCCAATTTTTCTATATCATTCATGTCATACTGACTTACTACAGTTACTTTGTCAGGATCTGCATCATCTTCAGTAGCTTTTGCAATGGCTAATGGTACAATTTCATCCACTGGTTCTGTCGCGATGATTACCCCTGCTGCATGAAGACCGAAACTTTTGTTTGTTCCTTCAAGTTTCGCCGCCATATCTATCGTACTTTTTATTGTAGAGTTGCTATCGTAGTGCTTATTAAATTCTGGAGAAATTGTCGGATCTTCCAACAACTTATTTAATGACGTAACAACCCCGCGATAAACTGGGATTGTCTTAGTAATTTCATTAAGAATGGCGTATGAAATTCCATTTACTCTACCTACATCTTTTAATGCTTGTCTAGGTGCAAGCTCTCCAAAAGTACCTATTTGCACGACGTGATCGCGACCATAGACTGATGCACAATAATCGATGACTTCAACCCGCCTTTCAATACAAAAATCAGTGTCAATATCAGGCATTGATTTTCTTTCAGGATTCAAGAATCTTTCAAACATTAATCCGTGGTGCATGGGGTTAATATTTGTAATTCGTAATGCCCATGCAAGAAGAGAACCACCCGCACTACCTCTACCAGCACCAACAGGGATATCATTTTTATGCGCCCAGTTGCAATAATCTTGAACTACTAAGAAATAATCTTCAAATCCTTGCCCTGCTATAATTTGAAGTTCATATTTCAACCTATCTTTGTAATCTTCAGGAATTTCCCCATCCAATCTTTGTTTTAGTCCAAAGTTTGCCATTCCAGTTAAATACTGAAGTGGAGTTAAATGAGCGTACTGTTCTGGTATTTTATATTGAGGAATACGATTCTTATCAAAAAGATCGTATTCCTCAACTGAATCAGCTAATATCTGCGTATTATTAATTGCTTCATTTATTTCTTCTGTTGTCAAATGATCGTTAAAGAGTTCTCTCATCTCGGCTTCAGACTTGATAAACTCTGTCCCTGTATATCCATCTGCAAATTTTTTACTTGCATTTATAGTTACAAGGGTGTTGTGAGCAGGGAAATCCTCTTTTAGAACAAAATGACTATCGTTTGTGGCAATTACTTTAATATTTAGCTTTTTAGCAATATCAACCAAACTACGATTAATTACAGCTTCACTTACAGGACGTTCAATCGATTCTTTATTATCGCCCTGAATTTCGCCTACATTACCTCTTCTAGCATGATCTTGAATCTCGATATAGTAATTGTCACCAAAAGTCTCTTTAAACCATCTAGCACACTCTAAAGCTTCTTCTAGTCTATTCTTCATTATGAGTTGGGGCAATTCTCCCCCTAAACATCCTGAAGCTATTATTAGACCTTCTTTGTGTTGCGCTAGTAATTCTCTGTTTATGCAAGGTCTTCCAAAACTGCCTTTACGTGATCCCTGCCAACCTTGTAAATGAGAAATAGAAGTCAGTTTACACAGATTTTTGTAACCTTGTGTAGTTCTAGCTAAAACAATTAAGTGGTTT
>Ga0222708_1000532_pt1 | contig 10164 bp, 11 predicted proteins | sample AntAcemetage1576_FD_179806 | JGI IMG/M metagenome (GOLD analysis project Ga0222708, IMG submission 179806) | Saline water microbial communities from Ace Lake, Antarctica - #1576 | ecosystem: Environmental > Aquatic > Non-marine Saline and Alkaline > Saline | place: Antarctica: Ace Lake... | reverse complement strand
TCTTTAAAATCGGTCGTTTTTGCACGCAGTTCATCGAGGCTTAATTTTTCTAGTTCAGGCTCTACGGCAAGAATTTTCTTGACAATAGGTTGAATTTCTTTGACATCTTTTTGGGACTTATCGCCCAGAAACACTTTTAAAACGGAATCTAATAGTCCCATGGATATATATTTATTTGATAGTTAGTAGCTTAGTAAACGCAAACTACCGTTGCAATATCTAAAATTTAAGCAAAAAAAAAGCCTCTAGCAGAGACTTTTTATAATCATTCAATAGGATTAATATTCATCCTCATTCCAGAGGTAGTCTTCGTCTGTAGGATAGTCAGGCCAAATCTCCTGAATAGATTCGTAAAGATCGCCTTCGTCCTCTATTGCTTGTAGGTTTTCTACAACTTCTAAAGGCGCACCGGTACGGATTGCATAGTCTATAAGCTCATCCTTTTCGGCTGGCCAGGGTGCATCACTTAAGTAAGATGCAAGTTCTAGTGTCCAGTACATAATTTTACAATTTTAATTTGTGCAAAAATAACATTATCGTAAAACTGTGCAAGTTATTTCATGCTTAAAATTTAAATATTTAAAAGAACGGATAAAAACCTGAAAACCAATATAATAAAACCTTTATTTGAGGTATATGCAGCTTAATACTTCTTGGGTATCCATTTAATTTCTTCAGCTTGGAGATCAAAGGACAATTTACGTGCCAATACAAAAAGGTAGTCAGAAAGTCGGTTGAGGTATTTTAAGACCTGTCCATCTATAGGTTCGTGGCTATTTAAGTCACTGGATAAACGTTCTGCACGGCGGCAAACAGTGCGTGTGATATGACAAAATGACACAGACTGGTGGCCTCCGGGAAGTATAAAATGGGTCATAGGTGGCAACGCTTCCTCCATCTGGTCTATTTGATTTTCAAGCATCAAAATTTCTGTATCTGAAATTTTAGAAATGTTCAAGCGTTCTTTACCATTTTTCAAGAATTCTTTTTCTGGCGGCGTTGCCAAAATAGCTCCTACCGTAAATAGATGGTCCTGAATAGTCATTAAAATCTCTTTAGTTAGCGCGTCTACAGGTTGGTCTCGCACAAGACCTATCCATGAGTTGAGCTCGTCTACCGTGCCATAACTGTCTATGCGTAAGTCATGCTTCGGCACACGCGTACCACCAAAAAGTGCTGTTGTGCCTTTGTCTCCTGTTTTTGTGTATATTTTCATGGTGTTGGGTTTTAGGTGCGTGGGACGAGGTAAGTGATTTTACTCTTCGAACCTCGCGATTTAAGACTTTCTTTAAGCTCATCTCAACCTTCCCATGTGGAAGGTATGTTCATTACGTTTTCAATTAGATTTTGGATTTCGGGATTTGGAACTTGGTTTTTTTGATTCCAACTGTAACGTTATTGCATCTTGTTTCATAAATTTCCTTTTTCTCATCCCAAACTTCTATAAGGGAAGGAGTTTTCCTTACGTTTTTAGTTGGAACTTGCTTCTTTTGATTATTGCTATTTGAGACTTCTCGTTTTATGGTTTTCTTTAAGCGTATTCCAACCTTTCCACGGGGAAAGAGTTTTCGTTGTGTTTTCGGTCGGAATTTGAGTGTTTGAACTTAAACACTCATTACTCTTACCACATCCCTAATTTTCCAGAGCATCCCAGTACTCGTAGGCACGTCTTAAGTGTGGCACCACGATGGTGCCACCTACTAGGGTTGCTATGGCTAGTGCTTCCACGACTTCAGGTTTTGTGAGGCCGGCTTTGTGGCTTTCTTCGAGGTGGTATTTTACGCAATCATCACAGCGCAGGACGGCACTTGCTACCAGTCCTAGTAGTTCTTTTGTCTTTTTGTCTAGCGCGCCACCTGCTGCATAGGCATTTGTGTCCAGGTTAAAAATACGTTTGATAATCTTGTTATTGTCAGTCAGTATGGCATCGTTCATTTTAGAACGGTATGCATTAAATTCTTCTACGATATCACTCATGTTTTAAAAGCTATGTTGTTAAGATGTTGTTTTTTTTGTCCTTCTTTTTTTGTCTGTATAGCACATACATAGAAATAAAAATACTTATCTCGTAAAGTATGAGCACGGGTATGGCTACGATTATTTGGCTGGCTATGTCTGGAGGTGTTATGACCGCAGCTACTATAAGGACTATAACGAGTGCTGTTTTTCTACTTTTACGCAATCCTTGCGGTGTTGCAAGTCCTATTTTAGTAAGGAAATAGATAATAATTGGTAACTCAAAAAGCAGTCCAGACGCGAGTACGGACGCTTTTATATAATCTATATAACTAGCTAAGCTAGGTTCTGTAACGACCTCTTTACTCAAATCATAAGTAACCATGAAGTGCACAGACAGCGGTGCGATTAGGTAGTATCCAAAAATAACGCCCGTAAAAAACAACAGCGAGCTCACGGTGATGAAAGCGGTACTGTATTTTTTTTCGTTACTTTTAAGTCCAGGGGCGATAAAGCGCCACACTTGTAATAAAACCCACGGAAATGCAATAATAAAACCTAAGATGATAGACGTCCATATATGTGCTGAAAACTCGTCTGACATTTCTTTAGATTGTACTTTAAAACCAAAATTTGGGTCGCAAAAATCACTCACGATTCCAAAGTAATGGCCTACGTCGCAAAAGAATCCGTAGGTGGGGAAATCTGCCTTTTTAGGACCGAAAATGACGGTGTCAAAAACAAATTCCGAGTTAAAACCTACAACGACGGCACCTATGAGAATGCCTGCAATAGAACGTATCAGGCACCAGCGCAGCTCTTCCACGTGGTCTAGAAATGACATGTTGTTAGGGTCTGCCTTTTTACGTGCCATTATAAGATACCTTCTCTTATTAAGTCATGTACATGCACCACACCTGCATATTGCCCGTTTTCCAGTGCCACAAGTTGGGAAACATTAAATTCTTCGAGCACCTCGCGAGCAACCACTGCCAGCATGTCCACGTTTACCGTTTTAGGGTTCACGCTCATAATATCGCTGGCAACCAGACTGTCTATATCCTTACCGCTGCTTAACATGCGTCGCAAATCGCCGTCAGTAATAATGCCCACAAGGATGTTGCTCTCCAGCACGGCGGTCATGCCTAGCCTGTTCTCTGTAATAGCAACAATAACCTCACGCAGATTGCTTGTTGCGTTTACTTGAGGTTTTGCGTTTTGCGATGTAATATCTTTTACGCGCAGGTATAATTTTTTACCCAGCGCGCCACCAGGATGGTACTTTGCAAAGTCGCGGTCTGTGAACCCTTTAAGTTCCAGTAAGCTCACTGCAAGAGCGTCCCCCATGACTAGTTGTGCTGTGGTGCTGGTAGTAGGGGCAAGCCCGTTGGGACAGGCCTCTTCTTTAATGGGAATGTGCAATAAAAAGTCGCACTCGGTTCCTAAAAACGAGTCGCTATGGCTCGTGATGGCTATGATTTTATTGTTAAAATTCTTTATAAGAGGTATGAGTACCTTAATTTCTGGTGTATTGCCGCTTTTAGAGATACAAACTACCACGTCATTATCTTGTATAATGCCCAGATCGCCGTGTATGGCGTCTGCGGCGTGCATAAAAATGGCAGGTGTTCCCGTAGAATTCATCGTTGCGACTATTTTCTGCGCGATTATAGCACTTTTACCTATACCTGTTATAATAACTCTACCGTTTGCATGGTGTATGTGGAGTACCGCTTTCGCGAAAGCATCATCTACACAATCCTCGAGCGCTGCAATGGCCTGAGCCTCTATACGTATGGTGCGTTTACCTACTTCGATAATAGCTTTATGGGATTCCAAAATAGAACGGATTTATTATTTTGTGTTATTAGAAATATGTCGTAAATTTCAACTTACAAAGATATGTAAAACGACCTAGCCTCATGGCCTATACAACAGTAGAATTAGAACAAAATTTAAAGAAGTATTTTGGATTTGACAAATTTAGAGGCTTGCAGCTTCCCGTCATTACCGCACTTCTCAATAAAGAAAATGTTTTTGTGATTATGCCCACCGGAGGTGGTAAGTCCCTATGTTACCAGTTACCTGCATTAATGCAGCCTGGAACAGCTATAATCGTGTCACCTTTAATTGCCCTTATGAAAAATCAGGTAGATGCCATAAGGGGCGTTTCTGATAATGACGGCGTAGCGCATGTACTGAACTCGTCACTCAACAAGACAGAGATTGCCCGCGTTAAAGAAGACATCGTTAACGGTATTACAAAACTCTTATATGTCGCACCGGAATCGCTCACGAAAGAAGAATACGTAGATTTTCTTAAAGAACAGGAAATCTCCTTCCTAGCCGTAGACGAGGCCCATTGTATCAGTGAATGGGGCCATGATTTTAGGCCAGAGTATCGCAATTTGCGACGTATTATAGAACGTATAGGCGACAACATACCCATAATAGGACTTACTGCAACCGCAACACCTAAGGTGCAAGAAGATATTTTAAAAAACCTGCAAATTACAGAGGCGACTACCTTTAAAGCATCTTTTAACAGGCCTAACCTGTATTATGAAGTGCGCCCGAAGACGGAACGTGTAGATGCAGATATTACCCGTTTTATAAAACAAAACGATGGCAAAAGTGGTATAGTTTATTGCCTATCGCGCAAGCGCGTAGAAGAACTGGCCCAAGTGCTGCAGGTAAATGGTATTAATGCCATACCCTACCACGCAGGCCTAGACGCAAAAACACGCGTCGCAAATCAGGATAAGTTTCTTATGGAAGATGCAGAGGTGGTGGTTGCCACTATCGCATTTGGTATGGGAATAGATAAGCCAGACGTGCGTTTTGTGATACACCACGATATACCTAAAAGCATTGAGTCTTATTACCAGGAGACAGGTCGTGCAGGTCGTGATGGAGGCGAGGGACATTGCCTTGCATATTATAGTTATAAGGACATAGACAAGCTCGAGAAGTTTATGTCCGGCAAACCTATTGCAGAGCAAGAGATAGGACATGCACTACTGCAAGAAATGGTGGGTTATGCAGAGACCAGTATGAGCCGTAGGCAGTTTATACTGCATTATTTTGGTGAGGAGTTTGATCCAGCAACGGGCGCAGGCGGTAAAATGGACGACAACATGCGCAATCCGAAACCACGAAATGAAGCAGGCGAAAATGTTAAAAAATTATTGCACGCAATTTTAAAATCAGGCCAGCGCTATAAAGCAAAAGACATTGTTAAAGTGATGATAGGCAAATCTAACGCCATGATCACCAGTCACAAGATAGACGACGAGGATTATTTCGGATCTGGTGCGGACAAGCCAAACGCATACTGGACTGCCTTAATACGGCAAATTATGGTTGCGCACTTTGTGCGCAAAGACATAGAGTCCTATGGGGTCCTCAAAATGATGGATGCTGGCCACGGGTTCTTAAAGTCAGGCGGCAGTTTTATGATGACCGAAGATCACTCGTATAGTGCAGAGGCAAATAACGCAGCCGTACCCCAAAGTGGCGCGATAGACACAAAACTCGTTAAACAACTCAGGGATTTACGCAAACGCGTAGCTACAGAGAAAAAAGTGCCACCTTATGTGGTTTTTCAAGACCCGTCGCTAGACGACATGGCAACTAAATATCCCGTAACCCTAGAAGAACTAGCAAACATACACGGCGTAGGAGAGGGCAAAGCCCGCAAGTACGGAGCAAAATTTGTGGCGTTTATTACCGCGTATGTGGCAGACAACGACATCTTACGGCCGGATGATCTAATTATTAAATCTACAGGACAAAAATCGAGTAATAAACTGTATTTTATATCGAGTATAGACCGAAAACTAAGTTTTGATGATATCGCAAAAGCTAAAGGGCTTAAAATGAATGAACTGCTAGAAGAGCTAGAAAGCATTGTTTACAGCGGGACAAAACTTAACGTAAGCTACTGGGTAAATGAGCAGCTGGACGATGACCAGCAAGAAGAACTGCACGACTATTTCCTAGAATCTGACTCAGACAGTATCAAAGACGCCAGTAAAGAATTTGGCGGCGACTATGAAGATGAGGAATTGCGTTTGTACAGGTTGAAGTTTATTAGTGAAGTGGCAAATTAATAGTAAACTGTTGCTGTAATGGACTCAAACAACGATTTGGTTTAGAAGGAAAACTTAAAGCACGGAGTGTTAAAAAAACGGTTAGTGGTTATTTTCAGTGAACGAAACAGCCTGCCGCGCTAGGCGAGACCATCCTTTAAAAACACTAGCACCTCAGGGGTTCACATCGCGATCTGAGAGCAAAACAACTACTACCCATTTGGACTTGAACATAAAGGGCACAACAACATCGTGAATGGAGCCAACATCGCGGCGTCCGAGCACGGGTTCAACGGCAAGGAATTTAATGAAGAGCTCGGCCTCGATTGGTACGACTATGGCGTAAGGAACTGTGATTCGGCACTTGGGCGCTGGATGAACATCGACCCGCTTGCCAACGAGATGCGTCGCCATAGTCCGTACAATTATGCATTCGACAATCCAATCTACTTTATTGATCCCGATGGGATGGCGCTTCAAAGTTCAGATTGGATAGACAATAAAGACGGTACTTTTACAGCGGAAGCTGGAGATAGTGCGTCGACCTTATCCAGAGACGCCGGAATATCAATGACTGAAGCTAATTCAATAGTTGAAAGTTAGTTAGGAGAGAATTAAACGAGAGAATCTGATGGAATGCTTATATCAAGCGCAGAGATAGGTAACCAAGTTGGTGTTAGACTTGTCGTTTGTTCAGAATCTTCATCAGCAAATAGTTCTGGTTCTATATCTCAAGGTATGTCAAATAACAATTCTAACCATACAGAAACTGATAATAGTTCGGCATCTTTGTCAACAGCTGGTGCGGTTGCGGCTGTATCTTCAGAATTATTGGATGGATCTAGTGTTCGTCTTTTTAGACAAAATGGCACAATTTTCAGTCCTAAGCTTTATACTTCTGGATTGCAAGGCGGTAGTGTTAGCCGGATAAAAACTTTTAATGCAACTGGGGTGGCTTCTAAATTAAAAATAAGCGGTGCAGCACTTGGAGTATATAATATGCATAATACATACGATTCCTATTCTACTGGACATTGAAGTGGTATAGGCGCATCGGTTGCCGCCACTTTTGGCGCGGTTGGTTTTGCTGGCTGGCCAGGAGCGGTAATCAGCACTTCATATGAATTGGGTAAGAGTTTTGGGCCGAGTACATGGTACGGTAATAACGACTATAAATGGTTTGAATAGATTGTTTTTTTTTGGCAAGAGCACTGTTTACGTTCATAGCATTTACCAATTCTTTGGTGAAAGGGACATTCCAAAGTTTTATTCAACAGTCATTCTCTCTGTTTTACAGTCTTTTAATTTAATTTTTTTAATTGATGCATATAGAATCCTTTATCTCAAAGCGAGCTTTGGTGAATGGAATATTTCAATATGGTTTATAGGCATTCCAATTTTAGCTATCAATTTTTTCACATACAGTTTTAAGAATAAACGTTCTTCTCTTTTAGAAAGAAAAACAGAGATACCAAGAGGAACTATGTTTAAGTTTTTAATCGGCTTTTACATTGTGCTCACAGTTAGTTTAATCGCTATAGTGGCAGTTTTAAAAAGAGAAATTATTACAGGACCGTAATATTATAGGAGCGGTTATCGGCAATGGTTCAATCAGTTGATCGGGAATAATCCAAAAAGGATTCAATAGATATGATTACTCGTAATGTATATATCTCTAAAAAATATTTTGTTCTAAAAAATAGTTAGAGTACAATTTAGTTCAGTAGTTAGAACGGTAATCAGTAAAACAGCAAATTGTCAAAACCATGATTAAACCGTTCCAGCTAACAAGGTAACTCAAATTACCCAAAACCAAAATAGAACGCCTAAAAGGTTCCTTTTTTCATTTATAACTCTTAAATTTCCTGCGCTAGTTTTCGCGTTAAAGTACCTTTGAGTAAAACAACACTTAGAAAATCGGTAATGGTGTCCTTTCATTTTTTAGAGTGTTTTTGAGCCTTGTTAAAGAGGCTGAAAAAGTCTGTAAAGCTCCCGTCGCGCTTAACTCTATGAACTTCCTGCCACGCACAGGCACCTAAAGCTCATAAGGGGCGACTTAAAAAAAACACCTGGCCAAATCCCTGTAAACTTCCCACCATACACACGTACTTAAATCCAGTAAAGGCCCTGAAGGGGTGACATATAAGAACACGCGTACAGCCCTGTGAAGTTCACCCGAGAATATTATCTTTACCCAGTAACTTTTGAAACTAAAACGCATTTGTCTGTACTTACAAAATACCTTCCCGTGCTTGCTGTGCAACCGCTTACAGAGTTGATAGAGGCACATAGCGTACATCTTAAAATTGTGAATGAGCGGCAAACCAGGCACGGCGATTACCGGCCGCTGCCAGACGGCTCGCACCGCATAACGGTTAACGCAAACCTCAATACATACCGTTTTCTCATTACCCTAGTACATGAAATCGCACATCTAGTTGCTTTTAAAAAATATGGTCGCGCTATAAAACCACACGGTGTGGAGTGGAAAAGCACCTTCCAGCACCTCATGTTACCGTTTTTAAGACCTGAAATTTTCCCTACAGACTTGCTGCCCATACTTGCGCGGCATTTCAGAAACCCGAAGGCGAGCAGCGATACAGACGCCGCAATGAGTGTAGCTTTGAAGTCCTATGACGATGGCAGCGATAAAAATTATATATTTGAATTAGCACATGGAGCTGTTTTTGCAGCTGCAAATGGGCGCAAATTTAAAAAGGGAGCGCAGTTGCGCAAAAGGTACCAATGCATAGAAATCGCAACCGGTCTCGTCTATCTTTTTCAACCTAATGCACAAGTAGAACTATTAAAAAGTTATGGATAATAATAAATATGCAGTAATAATGGCAGGTGGGGTGGGCTCTCGGTTTTGGCCAGTGAGCAAACAAGCATTTCCCAAGCAGTTTCACGACATGCTGGGCATGGGGCAGTCGTTATTACAAATGACCTTTGAACGCCTCGTGCAGCAAATTCCTGCGAGCCAGATACTGGTGCTTACAAACCACCTGTATGTGGACATTGTAAAAGAGCAACTGCCAGATGTGCTTGATAAAAATATCGTTGCAGAGCCTGCCATGCGCAATACCGCGCCCTGTATTTTACTGGCTGCTTTAAAAATCCAAAAAGAAAACCCAGACGCGCTCATGATCATCGCGCCTAGCGACCATTACATCGCAGAGCAAGATGTGTTTAATGAAGACCTTAGATCCTGTTTTGACTTTTGCACAGTGCATCCGCAGGCACTAATGACACTGGGCATACAGCCCACATCGGCTAACACCGGTTATGGGTATATAGAATTTGAAAAAGACGCTTTAGACATTAAAAAGGTAGCGCAGTTTCGTGAAAAACCAGACGCTGTTACCGCGCAGGGGTTCCTAGATGCGGGTACTTTTTTATGGAACGCAGGGATTTTTGTTTGGAGCGTTGCTGGTGTGGTATCCGCTTTCGCGAAAGCACAACCTACCATGACCGCCTTATTTAATAAAGGTTTGCCGGTTTATAATACCCCAGAGGAAGTGGGCTTTTTAGAAACGAACTATAAAACCGCCGAAAACATATCCATAGACTACGCAATCATGGAAAAATCTAAAGAGGTCTATGTATTGCCAGCCCGATTTAGCTGGAACGATTTAGGCACTTGGGGTTCCTTATTTGATAAACTAGATAAAAACGAGCAGCACAACGCCGTGGTAAATGCAGACGTGCTGAGCATTGAGTCTAGCGGAAACATGATACGCACCAGTACTGGTAAAAAAGTTTTTATACAAGGGCTGGAGAATTATATAATCGTAGATCAGGACGATATACTCATGATTATTCCCAAAACGGCAGAACAAGAAATAAAGCAGTTGCGCAATGCAGCGATGTCTAAACATGGCGATAATATAGGTTAATAATGGAAAACACGAAAAACACAAGTGCGGCCGATAGGTCTGCTGTTTTATCAGAGGGCTGGGCTTTCATCGCTAAGTTCATTCACAACTTACTCGATATTCGACAGGATTCCAGCGCTATGGAGACCATAGATGCGGTGCGTAAGGATATTTCTTTTCAAGGGCACAATGCGTGGATTCTTATATTTTCCATTATAATCGCATCTGTAGGGCTTAATGCA
>Ga0222708_1000528_pt1 | contig 10187 bp, 13 predicted proteins | sample AntAcemetage1576_FD_179806 | JGI IMG/M metagenome (GOLD analysis project Ga0222708, IMG submission 179806) | Saline water microbial communities from Ace Lake, Antarctica - #1576 | ecosystem: Environmental > Aquatic > Non-marine Saline and Alkaline > Saline | place: Antarctica: Ace Lake... | reverse complement strand
TGGTTGTTTACAATCAAATGAAATCAATGAAAGATCATATAAATCAATGTTCGAGAAAAGATTATAAAACAGAAGATGGTAAAGAAGATTATGATACTTTTAAACTATTTATATTAAATCAATGCGATGCTTTTATTGAATCACAAAGAGCTAAGATAGATTTAAAATTTGCAGCAGTATAGGAATAGAATGAAAAAAGTTTATACCACAGAAGAAGTATTAGAACTTTTAGAAAAGTACAGAATATTTAGTTGGAACAATGGTAGTAGTAAATTTAAGCTAAAACAGTTTGTTAAAGAGAAAATATGTGGACATTAGAAACACAACATAGTAAAGTTATAAAAGCATCTTCTGAAATACCTCTTAATGACAATATGTTATTATTTATTTCGGAAGATACTTTAGCTTATTTTACTATGAACCAAAGAGCAAATACACTATTTCTTGTAGAAAACCAAATTTTTATATCTGGTAGACGTTTATCAGGAAAAGTAGTAGAAACTACTATAGAAGAAGCTATTACTATAGTTAAAGAATGTTATAAAGCATTTGATTTTAATTATATATTAGTTATTAAAGTAGGAGATATAGATATAACTTTTAATCCTTTAGACTATGGCGATATTTGTGAGGTATGAAGATAGAGCTATTATAGAAAAACTAACTAAATTAGTTAATGATAATAGTAGTACATCTAGTACATTAAAATTAATTTTCCCAGAATTAGTAAAAAAATCTAGTAGAATTGTTAGTATTTACGATAAAAAATAGTATATTTATAGTTGTTTTTTTTAAGTTGAAAACTCTACTCTTATTATTAGAGTAGAGTTTTTTTAGTTACATACTTTACAGAAAATAAATAAACAGTTTTTAATATGGCTAGGAAAAAAGAGTACACAATAGAACAATCTCCTTTTTACAATAGTTTAATTAAAACTCGTACATCTTTAAAAGAGATTAAACAAGGAGATGATTTAGATTTAGTAATTGCACGTAAAAGATACTTTAAACAAGACGAATATACTAAATGCATAACTACTAGTAATTATGACATATTTGAATATCATAATTTAAATCCTACAAGTAAAACTTTATTACAGTATATTATTAATACTTGTTTAGAATATAACACTTGTACTTTTAGATTTATAGTTTCTGATTTTAAACTTTTAATTAAATGTAATGAAAATACAGTATTTGCAGCTATCAATGAGTTAATTAAATTTAAATACGTAGCTAGAACAAAAACAAAAGAAATTTATTGGATTAACCATAATAAATATTATAAAGGTAATTTCCTTATTGATAAATTTTATAAAGAAAAATAAACCCCGTAATATAAATACACGAGAAGTAAAATGGAATATAACGAAGGACAACTTAAGGCTTTAGATAGTCTTGCAAAATGGGCAACTTTAACACCACAAACCAAAGAAGATTTTTTCTTCACTTTATCTGGATGGAGTGGTACTGGTAAAACAACTATTATAAAAACTTTTTTAGAAACTTTAAATATATCTGAAAATCAAATAGGAGTTTCAGCTCCTACTCATCAAGCTAAAAAAGTAATTGCAGAAGCTACAGGTTTTGAAGCAGAAACTATACAAAGTTTATTAGGTTTAAGACCTGATACTAACTTAGACAATTTTAATCCCAATAAGCCTGTATTTAATCCTTTATCTAAAGAAAAAATAAATGAGTTTGCTATTATAATTATAGATGAAGCTAGTATGATTAATAGTCATGCTTTTAATTATATAGCTTTGCTTTCTTTTAAATATAAAGTTAGAATTGTTTATTTAGGAGATGCTTATCAATTAGCGCCTGTAGGGGAAAAAGTAAGTAAAGTATTTACTACTTCTAAACATACTTCTGCTTTAACGCAAGTAATGAGACAAGATGATAGTAATCCTATGGTAAGACTTATTCATTTACTTCGCCAAGATGTAATGAATGGTACTGAAGTAGGTATTAATACACTATTAAAATTAGGAACTAATAAAAATGGAAATAAAGGATTAGAGTGTCTTAACAAACAACAATTTACTGATATTGTATTTGAAAATTATCTTAGTTCTGAATACCAAGTTAGTTCTAATCATATTAAGTTTTTAGCTTATACTAATGATTGTGTAGAAGGCTGGGCAAAACATATCAGAGCTACTGTTTTAGGAGAAGCTTCTGTTAATCCTTTAATAGTAGGAGAAAAGTTGTTAGGATATAATACTATTTCTATTGATGATACTACTATCGTTAATAACGGAGAGGAAGTAATTATTATAACTATTTCTGAACCTTATGAAGATGGTAGAAATATTTTAGGCTATAATGCTACATTAAGTACCGAAAGAGGTCTTAAAAATGTATTTATAGTTAGTCCTTTAGATACTGTTTTTAAAGTAGTAGTTGCTGATTTAATTGCAAAAGCTAAAATAGATAGAAGAAAATGGAAAAACTATTTTGATTTTAAAAACAATTATTTATTACTTTATAATACATATTATAATGACAATAAAACTATATTAGCTAAAAAAGATATTCATTACGCTAGTGCTTTAACAGTACATAAATCACAAGGAGATACTTTTGATAACGTAGCTTTTAATCTTCCTAATGTATTAAGGAATTATAAGCAAGATGAACGTTCAAGATTGTTGTATGTAGGTTTGAGTAGATTAAAATATTGCAACTATATACATATTTGACATGATAAAAGATTTAATAGGTTATACAGAAACGTTTAATAATTTTAAAAAGTATTTATTTATTAAAGTAAATAAAGATGAAAAAAGATTTAAAGCTTTTGCTACTTACCCTGTTAGTTTTCAATTACCATATTTTATAGAGTTTTTAGAATTAAATTACGTACCTATATTAGAAGCATTAGCATATTATAACACATATCTTACTAATGCTTCTTATAATGATGTAGTTCAATTTACAATTAAAGCTGAATTTAAAAGATTGGAACTTAAAAAAACTACTAATTATATGCCTTTTTAATTATGATATATTTTATAACTAATTGCCCTAAAACTTTAGATTATTATAGTACCAAAATATTTGCAGATATTAAAGTAATACCTGAACATATAGGTTTATATTTATTTAAAAGATTTCTAAGAACTAATAAAATAGTAGGATTTGATAAAGAAACTACTGGATTAGATGCACACATGCATACAACTTTACTAGATATATTTGGTAATGAACATTTACAATTTGTTTGGCATACCCCTCATGTATCTGCTAATTTAATTATAGGGGAAATTCAAAAAGATGATTACAGATTATTAGGTCATAATATAGGATTTGATTTATCTTTTTTAATTACACAACATAAATACTATCATAAAAAAGTTTATGATACTATGATAGCGGAACAGCGTCTTTATATGAAAAAAGGTTTAGCTAATAGTTTAGAAGCTTTATTGATTAGATATTTAAATGAATATCCTGTAGTAGCTGATAAGAATATTAGAATGGAATTTGTAGGAGTTAACCCTTCTACATTTGTACCTTTAGAAAAACATATTAGATATGCAGCACATGACGTATCTTGTTTGTTTCATATAAAACGACAACAAGAATTAGTAATTGAACAATATGATATGAAGTTCTTACTATACGGTATAGAATTTCCTCTTATTAGTGTTGTAGTTAAAGCAGAAGTTACTGGTATTGATTTTGACTTGGATAAATGGTTAGAAATAGCCAATACTAATAAAAAAGCAAGATATGAAGTAGAACTAAAATTAGACAATGAATTTAAAAAGTTAAGAGAAGAAACTTTTAAGACTGATAAGAACAATATTAATAGACTTTATATTAGTGGAGGTAAATGGGATAATCTTAGAAAAGATAACCCTTTAAATGATTTATTTAATGAAGATGGTACTACTAATGTATTAGATTTATTTGGAGAATCCATGTCTTTAAAACAACTTACTAATAAAAAAAGTAAGTTTAATAAAAACAGTAACAATATTAATTATTCTAGTGAAAGTGATATATGTATTATATTTGGTAGATTAGGAGAACCTTTATTAGTTAAAGGTACTAATCAATTAAGTACTGCTTCTTTTCTTAAAAATGGTAAAATTAATAGAAGTGTAAGTTTACAAACTAATGCCAATGCTTTTACTCTATATTTAAATTTACTAGTTAATACTAGAATGAAAACTTTTATTAAATTATTGTTACAGTATAGAGGTTTTGATACAGCCATTAACAATTTTGGTTATAAATATAAAACTAAAATAAATCTTATTACAGGTAAACTTCATACATCTTTTAGAACCTGTTCTACTGATACAGGTAGAATGTCATCTGGTGGAGGCACTAAACAACCTATGAAACCTAATTTTCAAAATATTCCTAGTCGTGCTAGTTATGCAGTAGCAATGCGTAATTGTTTTTTAGCTGGTAAAGATAATAGTATGGGTACACATGATTATAGTGGTGCGGAATTAATTGTAATGTGTTCATTAGCACAAGATATGAAACTACTACAATTGTCTAAAGGAGATATGCATAGTTATTTTGCCCAATTATGTTGGCGTACTGTATTTAAATATAGAGCTTGGAGATTAATAGAACAACACGATGCTTTAAGAGTACAAAACGGAATTTCTTTCAGAGATGAGATAATGATTAAAAATATAAATGATAATCTAAATAAATTTAAAACATTTATAGTTAGTAGTGATGAAAATCCTAAATTTAGAGTAGATTTTAAACCTGAAACTTTTGGAGTTATTTATGGTATGCACGCTAAAAAATCTACACAAACTCTTAAACTAAACGACGAATATGAAGGTCAATTAGTGATTGATACTATAGAAAAAGAAATACCTGATACATTTGCAATGGTTAAAGCTGCATCTGCTAAAGCTAAACAACAAGGTCATTTAGTACTTAACGAAAGAACTAATAGCAGAGCTTGGTTTCCTACTATTTTAGAAGTAAAAGAGAATCCTAGTGAAATGCGTTATTATTTTGCAATGTACAATGCAGAAGTAAATGAAGCTAGAAATATTAGAATACAAGGTACGCAAGCTGATGCAATTAAAGAAGCTATTGTAGAATTGCAGAATTGGATTGAGTTAAATAACTATCAAAATGAAATTGTTATTTTAATAGTAGTTCATGATGAAATTGTAGATAAACATCCTAAGTATTTAGATGGTAAAAGTGAAGAATGGGATAAGTGGCAAATAATTAATAATTTACAATGGACAGATACATTTACTAATAAAGAATATACTTTTAATAATTTTCCAGATATGAAAAAATGTATCATGGAAAAAGTATTTGATAGATATTTAGAAAATGTAACTATTAATGTAAATTACGATGTATGTCCTTATTGGACAAAATAATTTAAAATTAAACAAGATGAACATACTATTAGAAAGTATTGAAGAAACATTTATACTTATTTTTTGGTATTCTGTAATAGTATGTATTATCGCTTATATTATAGTATTAACTTCTAACAAAAACAAGTAAATGAAAATTTTAACAGGAAATCAAGAGAAAACAGCTACTAAACCTAAAAAAGTTAATATCAATGTAGATAAAGACCCTTTGTTTGAAAAAGGAGATATAGTAACTCTTAAAGAAGCTTTTAGAGATTACAATAAAGATGAGAATAGTATATACGGTCAAAACTTCAAAGTTATTGTATGTTATTATTCTAACTTAGAAGATATGAATCCTTGTGTAGTTTATTTAGATGGACAGGCTTCTCAAAATCCTTTCTTAGGTAGTCATTTTGAAAAAATAAGATAATAGTATGGAAATAGATTATATAAGACTTGATAGACAGCAATTAGGTTGTAACAGATTTTTTGATGCTGATTGCAAAGGTGCTTTAGTTTATGCTACAGGTGTAGGTAAGACTTACACAGCTATTCTTATTATTAAGAAAATGTTTAGTTTATTTCCTAATACTAACATCACTTTACTTGTACCTTCTGATATTACTTATCAACAATGGACTAAGGAAATAGAAACATCTTTTAATAAAAAACAACAAGGTTTAATTTATCTATTTACACCTCATCAAATAATTAACAGAGATATTAAGATTAAAACAGATTTTTTGATTGTAGATGAATTACATGAATTTTATACAGAAGAATATATTAAATGTATAAATGGTACTTTAATACAATTTGGTAAAAATTTAGGACTTACTGCTAATTACGAAGATAGTAAAAATAGACAAAAGAGTATAGAAACAATTTTCCCCGTAATTGATAAAATAGATGAAGCAGAAGCTATAGCAAAAGGTTTTATATCTGCTTGTAAAGAATTTAATCTTAGTATAGCATTAACTGAAAAAGAAAAAGAAGATTATCAATCCTATTCAAATGCTATTTCTAAAAATTTAAGTAAGTTTGGGGGTAATTTAGAACTAGCTTTAAAATGTTTAAGTGGAGGTAATCATAATGGAGTACCTATGACTGCTTCACAGTTTGTTTTTGGTTGGGCTAAACATAAAGGTTGGAACAATAAAATGGATATGACTTTAACTACTAATGTAGAAATAGATGCAGTTTGGAATCCTGGTTTAATTTTTGGTTATGCTAAACATTTAATGAGTGCTATTAAAAAAAGAAAAGATTTAGTTTATAATGCAGAAAATAAATTTCAAATAATTAAAAACATATTTTTTAACTATCCTGATTATAAATCTATTATATTTAGTCAAAGTACAGATTTTGCAGATAGGCTTAATAGAGTACTTAATGAATATAATCCTGATAGTAGTGTTGTTTATCATTCTAAATTAAAAACTGAACTAAGACCTGGAAAAACTGGAAAACTACTTAAATTTGGAAAAGCTAGACTTAAAAAAGAAGCTCTTACTAAAATAAAAACAGGAGAAGCTTTAAGATTATGTACAGCTTCAAGTTTAGATAAAGGTTTTGATGAACCTAGTATAGTATTAGGTATTACTGCTAGTGGTCATAGTGGATTTGTACAATATAATCAAAGAAATGGTAGAGTAAAAAGAAAAATCAAAAATGATGATGGAACTATTCTTTTAATTAATTTATATTGTGAGAATACCAAAGAAAAAGATTGGCTAACAAAAAGACAATCTAAAGTTAAGCATCCTATCAATTGGGTAGATGATTATAACGATATTAATCTTGAATACATTAATAAACCTAAATTTACATTTAATACAAAAGACTTATGATATTGATAGAGCCGTACACAGAATTTTTAATACGCCATAAAATAAAGCCAGAACAATATTTAATGCTTTGTTACTTATATTTTAATAGATTAGATTTATTAAAACAATATAAAAATACGTTTCCTAAAGCTTCTAATAAAATGCTTACAGATGAAGATTTAGAAGAATTAATAGCTAAACGTTTTATTATTTTAAAAGATGCCGATTACAAACTTTCTGATACATTCATAGCATCTTTTGCAACACCTGCAATAGTAGTAGATGAATTTTACGCAGCTTACCCTCCTTTTCTTATTAAAGATAATGGAATGTCTATACCTTTATTAAGTATGGACAAAGAAGTATTTAAAACTATATACTTAAGAAAGATTAAAAATAGTTTAGCAGAACATCAAGAAATACTTAAAGATATTGAATATGCTAAAACTAATAATTTAATTTTAATAGGTATAGATAAATTTTTAACTTCTGAACAATGGAAAGTTATTAGAGTTAAAAGAATTAAAACTATAAAAGTTAATACTGAATTTTATGGCGAAGACTTCTGAATTAAATATACTACCTGTTTTATCTCCTAAAGACGTAAGTAAAAAAGTAATAGAACAAGTAGAATTAGAAAGAACAGGAAAACAACTAGGAATGTTAACTAGGTATCCTAAACTTAACATTGCTTTTAGAAAGTATTTTAGATTTAATCAAGTTAATCTTTTTGCAGGACTTTCGGGTTCGGGTAAAAGTTTATTTCTAAATATATTGTCCGAAGATTTCTTAGATTACAGGGAAGAAAATAGTTTGAATTGTAATATAGATTTTATTCCTATATTGCTTCACTTTTGTTTTGAAATGTCTGCTACTAATGAAATGCTTAGGTCTATAGCTACTGATTTAGGTTTGTCTTTTGATTATCTTTTAAGTAGTGCTAGAGTTGACAAACAAGACGGTACTAAAGGTTACAATAAAATTACTGATAGAGAACTTGATGTTATTAAAAAAATATTAGAAAAACAATCTAATAAAAGTATATTGTATTTTGAAACTTCTGGTAATGTTGCAGAAGTAGAACATACTATTAATGCTTATTTTAACAGATATACTAAACACGCTGAAGCTTTTAATGCTCAATCTTTTGAAAAAAGAAAAGGTAAAACTTTAGTTTATAAGTTTATTATAAATTTTGACCATACTTTACTATTTGAGAAATTTGATGAAGATACTCAATTACAAATAATAAGTAATATAGCTAAGATGGCTATTAGAGTTCGTAAAAGAGGTGATGCTATGATTAATCTTATAGGTCAACTTAATAATAATATAGAAGATATTAGGAGATTAACTATGCCCTCTTTGCATTACCCTCAAAAAAGTGATATATACGCTCAAGGAGAGTTGTATAACGCTTGCGATACGGTTGCAATTTTGCATAGACCTGAATTATTAAAAATTTCTAATTACGGCTTAAAACAGCTCCCAACAAAGGGATTAATACATTTGTTAATTCTTAAAGCCAGATTTGCGAAAATTGGTTCTATATGGTTTAAAGAAGCTTTTGAACAAGGTACAATTTTAGCTTTAGAAGAAAATGTGGAAGAACAACAAGAAAGTGCAAATTTTAATGAAGAAAATTAATGTTTTAGTAGTATAGTATGAATTATTACCTTATATTTGTAGTGTTATTAAATACGGCAATATAGGTTTATCTATTTTAATTAATAACAAAAAATAAAGCAAATGTCTAACGAAAAAAAAGATAAAGACAATGTTCAAGTTACTGAAAGTAATAAACAAGAAGCAGAAGTTAATCAAGTAGAAGAAAGTTCTACAAATGTACCTGATAAAGATACAAATAAGATTAATACTTCTGCTTCTGTTGTTACTACAAGTGATACTGATTTAATGACTGCTGAAGATTTAGAAGCATTAAATTATACAGATTTTGATACACCTGCCAAAATGATGGTACTAGCAGGAGTTCTAATAAAAAGTCAACTAGTTCCATTAAAGAGAAAAGAAGATGTTGTAGTAGCTATGCTAACAGGTAAAAGATTAGGTATATCTTTTGATGTAGCTGTTTCACAAATTTATCCTATTAATGGTAGAGCAACAATAGGTGTTCATATTATTAGAGGTATTATATTAGCTAGAGGTATATGGTTTGAATGTATTAGAATTGCCGAAGAATACTATGAATTTGCAGAAGAACAAGTAACTAATACAGGAGAAAAAAAATTTGCAATAGTATCTTACGGATTTTTAAATGAACAACCTCCTAATACTAAACGTCTTAAAAAAGATGTAAGAACAGTATATAATTTTGAAAGAGAAATAAAACTCGCAAATGGTAAGTTTAAAACTCTTAAAGTCCAAAGTTCTTTTGGTTATAACGATGCTTATATAGCTGGTTATCTTGATAAAGATGTTTGGGTTAAACAATTTCCTAGAATGTTAGATGCAAGAGCATTTACTATAGGAGCAAAACAAATTGCAGATGATTATCTTCAAGGTATTCCTTCAACTGATGAAATGTTAGATGTTAAAGGAAAAACTTATTTTATGAATGAAGATGGCTCTGTAACATTAACAACCGAAGATTAGAGTAATCTTATATTTTTTTAATTAATTATTAACTATTAAATTTTATTAACTATGAAGTTTTTAACAAATGTACGCCCAACAAAAAATTTAGGAAGTGTTTTAACTGTATCTTGTACAAAAGGTCAGCTTAAATTAACACCAGAAGCTGCTGATACTTTAGGAGTATCTGTAGGAGCAGAAACTCCAGAAGGTGTAGAACGTCATGCTGATTACGTGACTATAATTGAACTTAATGATGGCTCTTTTGCTATTGCTAAAGGTACACAAGATGGTATGGGTAATAAACTTGCTAGCTCTAATGCTGGTGGTGGAGGTATTCTTACTTTTTCAAGTGCTAATGCTTGGGATGGTTTAAATGGCGATGAAGATTTTAATACTGATT
>Ga0222708_1000522_pt1 | contig 10235 bp, 11 predicted proteins | sample AntAcemetage1576_FD_179806 | JGI IMG/M metagenome (GOLD analysis project Ga0222708, IMG submission 179806) | Saline water microbial communities from Ace Lake, Antarctica - #1576 | ecosystem: Environmental > Aquatic > Non-marine Saline and Alkaline > Saline | place: Antarctica: Ace Lake... | reverse complement strand
ACTACTCACTTTAAATTTAGAACCAATGTCAAAAGAAAAAACAGAACTTCAAGAGCCGACTAACTCGCCATTACTTATAGCGGATGTTAGCAAATCGTTAGCCCCACATTGCTGCCCTGTGTGTAACGGGAACGGTTTAGTGCCTAATGGTTTTTATATGCAAACAGGGGGTCATTGGTCAACGAGCAATACCACACCCGAACAATGCCGTTCCTGTGGTGGTAGCGGAATTGTCTGGGGCTAATGTTTGCTAACGGCAAATAATATGAGTAGTGGCGTGAAAAAAGGTTTGTAGTAGCGGTTGGAAATCTGAAACCTTGAAATACCCATTAAGATCGACAGTAGCCAATCTTAGCCATTACTTATATTTATTGTTGTATGTCTTTTTTAATTGCATACAACGTTAAGTATATGAAACGGCTTGTAGAATAACACATATTTCCAAAATGGAAACAACTCAATAAACAAACAATAACCACCGAGAAAGCACGGCCTAAATAAATAAAAAACTATGTTAAAACAAATGTTAGAAGAACAACTGGCCGAGTATGATAGGCTAAAATCTAAAACAAATCTAATTTAATTAATTAAGAATCTAAAAACAATCATGAAAACTAATTTAATATTATGAGTGCTACAAAAATTCCAAGTTTATTTTATACTTTAGCTATGATTATAATAGGTATAATTATAGCAAGTATAAGTGTCTATTCTTTAATACTTGACAAAAAAGAAGAAACAATTTCCAAAAAAGATTATATTTCTTATTTTGAAATAGCGGTATGGGAACTTATACGTAGAGAAGATATTTCTCTTGAACCCTATTATTGTCCAGCAGGTCATTTGACTGTTGGAGTAGGACATAGGACGGAGAACGAAGATGTTTTAACTTTAAAAGAGGTTAAGGATCAATTATATACAGATCTTCAAGATAGATATGATATATTTGAAAAACTACTTCCTAAGCATTCAAGAAATGAAATCATGGCGGTAAGTTTGTTCGCTCACAATATTGGAATTAATAAACTTTTAAATTCTCCACAATGGGAAAGAATTAAAAATAAAACTTCTGATTGTGAATATTACTGGAGTAAATATGTATATTATTTTACTCCTTCTAAAAAACCTATGGTTTCTGAAAATTTAAAAAAAGCTAGAAATTTAGAAATTAGTTTATGGCAAAATAGCGAAGAACTATTCGATATTAGAGAATATTTACGAGAAGAAGCATCTAAACGATATAGTAAATTATACACTGAATGAAATTAATAAAAAGCTATAACACATTTGGCAACTTGTTAGTTGTTAATGTTATGAAGAAAGAAACGAAGCAAAAATATATCTACTTGATTCCTTTAAATATAGCCACTTTAGAATTTGACTTATGTTTAAATTGTGAAGATACAATATTCTCAGATGATGAAATAGATGAGAATGAGTTAAAGCCTTTATTTGATGGATTTGATTATGTAGAAATAAATTCAATTCGTCTTTTCGAACTACTTAATTCTGGAAAATTAGAAGAGTATCTATTGGATGACTCAACTTTATCGGATATAGAATTATTTGCAAATTTAGAAAATTAAAATATTATGATTACTTATTACAAATCTTGGCTTGAAAAAGCAGGAACTACTCAAAAAGTACAAAGATTGGAATTTGTAGGATTTGTCAAAAACGATAAAGAAAAACCTAAAGTATTCTATGATAATAAAAAGAATTCTTATTTGTGTGGATTGTATAGATGTACTTTACCAGATGGATTGAATAAAATTTTAAAATTTAGATGCGAACATGATCCTTCAGATAGAGGAAACGATGTAGGATGGAACTATAATCGTATTCAAGATGTACAACAAGACACGAAACCTGATCAAATTACTTGTTCAAGACAAGTGTATGATTCTGGAAAAGTAGATTCGAGCTATGAGTCTAATGAATTACAAGAAGTTGCTAAAAGACATTATAATATGATAATGAAATTGGAAAACTTCTTAAAAATTCCAACATTGGCAGATCTATACGATTCAATTAAATTGAAATTAAATTATGTAATTTCTCCAGATAGAGAATCCTCAAGGTGTTTTCAAGAATATAAAAGTATATATCCTGAAAAAATATTTCATCTAAATGCATTGTTAGATAGTGAATAAAAAACCTTATTTTTGGGATTTAGAAACTTTAGATATATTTACAGCAACATTTGTAGGAATGGATTGTGATAATCCTATTCAATTTGTTATTTCAAAAAAGAAAAATCAAAGAACAGAAATGTTAGAATTCATTTCTTCAAATGTTAATATTTTAATTGGATACAATAGTATATTTTTTGATGCTCAAGTATTAGAGTATATAAGACGCTATCCATATTGTACAGCTAAACAAATAAGAGCATACGCTTCTATTATTACATCAGATAATAACAGAAAACCAGATGTTCCAGAGTGGAAATTGAAAGAATTTCATATAGATTTGTTTAAAGCTTTAGGTTTAAGTACGAGTGCAAAACGTACAGGACTAAAGTGGTGCGAATTTATGATTGATTTTGAAAATATAGAAGACTTACCTTCTGATGGAGAAGGGGCTAATTGGGAAGAAAAGGTTTTATCCTATAACCTGAACGACGTTTTGGCTACAAAAGCTTTATTTTTAAAGTATAAACACGAAATAGATTTAAGAAATGTTCTTTCTTCTAGAGAAAAGATAAATTTAATAAATTCCACAGAGCCAGATATAGCTAAAAAGATTTTTGCTAAACTTTTAAGTAAAGCTATGCGCATTTCAGAATATGATTTGCGTAGTATGGGTACAGATAGAGATTATGTTTCCGTAAACGAAATTATTTTTCCTTATGTGAAATTCAAAACTGATGAATTTAACAATGTATTAAATAAATTTAAAGATTTACATCTTAAACCTCTTGATAAAGCTGAACATAAAGTAAATTGGCAAGGTATAAATATAAATTTTGGATTGGGAGGAATTCATGCCGCCCCTATAAATAAAATTATTAAATCAAATGATGAAATGGTTATAAAGTCATTTGATGCAGTTTCGTATTATCCCCGTCTAATATTTAAAAATGATTTATGTCCTGCGCATATACCTAAAGATATTTTTATACCTTTGTGTGAAAACTTTTATAACCAAAGAAAAATCATACCTAAAACTGACCCAACTAACTATGTATTTAAAATTCTTTTAGTTTCTATATTTGGTCTTACAAATGATTCATATTGTTTTCTTAGAGATCGTTTGGTTACGTTAGCTATCTGCATAAATGGACAATTGTTATTAACTATGTTAGTTGAAAGATTAACTACTGAAATACCTGATTGCAAGTTGATAATGATGAATACAGATGGATCAGAAATAATAATGCCAAGAGAATATGAAGATAAATACAATGAAATATGTAAATGGTGGGAAGAATTAACTAAAATTGAATTGGAGCATGTTGAATATAATTCTATGATTATACGAGATGTAAATAATTATATTAGTGTTGATACAAATAATAAAACTAAATGTAAAGGATTTTTTGAATTTGAAAATCTACCGTTACATAAAAATAAAAGTTTTGCAATAATATCAAAAGCTGTATATGAGTATTTTGTTTATAATGTTCCTATAGAAGATACGATAAGAAACCATAAAAATATATTTGATTTTTGTGGAGGAGTAAAAGCAAATAAAACAGAAAAAAAAGGACGTTCTTGGTATGAATTAGTGAGATACGAAAATAAAGAATTAAAACGAAGAAAGTTATCCAAAACAGTTAGGTATTTTATATCTAATGAAAATCAATATTTATACAAAATGTATGAAGACGGAAGTCATGCTCATGTGGAAGCTCCTTCTTCAAAAGGAAGTATGAAAAAATATTGGGGAATAACTTATTTTAATAAAAGTTATTTATTGGATAATTTTGAAGATTATGATATAGACTATATATATTATATTCAAAAAGCGAGATCTGTAATATATCAATTTGAAAACAAACATCAACTAGAATTAAATTTCAATGACGGATAAAGATAGAATTCAAAAAACCGCAGTTCAACTTATAGAAAAAGCAGATGGACATGGTATTATAGAAGCTGCTACAGGTGTCGGAAAAACAAAAATAGCCATTGATTATTTAATAAGTTTGAATAAGAAATTAAGTTCTATAAAAGCTTTATGGGTAGTTCCTTCTACTAAATTAAGAGATATAGATGTACCTGCTGAATTTAACAAGTGGCATAAAAGTGAACTATTAAAAAGTGTAAAAGTTATTTGTTATGATTCCATACCTAAAATAACTGAAGAGTTTTACGATATTGTAATTCTTGATGAATTACATAAAATTACTGAATTAAGAAGTGATTTTTTCTTTAAAAATAATAACAGAATTGATAAAGTATTAGGTTTAACAGCTACTACTCCAAAAGAATTTGTTAAAATTGAAATAATTGAAAAATTACAAATGCCTTTAATTTTTTCTATTAATATAGAAGAAGCGCAGAAAAATAAATTGATTTCGGATTATGAAATAACAGTTGTTTATGTACCTATAGGAGATCTTCCTGTAGAAGTGACCACAAAGAAAAATAAATATACTACGACAGAGAAAAAAAGATATTTAGGATTGTCGAAAGTCATAGCTATGTATTACGATAAAGATGAAAAACCTCCTAAGAATGTACTTTTGGGAAGGATGAGGTTTATTTATAATCTAAAATCCAAAGCCTATGCAACTAAAGCTTTGTTAAATAGTATAGATTCTAAATTAAGAACTTTAGTATTTACAAAATCTATAGATATATGCAATTTTATAGTTGGTGAAAAGTATGCTCACCATTCTAAAGTAAAGAGTGGAGCTTACAATAACTTTATAACAGGAGAATCTAATCTTTTAGGTGTAGTAGACTCAATTAACGAAGGAGTTAATTTACCAGAATTAGATTGTATAATTATAAACCAATTAAATTCTCAAGCGAGAGAACTTATTCAAAGAATGGGAAGAGGTCTTAGGTATCGTGAAAATCATGTAGCTAAAATATATATAATTGTAGCTAAAGGAACTCAAGACGAATCTTGGTCAATAGATGCTATAAATAATATTCCAACTGAAAAAATAAAATATGTAACCTATTCAATGAAATAAACATTATTAATTATATAAAGAAAATGATTATAGATGAAAAAACAACACAATATTTATTAGACAAAAAAGTAGACAATATTGACAATTGTTATTGTTACTTATTTGCATCTATAAATAAATTAAATTGTGATTTAAGTATATCAGATAATGATAGACATATAACAAATACTTTATTGGAAGTAGATATTGGGATAAAAAACATAACGGGAGTAAAGATTAAGAAATTTATTACTCCTATAGGAGAAGAAAGTTTAAATGATTTGGTCAAAGAGATGAGAAAGAAATTTGAAGGTTTAAAACCCTATTCTATGGGTGATAAACATGATATTAGACGTAAGCTCAAAAGGTTCTTTAAAGAATACCCCGAATATTCAGCAAAGGATGTTTTAGAAGCTACAGATCATTATTTAGAACATACTAATCCTATATATGTAAGAAGAGCAAATTATTTCGTATATAAACTTATTGGTAAATCGGAAAGATCTGACTTATTAAGTTGTTTATCCGAATTAAAGGAGCGAGGTAAAATTAATAAAGTAGTATTTATGAATGATGGAAGAAAAATATACTGAGAAAATTTGTATTCCTTTCGCATTACCGTTGTTAAGAGAAATTGTTCCAGGTATAATGACTGCTACATATTACTCTATTACAGCAGGAACCGGGGTCGGAAAAACACAGTTGGCTAAATTTCTATTTATTAAAAAAGCGATTGAATATGCTGAATTAAATAATGTAAATTATAAAATATTATTTTTCGCTAGGGAAGAAAGCGAAGAAGATTTTTATGATACTTTTAGATTAATGTTCATTCGAGACAAGTATAAAATATCTTTGGATCTATATGGATTGCAAGGGTATAGAGGAAAAGTTAGCGATGAAATAAAAAGATATATTGAAGAAGTTGAACCCGATATACAACTTCTTAAAAAATATATAGAAGTTATAGATACTATAGGTAATCCAACAGGTATTTATAAACATATTAAAAAAGTAAGTGATCAAAGAGGAAAGCATTTATATATTAACAACAGAACAGAAGAAATCTTAGAAGAAAAAAATCTTTTAGATGGTGAAGATATGTATAGATATTATAAATATGTACCTAATGATCCTAAAGAATTAGTTCTTGTAGTTGTAGATCACATAAGTCTTCTTAGTGGAGAAAAAGGAGCTGTTACTCTACATGAATCTATGCAAAGAATGAGTGCCGAATACTTCTTAGATAGAGTAATTAAACGTTTTAAGTACGCTGTTGCATCTATACATCAACAAACGATGGCTGGAGAAGGATTGGAATATTATAAAACTGGATTGCACAAGTTATACCCTAGTTTAGATAAATTGGGAGATAACAAATTAATTGGTCGTGATTATCAAGTTGTAATAGGTTTATTTAATCCAAGCATTCATAAGGAGCTATATAAACAGTCAGGAATGAAATATGACTTAGATATACTCCAAGATAATATGAGGACGTTACATGTTCTCAAACATAGAAAAGGTAAATTAGGTCTCCCTTTAGCATTATTTTTTGATGGAGGAAGTCAAAAGTTTTTAGAACTTCCGAATCCTGAAAGTAAAGAAATTAAAGAAATTTACCAAATTATTCAAGAAAAAAGAAATATGGGTCTCTTATGACGAAAATTGATTTTGGTAAAAAAAGAACGGTGAGAAATTCACCTAAAAAATTATTTATTTATGCTACATATAAAATAGGAAAGACCAGTATGATTACTGGTTTAGATGACTATTTATGTATTGATTTTGAAGGTGGGTCATCTCATTACGAAGGAAATTTTATTAATATTCCTGCTTTAGCCGAAGAATACAAGATGTCCTTGCTTGAAGTCTTAAACCAAGTATTTGAAAAATTAGATGCGGACGATAAGAAATATAAGTATCTTGTATTAGATACAGCTACATCTATGGAAGAAGTAGCTAAAGAATATGCTGCTGTTCTATACAAGCGAACTCCTTTAGGTTCTACTTGGAAAGGAGGAGATATTTTATCACTTCCTCACGGAGCAGGTTATGGTTATACAAGAAATGCATTTACTCGTATTGAGAACCGATTTGAAAAATATGCCGATAGAATTATTCTATTAGGTCACGTTAAAAATTCATCTATTACCAAAGAAGGTAAAGAGATTTCCGCAAGAGATGTTAATCTTACAGGAGGATTGAAACATGTTGTTTGCGCAAATGCTGATGCAATAGGATATATGTATCGTAAAGACAGAACCACAAATGTACTTTCTTTTATTAAAGAAGGTGAAACAGATTTGGCTACAGGTACAAGATGTGAGCATTTGGCAGATAAAGAAATCGTTATTTCTGAAAAAATAGATGGTAAAGTTATAACCCGTTGGGATAGTATTTATATTGATTAATTAAAAATTAAAAAAATGAGTGAAATAAATTTAAAAGGAAGTCAATCAGTCTCTACAGGAGGCGGAATGAAAAATTATGTAGGTTTGGGAGCAATTAAAATTCTTGCATTTAATCCAAGTAAAAAAGAACTAGAGAATATTTTAGGTAAAGAATTAGAACGAGACACTGACTATTCCATTAGAGAAAACCCAGATGGGACAAAAAGTCGTGCACTAAGTTTTTGGTTTGAGAATAGTGAAGGAAAAATCATTTCTGAAAGGATTTATATTTCCGACAAACCTATTTCGACAAAAGACGGTGAAAAATTTAAGTTTATTAATAAAGTAGGACAAATTAGTTATTTTGCAAAGACTTCTGAAGAAATTGCTAATAATCCAAAAGTTAATAAATGGTATAATCCTGAAGGGATGCGTAAATTGAAAGAAGGAGAGGATACTCTATATCTTCTTCTACAGCAATTTGTACGCTATGACAGCCGTGCTGAAGGAGCTAACTGGTGCGAGACTATGGATAGTATAGAACTAACCGCAGACGCTCTCTATAACGGAAATTATGATGGTATGAGAAAGTTTATTTCTTATATTCAATCTAACGATAATCAATTGATTGTACTACATACTGTTCGTCGTCGGGAAACCGATGAAGGAATACGTTATAATCAACAATTGATTTTTCGTGAAGAAACTATGTTCCGTACAACAGATGGTCAAGTTATGGAGTGGATGCTTGGAAAACTAAAAGATTTCAGGTCTAACCAACTTTCCGCAGGATATGATATAACAAAATCAGATTATGCAGTAAGTAATTTAACTGTGTACAATGCTTCGGATTTTGAAATAGTAAGTGAGACAATGCCTCAAGGAGCAATAGGTAAATTTATCGATATTTAATAGCGAATAAGATTTAGGGGCGGGGGAAACTTCGCCCCTTTTTTAATTTAATTTTATGCATTTAAAAGGAGATCAACAAAATATAAAATCTAAATCTATAGATATTAAAGAAATAGATCAATTCGATGCATTTAGAAAAATAATAAGTTATACTCCAAAAATAGGAGATTATTATTTATCTATTTTTAGAAACGATGACTCGCATCCTGGATGCAGATACGAAATGCATAAAGGAATTCTTTACTTTATAGATAATAAAGGATACGATAATAAACTAGCTTTTCATATCCTACAAGTTATTCAGATATTGCATCAGACTGATGTGTATGGAGCTTATGAAATATTAAGAAAGAATAACTTTGGGGTAAATAAAACGCACTATATCGCAGTAAATAAAAAGATTGATATTAGAATAGTTCCTGAAAAATGGACAGAAGATAATATTTTTACAAAAATAGGAAAAATACCTATAGAATATTTAAATAATCAACCTGCATATTCAGTATATGAGTATTTCTGCAATACAAAAAAAGATAGTAGAATTAAAAAAAATCAAATTTATGATCCTTCGATTAATGAAACAATTGCGTACCATTTCCCAAGTAATAATATTAAACTTTATTGGCCTAATGTTTCAAATGGAAAACTTAAATTCTATGCCAACATATCTAATGATGATATTTTTGGAGAACATAGATACCATGAATACGTTGGGGAAGATTTGTTTATCGTCAAATCTGGAAAAGATGATTTCTTAGTAAATTATCATTTGGGAATAAATACATTAGGTACGCAATCTGAAAATATTAGTTTTTCTTCTAAATTTTTAAGTTTATGTGAACCTTTTTCTAATTTGTATATATGGTATGATAATGATGAAACTGGAAAAAAATATGCGGATATAAGAGCAAAAGAGTTAAAAGAATTTTTTCCGGATAAGAATATATTTATTTTGGTTATACCGAAGAATCAAAAAAACGCAAAAGATCCTTTTGATATTTTAAAAAATAATTGGGATTTGGTAGAAATGTTTGATTTAATTTTTAGTAATAAAAAAGAAATAATATGAAATGACTATTGAAGAAAAATTAATTAATTTAGGTGTACATCCTTCATGGCACATGGAAGATTATATACACAAAGCAGGTAGTATTTTAAAATTACTACATGAATATAAAGAGCAGGGAGTTCAATACTGTCCCGAATCTAATTTAAAATCGGTTTTTTATCCATTTAGCATGGATTTAAGAGACGTTGATATAGTAATATTAGGTACTGAACCTTTTACTAATTATAATCAAGCTACGAAGCTCCCATTCTGTTATAAAGGAGATATTATTCCTAAAAGTATAGAAATAATCAGAAATACTTTTGCAAAAGAAGTTTATAAATTAGCCGAACATGTTCCAGATATGCCATTTTTTGAAAGATGGTTTGAATATGAGGGAGTTTTATCGCTATACGCTTCATTAACTTGCGATGTTGGAAAGTCTGAATCTCATATACATTTATGGAAAGATTTTATGAAAGAAGTAATTAGACATATTTCTAATTTAAAGACAGATGTATTTTTTTGTTTATGGGGAAAACAAGCTGTGGAATTTTCTTCAGAAATAAACTCTGATAATATTATATTAAACACTAATAATCCAATTTCAGAAAATTATGGATATATTTTTGAGCCGAGATTTGACTTATTGGTCAAAGCTCATCCATCATTAGATTTACCTTTTTAAATATTTAAAAATGAATATAGAAGATATACCTACAATACCTTTAACCGAAAAGGGAAAATTAAATAA
>Ga0222708_1000521_pt1 | contig 10242 bp, 10 predicted proteins | sample AntAcemetage1576_FD_179806 | JGI IMG/M metagenome (GOLD analysis project Ga0222708, IMG submission 179806) | Saline water microbial communities from Ace Lake, Antarctica - #1576 | ecosystem: Environmental > Aquatic > Non-marine Saline and Alkaline > Saline | place: Antarctica: Ace Lake... | reverse complement strand
CTCACCGAAGTCAAGGGGCTGAATCTCGATCGCAGCTGACCCCGAATCGAGCAACAGGTCGCGCCCGGTAATGCCCACGTCGAGGGCGCCCGAGCCGACGTAGGTGGCGATGTCGCGGGGTCGCAGATAAAAGAATTCCACTCCGTTGCGTGGGTCAGACACGGTCAACGCCCGCGGGTCTCGGCGGCCTGCGTAACCGGCCTCGACAAGCATGTCAACAGCGGTCTCGGAGAGCGATCCCTTATTGGGTACCGCGATTCTCAGCATGGCGTGGTCTCTTCGTGGTGGGTCTCACCCACGCGTTGCGACGCGGGTGGAGTGTCGGATGCGGGAGGGCGAGGAGGGGAGCCCCGTGCTACAGGTGTTTGTAGACGTCGTTGAGGGTGAGGCCTTTGGCTATCAGCAACACCTGCAGGTGGTACAGAAGCTGTGAGATTTCTTCGGCCGTTGATTCGTCGCTCTCGTACTCAGCGGCCATCCACACTTCGGCGGCCTCTTCGACAATCTTTTTGCCGATGGCATGAATGCCCGCGTCGATCTGCGTGACAGTTCTTGACCCTTCGGGCCGCAACCGCGCCTTCTCGGTCAACTCTTCAAACAGAGCATCGAAAGTTTTCACCGGTCAAGGCTAGTGGCCCGCCGCCGGGAACGCGCTCGGGCTACGAGACGCCGAGCAGATCGATGACGAACACGAGGGCTTTACCCGAGAGACGATGCCCGCCACCGGCGGGTCCGTATGCGAGGTGCGGCGGGCACACCAACTGGCGTCGGCCGCCGATCTTCATACCGGGAATTCCCTGCTGCCAGCCGGCAATGAGGCTACCCAGTGGGAAATTGATCGATGATCCTCGGTTCCACGAGGCGTCGAACTCTTCGCCAGTCTCGAATTCCACTCCGACGTAGTGCACGTCGACCGTGGCGCCGGCGGTGGCCTCAGCGCCGGTACCGACGACAAGGTCAGTAATGACGAGGTCAGTAGGCGCGGGGCCCTCAAAAAATTCAATCTCAGGCTTGGTGTTCTGGCTCATACGTCCATCCAACCAGACGACAGGGTGGCGTCAATGCCACGGCTATCCCTCGTGCGAGTGCGCCTGGGCGGCAGCGCGCAATTCTGCGATCGCATTTTCGACACTGTCCAAGCCATAGACGGCCGAACCGGCGACGAAAGTGTCAGCGCCCGCCTCGGCTGCAATGCCGATCGTGTCAAGGGTGATGCCGCCATCAACCTGAAGCCACACCTCGAGACCCAGCGCGGTCACAGCCGCACGAAGGGTGCGCAACTTCGGCATGGTGTCGGCCATGAACGATTGGCCGCCGAAACCCGGCTCAACGGTCATCACTAAAATCTGATCGAACTCGGGCAGTAGGTCAAGAAAAGGCTCGATCGGCGTCCCCGGTTTCACAGCAAGACCCGCGCGGCTGCCGCGCGCTCGCAGTGCTCGCGCTGTGGCGACAACATCGTGCGCTGCTTCCGCGTGAAAAGTCACCGAAAACACTCCCAGCTCTGCGTACACCGGCGCCCAGCGGTCGGCGTCGCTGATCATGAGGTGCACGTCAAGGGGAACGGGCGCAATGGCGTGCAGCCGTTCGACCATCTGAGGGCCAAACGTCAGATTTGGCACGAAGTGGTTATCCATCACGTCAACGTGCACCAGATCAGCACTCGAGATTCGCTCGACATCGCGCTGCAGGTTGACAAAGTCGGCCGACAGGATGCTCGGATTAATGCGCACGGTCACGTGCCCAGCGTAGCGAGCCGTCGGTACTCAGCGTCGCGTGAGCAACTGGATAAACATGGCATCCGTGCCGTGTCGGTGTGGCCACAGTTGCGCGGCACCACGCGCGACATCCCCGAGGTCAAGGGGCGTGCGGGTGATGGCCGAGAGAGTTGCACGCGCATCAAGCGGTGAGACGTGGTCGGACATCTCGGCGAACAACCCCTCCACGATGGCGGTCGTTTCTTCCGGATGCGGTGAGCAGGTGACGTAGGCAAGCACGCCGCCCGGCGCGAGGGCCATGACTGCACTACGCAGCAGCTCGCCTTGCAGCGTGGTGAGAGCTTTGAGATCGTCGTCACTCTTGCGCCATCGAGCTTCCGGTCGCCGACGCAGGGCTCCGAGGCCAGTGCAGGGCGCATCCAGCAAAATCCGATCGTAGCTATCCGGTTCGAGTTCACCCACCAGCCGCCCGTCACTGACGCGCACCTCGACAGTGGGGTCAACGGCGTGCAAAGCCGCCCGAACGAGCTTCGCGCGCGCCGGAAAAATCTCGTTGGCCACCAGAATCGCGCCGCCCCGCAGTGCTTCTGCCGCGAGAAGAGCTGCTTTGCCGCCGGGTCCGGCACACAGATCTAGCCAGCGTTCGCCCGGCGCGATGGGGCGGTACCGAGAGAGTGCGAGGGCTGCTAACTGTGAGCCCTCGTCTTGCACTCGTGCGCGGCCCGCGGCGACAAGCGAATGTGCCCCAGGGTCTCCTGCCGCCGAGAGCACGGCCGTGGGCGCAAAGCGCGAAGGATCGCCGAGCTCTGCCGGTTCGGCTAGCCCGGGAAGAGCGACCAGCATCACGCGTGGAGCCGCATTGTCGGCCGCCAAGAGGTCAGGCAGCTCAGATGCCCGGTCTTCGCGCTGCAGAGCCGAACGCAGTGCGTGCACCACCCACGCGGGGTGCGCAAATTCAATGGCGAGCCGCTCATCGGCATCTGCCACGCTGTCGAGTAGGCGTGCCGTCCACGCGGGTTCATCCCCTTCTGACACTCGACGCAGAACAGCATTCACGAATCCGGTCACGCGGCTTGCGCCCACCCAGCGGGTCAGAGCGACGGTTTCCGAGACCGCGGCGTGCGTGGCAGTTGCCATCCCCAGCAGTTGGTGTGCCCCGAGGCGAAGAATGTCGAGGGCGATCGGATCAATGGCGGCGAGGTCGCGACCAGCGGCACGAACAATAACCCGGTCGTAAAAGCCACGACGTCGCAGCGTGCCATACGTGAGCTCGGTGGCGAAGGCGGCATCTTGAGTTCCCAGACGCGCTCGACGCAGTCGAGTGGGCAGCAGCAGATTCGCGTAAGCGTCATCGGCGGATACGGCGTGAATGACGTCGAGAGCAACCTGCCGCGGTGTGCTCGCAGGCCGGCTCACGAGAACTCCGGTGCGTGGCCGCTGGGCCAGCCGCGCGCCCACTCGCTGGCAGTCATCGCCTGTTTTCCGGCGGGTTGTACGCGCACGAGCTCCAGTGGGTAGCTGCCGGTGCCGACGAACACTGCTCCGCCGTCGCGCCGCAGTACACCGGGGGCGAGTGGGGTTGCATCGCGGGCGAGCCGTGAGTGCAGAACCTTGATCACCGAGCCATTCGCGTGGGTAAAAGCCCCCGGTTCGGGTGTGACGCCCCGCGCCTGAGCGTGGACGACCTCAGCGGGTTCTGACCAGCGCAACGCCGCGTCGCCGCGCTCAAGCTTTGACGCGCTATTCGCTGCTCCCACCTGGGGCTGTGCCAGGGCAGTGCCTGCGGCGAGGGCAGTGATCACCTCAGCCACCAGCGTCGCGCCCGAGTGGCTCAATTCATCCAACACCTCACCCGCGGTGCTCTGCTCCCCCAGTGGGGTCATCAGTTGGGCGTACCAGTCACCTTCGTCGAGGCCTTCGGTGAGTTGAAACACGGTGGCGCCCGTGTGGGCGTCGCCGGCCATGATGGCGTGTTGCACAGGAGCGGCTCCTCGCCAGCGGGGCAACAGCGAAAAGTGAAGGTTGATCCACCCGAGGCGCGGCCAGGTGAGCAGGGGGGTTCGTACGAGAGCACCGTACGCGACGATAACGCCCAGATCGACGCTGAGCGGCAACAACTCGGCCTCGATTTCGCTGAAGCGGCGGGCCTCCACTACTGCTAAACCGAGACGGTGGGCCTCGACTGCGACCGGTGTTGAGGTGAGCGTCCGTTTGCGGCCCTGGGGTGTGGCGGGGCGCGTAATCACGCGAACAATGTGATGCGAGCTCGCCGCAAGAGCCGTCAGGGTTGGAACAGCCGCTGCAGGACTGCCGGCAACAACGAGGCGCAGATCAGGCATGAGACCATTCAACCGGATGCTGGGGCACCAGATGATCGCTCCCCCACCGCAGACCCGTCAACCACTGAACCGTCACCACTGAGCCGTCACCCGCAGGCCCGTCATCCGCTGAGATCGTCGAAGGGTTCAGCGTCGTCGAAGCGCACGCGCAGTGCGGGCACTCGTCTGCGCGGTGGGGCGCCAGGCGCGCGCAGGCTTGGCGCCATCGTTCCGCGCACGATTTCTGCCTTGAGGTGGGCGGCGACGTCGGCACCGCGCGCATAGTCGAGGCGAACGATGGCTCGCACGCGCCCCTCAGCCAGTTCGATGGGACCCAATACGTCGACACCGGGCAGGTTATCGACGGCATCCACAGCCCGTTGGACTGCGTCAGGGGTTCCCACCAGTGCGGCCACTCGAACGGCGGGCGGAAACCGCAGCAGACGGCGATCGGCCAGTTCTGATTCGGCGAGTCGGTCGGGGTGCCCGGTGGCGAGGGCTGTTGCCACCGCGCCGCCGACCCCCACCAACAGCACCGGCGCGTCAGCTGCGGCCAGGGCGGCGGCGTTGCACCACCAGCGCACACAATCTTCGACGACGCGCAGACTTTCACGAGCGAGCATGCCTTCACCGTCAAGGAGCAACACTGCTCGGTACCCGCCCGCTACCAGTGGCTCCGCACCACGGGTGGCAACGACGAGGGTGCGCCCTGGGGGAACAGTCTTGAGGGGTGTTGCGCCATCGGAGACCACGACGCGAGCCCCCGGAAAGGCCCGACCGAGCTCATCGGCGGTGCGCTCAGACCCGCGCCCCACGGTGCGCCACCGTTCACCTGTGCACCGTCCGCACGACCACGAGGCTGCGAGGCTCCCGCACCAGCGGCACGAGGCGGCGCCGCCGGCACGCATGACCCCGAGGGGACCTTGGCAGCCTGTGCATCGCGCTGTTTCGCCACACTCAGTGCAGGCCACGCGCGGGGCGTAGCCGGGTCGCGCTACCTGCACCAGCACGGGCCCGCCGGCAAGAGCGTCTGACACGGTACGCCAGGCAGTCGAGGGGATGCGTGCTCGAGCCGCCGCTCCGGGTGAAGTCTGCTGCACCGTGGGCGTCACCCGTCTGCGCCAGCGGCCAATTGGCTCAATCGACTGCAGCCAGCCCAGCTCGACCAGCCGTTGCACATCGGTGCTGCGGGCGTGGGCGGCGAACACCAGCGCGCATCCGGCCTCTTCCTGCCGCAGCAGTGCCAGATCGCGACCGTGAATACCCGGTGCATGGGGTTCAGCGTGCAGCGCATCGCCGTCATCCCACATTGCGACCAACCCCAGCAGGGGCGCCGGAGCAAGCAACGCTGAGCGGTTGCCGATCACGACTACTGGCCGATGCTCGAGCGTGCGGAGAAAGGCGCGATAGCGATCTGCAGCGGGCTGGGTCGCGTCGACTCGAGCAATGTCGTGCGCGGGCACCGAGAGCGCCAGAGCCGCGGCGAGATGATCAAGGTCTCGATAATCGGGAACACTCACGATCGCGCTGCGCCCGGTGGCGAGGGTTGCCGTAGCCAGCTCCGCTAGCGTGCGCATTGCGGCGGGCACCCAGACGCCCGATGACAGTTCGACCGGGCTCGGAATCGCTGTCACGGCAGCGCGTCGAGTGCGGGGCTCGGCTGCAAGAGTGTCGATCTGATCGGCACCGTTGTGCCACAGGGGTGCAAACACGTCACTGGCGTACCCGGTGATGGCGGCAAAGCTGGGCCGGTCAGCGTCGCGTGCTCGCGCTTCAGCGACAGATTCAGCGCGCCGCGCAAGCCACAGTTTTTCGACCCGCACCTGGCGTGGGGGTACGGCGAGACGCACGAGATCGCTCGCCATGCCCGCCGCACGATCGGCTGCGCGCCGGATGACCCGCCACACCTCGGCGTCCAGCACGGGTGCGATCGAGATGACCTCGTCAATGTCGCTCAATACGCCGTCAAAATCGCGGTCATCAGCGATCTCGACGATGAAACCCTTCGCTTGCCGGCCAGCTGAGCGCAGCGGAACCAGCACGCGAACACCCGGCAACGCTTGGTCACGCCAACGGTCGGGTACGCGGTAATCGAAGAGCCGATCGAGCTGCGGCAGGGGTGAGTCGAGAAGCACCCGGGCAATGGATGCTGGCGACACGGCTAGAGCCCCGCCTCCGCACGCAGCGCGTCAACGCGGTCCAGGCGCTCCCACGTGAAGTCGGGCAAGTCGCGACCGAAGTGGCCGTACGTGCTGGTCGCAGAGTAGATCGGGCGAAGGAGATCAAGATCGCGAATGATGGCGCCGGGCCGAAGATCGAACACGCCGCGAATCGCGTCGATGATGCGCTGCTCATCCACGTGGGCAGTGCCGAAAGTTTCGACGTACAAACCCACCGGTGCCGCTGCTCCGATGGCATACGCGACCTGCACTTCTACCCGGTCGGCTAGCCCGGCAGCGACAGCGTTTTTGGCCACCCAGCGCATGGCGTAGGCGGCTGAGCGGTCGACTTTGGAGGGGTCTTTGCCACTGAAGGCGCCGCCACCGTGCCGCGCAGCCCCGCCGTAGGTGTCGACAATGATCTTGCGCCCGGTGAGCCCGGCGTCACCCTGAGGCCCACCAATCTCGAACCGCCCTGTCGGATTGATCAGCACGCGGGGCGAGTGTGGGTCGAAGCCTGCCGCCTGAAGCACCGGCTCGATGACCGCGCGCCGTACTTCGTCACGAAGTTGGGCGGTTGAGACTGAGGGCAGATGCTGCGTCGACAACACCACTGTCTCGACCGTACGGGGAACAGCACCCTCATAGCCGATGGTGACCTGCGTTTTGCCATCGGGCGCCAGGTAGTCAAGCACACCTGACTTGCGCACCTCAGCGAGCCGCTCGGCCAGGCGGTGGGCAAGCCAAATCGGCAGGGGCATGAGCTGCGTGGTTTCTGTGGTGGCGTAACCGAACATGATGCCCTGATCGCCCGCGCCCTGCACATCTCCGGAATCAGTGCTGTCGCCCTCTCGTGATTCGAACGCCGCATCAACGCCCTGAGCAATGTCGGGTGACTGTTCGCCGATCGATACTGACACCCCGCACGAACGCCCGTCGAACCACACGTCGCTGGAGGTGTAACCGATCTTGGTGATGCACGCGCGAACGATGCCGGGAATATCGACGTAACCGCTCGTCGTCACCTCACCGGCAACGTGCACAAGGCCGGTGGTGACGAGAGTCTCTACGGCGACCCGACTGCGTGGGTCAACGGCCAGCAGCGCGTCGAGAATGCTGTCAGAAATCTGGTCGCACAGCTTGTCGGGGTGCCCTTCGGTCACCGATTCAGAGGTGAACAGGCGCAATTCAGTCATGACGAAGGGATTCCCGTTCTGATGTGTTGAGGTGCAGTGCTGCTGGCTGGCAGTGTTACTGGCTGGCAGTGTGACGAACGACGATGTCGAGAATACGGTGCGCGACCGCTACTTTGTCTCCGTCGGTAGTCATGACGAGGGCGCCAGTGCCGTCGAGCACGGTGACGGAGTTGTGAGGCGCCTCGAAACCCACGCCCTCACCGACCTCGTTGACCGCAATAAAGTCGACACCTTTCCGTCGAGCCTTTTCTGCACCCAGGGCGTTGCGCACCGCGGGATCAGACTCGGTTTCTGCGGCGAATCCGATGATCATCTGACCCGGTCGACGATGGGCGGCAAGACCTGCGAGAACATCGGGCGTGGCTTCTAGTTCGAGAGTGAGCGTGTTGCCTGATCCGTCTTTCTTAATCTTGGCGTCTGATGCCGTGACGGGTCGAAAGTCTGCAACAGCGGCAGTCATGATGACGACGTCGGCGTTGACTGCGCCCTCGATCATGGCGTGTTCAAGTTCTGCGGCAGTGCGCACCCGAACCACGGTGGCGTTGTTGGGAGCCGCGACCTCAAGATGCGCGGCAACCAGGGTCACGTGGGCGCCACGCGCGAGTGCCGCCTCAGCCAGAGCGGCTCCCTGCCGACCGCTCGAGCGGTTGCCGAGATATCGCACGGGGTCAAGAGGCTCTCGGGTGCCGCCCGCGGAGATAAGAAAACGCCGGCCGGCTAGGTCGTGCGGAGTTAACAAAGCCAGTGCCCGCGTGGCAATGATCTCGGGGTCTGACATGCGGCCGGCGCCGACATCGTCGCCGGTCAGACGGCCCGACTCTGGACCCACAATGGTGACGCCGCGCGCGCGCAGTGTGGCGATGTTGGCAACCGTCGCCGGGTGCTGCCACATTTCGGTGTGCATGGCCGGTGCGATAACCAACGGTGCCTGGCTTGCCAGCACGGTCGTGCCGAGAAGGTCATAAGCAAGACCCGCGGCGAGCGAGGCGATCGTGTGGGCAGTGGCCGGAGCGATCACGATGAGGTCGGCGCGTTGACCGAGCGCAACGTGGCGCACTTCGGCAACACCCTCGTAGAGATCGGTGTGAACCGGGTTTCGGCTGATCGCTTCGAGCGTGGGCCGCCCGACAAAGCGCAGGGCACCCTCGGTGGCCACGATGTGCACGTCATGACCGGAGAGAACGAAGGCCCGGGCTACTCCAACGGCTTTATACGCTGCTATGCCGCCCGTGATTCCCACCACGATCGTGAGGCAGTGGGGCGGATCCGCGGCCACAGCGGTCACAGCCACAGCGGTCATGCGAAGCGAACCTTAGTCAGCGAGACGCGTGATGGTGAGCTTGTCTTCGTTGATCTCGTGCAGAGCGACCGACAGCGGCTTGTCCTCAACGGTGGAATCAACCAGCGGCCCGACGTTATCGAAGAGACTGCCCTCGTGCAGGTCAGCGTAGTAATCGTTAATCTGACGCGCACGCTTGGAGGCGAAGATCACCAGCTGGTACTTCGAATCGACCTTTGACAGCAGTTCGTCAATGGGGGGCTCGATGATTCCCGAATTCTTGTCAGCCATGAGTGTCTCGCTCTCGTTCTGCCCTCGCACGCAACGTGGGATTCGCTATCGCACCGAGCCGGCACGACCGGACGGCCGCGCTGCGTCACTGGGCACTGTAAGTAAGTCTACGACCTCTTGGGCTGCGCGGCGCACATCGTCGTTCACGATCAGCACATCGAATTCGTCTTGGGCTGCCAACTCGACACGCGCGGTGTCGAGTCGTCGCGCCTGTTCCTCGTGCCCCTCGGTGCCGCGCCCGACCAATCGCCGCACCAGCTCCTCCCAGCTCGGTGGAAGCAAAAACACCAGCACGGCATCGGGCATGGTGGCGCGAACGCGACGTGCGCCCTGCAGATCAATCTCGAGCAACACGCTCGTGCCCGAATTCAGGGCCTTCTCAACCGGCGGGCGCGGAGTGCCGTATCGCGAGGCGTTGTGCACGACAGCCCACTCGAGCAGCTCGCCGTGCGCGATCATGGCGTCGAAGGCGTCATCGTCGACGAAGTAGTAGTGCTCCCCATCGCGCTCTCCGGGCCTTGGTGGGCGCGTGGTGGCCGAAACGCTGAGCAGGACATCCGGATGATTCTCACGAATGAAGCTCGACACGGTTCCTTTACCCACGGCCGTTGGCCCCGCCAGCACGACCAGACGCCCGCGGCCGCGGCCAGGGCGACCTTCACGGCCTTCACGAGCCATAAGCCAGTCGTGCAGACTGACTTTTTGCGCGCGACCCAAGCCGCCTACTCGTTTGACCGGCGAGATCTTGAGGGTCTCCAGCACGCCGCTCACCCGTTTAGGTCCGAGACCTCGCAGTGCACCGAGCAGTTCGGTGACGCGCAGGCCAGCCTCAACACTCGATGAATCACTGAAGGCCGTGTCGGCAACATCACGCGCGCTCCGCTGCCCGACCCGCACAGCCTCTTTCACTGCCGCTCGTCGGCGACGGGCATCTACCGCTGCGCGTGAAGCCGCAACTCGGTCGACCTCGGGCATGGGCGGCGGGACGGGCGTGAGAGTGTTCACGCGCGAAGTTCCGCCGTGTGCGCCTCGAGTGCCGCGACGAGACCCTCGGGGCCAGCGCCCAACACACTGCGGCTCACCGTAGGAATGACCGACTCCGCAGCCGCGCCGTACACGCTGGCAAGATCGCGAAGGTGCGAACCCTGGTGACCGAAACCGGGGCCCAGAACTGGAGTGTGCTGGAGCAGCACGGGGTCGATACCACTAGCGGCGAGATCGCGGGTGGCCCCAATAACGACACCGATGGACCCCCACTCTCGCGCGCCGGCATTGCGGAGC
>Ga0222708_1000519_pt1 | contig 10249 bp, 10 predicted proteins | sample AntAcemetage1576_FD_179806 | JGI IMG/M metagenome (GOLD analysis project Ga0222708, IMG submission 179806) | Saline water microbial communities from Ace Lake, Antarctica - #1576 | ecosystem: Environmental > Aquatic > Non-marine Saline and Alkaline > Saline | place: Antarctica: Ace Lake... | reverse complement strand
ACACCTATCCCCTTCGCACCTGGCGACTTTCGGCTGAAAGGCAACCTGCTGGAGCCAGCAAAACTTACCCCGATGTTCGGAGTGGGCACGTACACGGTGGATCTGGTGTTCACCAAAATCACCAAGTCATCATATACAGCAGGTGTGGTGGTGGCTCGGGTCGATAGCAGCAAAATTGAGATGGTGGTGCCAAACGGGCTGCCTACGGTCGTTAACAATGCGGGCATGGACACGAAATTGAAGGGGGCTACGATTACGGCAGCTGCTGACCCACTGGCAGCTGATGTTGATGGCTTCCCTGTGCGTGTCACCTATGCCACTCACCCCGCGATCACACAGACTCAAAATGAGATCGATGGGCTAGGGACGCCGCTCTTAGGTGGTGTGCTTCTGGGCAACACGTTGATCCGGAGCTACCTCCCGTCCCTGTGGGAGGTGGTGCTCAACTACAGGGGCCGCAGCACACCCCGCCAGATTCGTCAGGGCTTCGTAGACCTGCTAAGGCGCGCGTCTATTGAGCGAGCTGGCGGGAGTGAGACCAGGATCTATGTGAACAACATCCTCTCCGCTCTTGATGAAGAAGGCCTTGATGACTCTGTGGATAGTAATATCGAGATCAGGGTCACAAACTTCCTGGCAGACGGTGAGTTCGAGGTGCGCTACCTGAATCCTTCGCTGTCGACCAAGCAGCCATGGACACACGAAGTTGACATCGCATCTGGCGAGACAGGTGTGCTACTTAGGCGAGTTGGTCACACTAACTTGCCTCCAGGCCGGGGCAAGCTGATCATGGGTGGAAACGATCCAGCCCGACGTGAGGTTATCCCCTACGAGGCTGTCGTTGACTCAGGGCCAGGTGCGCTGTTGTTCATCCTTCGCGGTGGATTTGACACAGAGTTCGCCCACCGCCAGTGGGAGAGTGTCTCGGTCTGCGTGCGAGACTACGACCCTGAGCTTGAGTACACCCAGGAGACGGTCATCATCCCATCCACATGCAGGCCCTACATCAAGAGTCTCATCGCAACTCAGAGGTCATGATGCGTTTCCCTGTTGAGACAATCTGGGCGATCGTGGGCTCTGTCTATGCCGCAGTCATTAGAGATGATGACCGGCGCCCCTTTGAGGCCTTGTGGCAGGGCATGTCCGACTTGGCGGCGGACGCAGCGCGTCTTCTGAAGTTTTCAAGCACCCAAGACGTGCCAAACCTGACTGACTGGCTGCTGCCGTGGGGCAAGCAGGTTGCACTTCCCGCCTCCAATACGGATCGTCAGATCAAGCTCACCTTGCTTGGCGGCTACGTGCTCAATTCGCGTTGGGTTTGGGGGGCGTACAGCACTGTCAAAGTTCAGCTGGCCCTGCCGATGAAGCTTCGCACGCCAAGGGGTGACACACTGATCGTGCAGGTCGATCAGGTAGAGCTGCTGGCTGGGGGATGGTTGATCGTACTGACAACCACAGACCTCACGACAGGGCAGGCTCAGGCAAGCACCACACCTGTTGGAATCGGCAGCATCTTCGGCCCAAGCACTGATTTCTCGGGCAACGCAAGGTACAGATCAGTGGGAAGCGCTGCGGTGACGCAGAGCGTGGATTCTGCTGTGTTTAGATCAGCTGGCATGAACTGGAGCATCCTTGCTGACTCGCTGAGTCTTGATGGCACTCAGAACTGGTCAGTCCGTTCGGTGTGGCGCATCACCAAATGGGATGTGGGTACGCTGAGTCGAGGGCATATAGGTCAGAGCTTCTGGGGAGGGAGCGATGGTTGGATTTCTCGCCTTGAGCAGGTGCCTGCGGGGCTGCGTGTCAGCGTAGGCAGGGACCAGGCAAGCTCTACACTGTGGCCGCTCCCTGATGATGATGTGCTGCGATCCGCTACACTCGCCAATCCGATCCAGGTTGAGATCATCTCATCATGGAACGCCAGATCGCGACGGCTTGGCACCTTCGTGTATGTCGATGGTCAGCCCGTCACGCCTGCGCATGGAGATGTTGAGCTCGACACATCACAACGCTCCATGGTCTTTGACGTTTTTTGCGAACTTGGAGAGATCGAGGCACAGCTGCTCGCGGTCGTTCAAACGGCGGGGCGTACAAACACGGGCGAGACGACAGAGAATGCCTTCCTTGGGCCACTTCTGGCCTTCCAATACACGATCGAGCAGCCACTTCTGTCATGCCAGACCATTTGCCATGAGCCATGGCGCCTAGCACCACCTGCGATCGTAACGAGCTACAGCTCAAACCAAGTGATCTTTGAGCTGGATGAAGACTGGGCTGGCTATGCTCCGCTCTACGCGCGTGTGGGGGATCTCATGCTCACCCGCGTGGCGTTGGGCGCGGATAGTGTCACCTATGACGTGCAGGGGTGGAGCGTTGGGGTTGGCCTTATGGTTCGCCTTGAACCCTTCTTCTTGCGCCGAGACGAGGTGAGCTGGACTCAGCCTGGCAGTTTTTCCACCGACAGGCAGTTGCCGCCAGGAGAGATGTGGTTCCTGGAGAGTGAGGGGACAGGTGTCGACTTGTCTGGCAGGTTCGGAGATATGCTGCGGCTGCCAAAGCGTGATGATAGTCCAGACTATCTGAGCTTGGTGCGCGGCAGCTGGCGTGGCGTCCACGCACCAGCGAGTCAGTATCACATCACACAAGCGCTCTCGCTCATGCTTGGTGTCCCTATCGTGATGCGTGACGCGAGGGTGGAGAGCTACACCATCAAAACGGATCCTCGAAGTCAGCAGCTAGTGAGTCAGGCCACGCTGAGCAGCGGAGAGCTCGTTTCCGTACCATTTCAATGGACGAGCCTCACGCCAGCTGTGGGATCCCCCGCCAGGGGTGGGGATGCCTTGTTTGATGGCGTGCTGGTGTATGACGTCATTAAGAACCGAGTCCGAGCCGAGGCGAACATCCCCGCTTGGCAGCTGTGGACCACTTTTGTCGTTGAGGTGTCATCGACCATTGGGCTCTCGGTCGAGCTGATCACCGACATGCGTCAGCTGTTGGATCGCTCTAAGGACACGCACCACAGATATATCATCAAGAACGCCCCCTCGAATGAAGTCGAGGAGATTGGCGGGCCCAATGGGTCACTCACACACTCCCAGCTCGTCATGTCGTATGCTCATGCCTTGGAGGACATGGTCATCCCCATAGGGGAGAGTGTGGTGGGTAACGACATCGAACCAATCACGGCTCCCACAGCACTGCTCATGGGAGCTGCGGGTGGGCTGACAGAAGGGAACTCTCTTGGTGGGCCTAGATGGGCTCAGGATAGCTGGCGCAAGCGCACTGGGTTGACGCTTGGGTTGACGTATCCGCGACAAGAGCTGTTGGCAACCGACGTGTTTGAGCGCGGAGAACCTGTGGACCTGTTCCGTCCAGTAGATGTTGGCAGTGCAGAGTTTGCGGCAGGCTTCAGAAGGGGCGATGCCAGGATGCTGTCAGCGGGCATGCCACACCCCACGGTGATACACAGGGTGTTGGACGCATCTAGCAACATTATCACACCCTACACTCTGGGTTGGATCCCGAACCTTGATCCGCCAGCTGGCACGGTGGATATCTGGATGGATGCATGGGGTGACATTCTCGCAGCAACACAGACAGAGGTGTTCAGGAGCGTGAACTACAGCAGCTTCACATCCACAACCACCCCTTCTGCCACAGGGCAGGTCATCTCACAGATCGTCCCTGGCTGGGTGGTGGGCTCAGATAACCTGCTGTGGCAACGCACAGGGGTGACCACATGGGTGGATGCATCTCGCGCAAGCGAAGCTGACGTAGACTGGACTCGTGCATCAAGCGCAGGCACGCACGTCTCGCTCATTGGTGTCGACGCCATCAGCGGTGATCATGTCTTGATGACGTCGGTCAACAATGGCAGCAGCTGGGTGAAGTTTTCTACGTCGACATCAGAATTTTACGATGTGGCTGTATCTAACAGTGGGAACATTTGGGTCGTAGGGCAGGAAACTAGCACCCCGCAGTGGTTCGCGTCGTTCGCGAAGGCGGGACTCAGCATGCCTGAGGATTTCACCCTCCCCGATCGTCCCAAATTCGCCACTATCAAGGGAGGCAAGCTGTGGCTGGTCGTGAATTCTGTAGGTTCGAGCGATAAGATATGGCATGTTGGGCAGGTCGAATCAGGTGAAATGCCAAGTCAGATATCCAGCTTGCCAGGGACCACGCTTGTTGCTGACCTCAGCGTCGATAACCAAGGCTTGGTCCACATTCTTGACCACGACAGTACCGAGCACGTCTTGCTGCCCAATGGGGCCTACCAGACGCACATGGCCTCCAGCAGCTCAAACTCAGGCGCAGGCAGGATTGACGTAGCCCAGTCATACCAACGTGTGGCAGCAGGTGGTAATCTTAGCTCACGATGGAGGTGATCTTTGAAAGTGCCAGTACACATGGCGGTGCTCGCTCACCTCATAGAGCGTCACGGCACACCCTGCGGGTGGCACATCGATGTGGGGAGAGCTCTTAGCCACGACCCATGCTTAGGTGGCATAATCATTGACTGTGAGATTGATGCCAATGATGGTATTGCAACCATCGCTGGTCCAGATAACACCCCTATCGCTGAGTTCAAAGTCCCTCGTGCAGGTGGGCGAATGAAGCTGAGGTTGATGGAGACATGATGCACAACGATAACTCCCCCACTGGCATCTGGCGTATCCGACCCATGGTGTGGATCGACGGCGAGCTAGCTCAGCAGGACACCTCTGGGTGTGAGGCATTTGGCAACCTAGTGGTGAACGGCGGACGTGACGCCTGTGCCAACAACCTGCGCCAAGGCACACACCGTTGGATCAATGCTATTCAGCTTGGCTTCGGCATCAAGAGCCTAAACCCGCCCAACCTGAACAACTCTGGCGTCGCAGCTCCGTTCATCAGGCCAGACTCTTCAACGGGTGGCATTTTTACCATCAATCAGACGACAGAGATGTTCACGCCAGCGCGTGCTCGGCGATTCCCCCTCAACCTAGTCTTGGAGTGGGGCGGCACAGGCACCGTGGCGATTGATGCAGCTGGGGTGACGACTCTCACCAGCAGTGCTGTGGACTTCACGACTATCAGTTTGCAGCTGTCAGACCATGTGGTTCTCAACAGCTCTACCGCGACACCGCTCAAGCTGGCTATCAAGCGGATCGTCAACAGCACCACGTTGGAGCTGCACAACCCTTACGGCTACGGGGGCGTGGCGGTCCAGTTCCGAATTGAGTCACCAGGTGGGCAGCTGCTGATCAGCAAGCTCATTCGGGGCAATGACATGCCATCGGCAGACTTTGGCCCCCTTGTTGTTGTCACTGAGTCCTGCCTTCTGCTCAATGATGGAGCCGCATTCAACCGTGTCATCTACGCCAGTGGTAACGACGCGCGAGGCATTCTCATCCAGCCAGTTGACGTGTTTGGTACTGAGCTTGGGGCAACCTTCGAGATCTTGATCACATTCTGAGGAGGCACCTGTGCTGAAAATCTACACGCAAGACGGGCGCGCGCTTGATGCAGTGCGCGAGCGGGACATCCTGAGCTCCTTGTTTGACAAGGGGATCATCGAAAACACAGCTGTCAGCTGGAACGGAACAGCTCACCTCATCGACCTGAGACCTGGTCGTTGGATGGTGGCAGGGGTGATCATCGATGACGATGAGGTCTACCTCGCATGGCGCAACCTCGCCAATGTGAGCCCTGGCGTCACAGGCTCTGTGACGTTCTGGTTCTGGGGCCAGTTCAACCCAATGACAGATGATACACCTACCTACGGTGTAACTTCGGTAGACACGTCGAATGTCCCTAACTTCAGCGCCATCTTGGCACTCTATGCCAGCCCGTTCACAGTGGTCTTTGGCTCAGCCGTGTACGCAGGTGGTGAAACCTCCGCAAATCTGGCCGTGTGGGCTCGCGCTGAACCAAGACTCAGGGATGGTGACCTCGCCTCATTTGCGGCGAATCAGACCACCCTGGACTTCAAGACCGTGAGATATAGCCCGCCAGGGATTGCGTCGCCAAGTGGCACACCAGCCACCATCAGCTGGCGGAATATGCAGGTCTGTGGCGAAGCTCAGCGCAAGCTCGCCACTGTCACTGGTGATGCGACGTCAGAAGTCGACCCATGGGACAGTGACACGATGGAATTTGCCATCCCCATCCCAGTGCCAATCTCAAGGCATGGATTTTTGTTCATTCGCATGGAGCCCGGCGAGCTGCCCCTCAATGTGACGGACATCTACGTCAACACGCGCCTGCGCTATGTGGACTTTAACGAGTTTGGCATCGCCGACTCACAGGGTGACTACGGCGACTTGTCTGGCGCATGGACAAGCAGTGGTGAATGGCCAGAAGTGGTCGAGCGTGCAAATTTCCGTGTCTTAGGAATTATATCACGGGAACGTATTGCCTGGATCAACGGCAGTGTGACGGTGCTAGGGCGGGCGTCTAGCCAAGAGTTTGGCGACACGATCAACACGTTGTCGGTGAAGTCCACGGCAGCTGCCACAAACATCAAGCCAGGTGCAGACGGTGCCGTAGACCTTGATGCTGTAATCCCTGGCATTGTCCAGCTAGTAGGGGGTGGCGTCGAGACTTACGTCCATAGATCTGCACTCACATCTGCAAACTTCGTTCCGACTGTCAACTCATCAGCCGCAGTTCCTGAAGATGAGGGATTCAACATCGGAGACAGTCAGGCGTTCATGTTGCTTCACATCGAGCTTCCGGCTAATTCGCTGCCCACGCACATTGCTTTCAACGTCAAGAACACAGGCGCGTCTAGTCTGAACGGGGTGCTGCTGTTAACCCTTTCGCTGATTAGGCCAAACCTTGTGACTCAGGTTGGCACCATGAGCAACCTGCTGCCTGTCATCAATGCAGCTGTTCCCACGGGGTATGTCAGCAGCCAGTTTACCACAGCTAATCAACGGCTGAACTTAGACATCGAGAGTGCCGTGATTTGGGCACTCGATCCCGAAGTTGACATCGGAAGTGGATCACTTAGGTGGGGGCTCAGGATTGAACTGGGTTTGCGAAACATCATTATAGCGCCACTGATTGAAGTCCGTTACAAGTCTATCTACTTCCGAGGTCAATCTTGAGACGGACTCATGAGCGCATCCCCCGCGTCGACATGGTCGGGGGGCTACACTACCGACCTGGGGAAGACATCGTCTTCACAGTGGACTTCAAGTCCGAGCTCAAGACGGTAGACCCGGCAACATACACCTACAAGCTTGTCACGGAACCTGTTCTTTGGGCCCCAGCTGGGCGTCCCAGGGTGAAGGTTCCTAGGATGGAGTGGACCACCACGTCCATGTTCGTTGTGGACGTGATGAAGGTTCTCACGGTTAGGATCCCCGCCCTGGATGCCACGCCGTGGCACGACATACCTCAGCGAGCACTGCTCTATGCCACCAGTCCTGATGGCATCACTTGGGTGGTGACTGAACTCTTGATCTCAGTGGAGTGAGTATGGAACTGGTAATGATCTTGGTTGGTTCCGTGATAGCTCTCACGGGAGTTGTGCGATGGATCTTGGGGAGGAGGGGCGAGCCCAATGCGGTCAAACCACCTCAAGTTCCAGTAGCCACTCCGCTTGAGATCGTCAACGAGCAGGCAAAAGAAGACGACAGCAGACTCCAGGAGGTTCTAGATGCTAACAACAAGACGAGTGGCATGTTGGGTGCTCCCACTGATGCTGATGTCGGCGACATGCTCGAACGCCTTCGCTCAAAGCTCAAGTGAGCCGGAAACGCAGCTGATCAAACGGGGGCAGCCAGCTCCCGGTGATGGGCGCTGGTTCTCTGAGAGCGCTTTCATCACCATCTGGCAGTCGATCCATCAGTTCGAGAACAACGAGATCGCCTACCGCAACCATATCGCCCTCAAGGACGCAAGGTTGGAAGCTCTCGCGCTCAGACTGGGGGAGGCTCAGAAGAAAGCAGACGTCGCTGAGGTGATGGCGCGTAACCATGAGGCACATGCCAAGATGGCACAAGACCTCGCCAACGAGCGCATCAGTGTGACCACGTACATCATCACATCAGCGGCGTGCATTGTGATCGGTGTTATTGTCGGCGGACTTGCGTTCTAAAGTTCTTGATTATGAACCGCGTTTTCGTGTATCGCTGGTAAAGCACCGCACTTAAACAGGATCAAAATGAAGATCATACCCGTTGGACCCAGATCTGAGCACCTGGGTAAGAAGACTGAGCAGGTCAGCGCTACGAAGGTTGGCAAGCAGCGCTTGGAGACCATGGCGAGCCTCGCCAAGTCAAGACAGGAAGGGGTCAAGACACAGCGCCCCACAACCCGCGCTGAGTGCCCCAAGGAGCGCCCCTGCCCGTTCATAGGGTGTCGCTATCACCTCCTGATGGACCAGAGCGACAACACGGGCTCAATCAAGCGCAACTTTGGGGAGATGGAGCCTTGGCGAATCAAGAGCTCCTGTGCGCTCGACCTCGCAGATCAGAATGAGGGGACGGGCATGACGCTGGAGAGTGTGGGCGAGGTCATGAACCTCACCCGCGAACGTGTGCGTCAGATCGAGGGCGAGGCGCTTGAAAAAATACGACAACACCAAGGAGTATCCGATGAAAAGCAGCCCGCCCTCTGAATCAAAACAAGCCCCACCAAGCTTCTTCACGAAGGCAGATGACGTTCCCTACACCGATGCCAACATCGGGCCTGTCGTGATTGATATCACCAAGATCGACGAGGGGGATGGCAAGACATCTGTCGTGCTGTCGTTCTTTCCCAAGCCGGATGGGTTCAACGACAGGACGATGAAGTTCAACGGGCGTGAGATCACGCGGCGCAAGCTTAAGCTCGCCATGATCGGCGTGGCCATCGGCAACACCATGAGAGAGGTGGTGGGGGCATGCAACCCTGAGCTGCACATCTGTGAGTTTCAGGACGACCTGACAGACATCAGGGTGCCCGCCAGGTTCATAGTTCGCATCCTGCATCCAGCTTCGTTCCGATACGCACTAGACCTGGACACGTTCTCCGCCACCATTCACTCATCTTTTCGACGTCACATGGGATTTTAAGCATGGATGTTGGATGGTCAGACCACGGAAAGATTCGCCGCCTGCGTCACACACCGCTTTGGACTGGAACGGACTGGACCCTCACGCCAGACCTCATCTCGAATGTCATCGACATGGAGGTCAGTCTCAGCATGGCTGCACCTGGTGATGTCCTCCAGATCGAGACAGCTGCCATGTTTCAGCGCACTCAAAAGTGGAGCATCACAGTAGGCTACGGCGGCCATGATGTCAGATGGGTAGGCCAAGGTGTGATCTTCTACCCATGGGGCGTGAGCTCACTGCCACAGCGGGAAGTGGAGGTGTTGGCCTGCATCAGCGCTGGCCTTAGCTTGGGGCAGATCGTGGAGCGTGTGGGGTGGGTTGAGTACAACTGCCCAAGCTGCTACCACTCCCAATGTGGTCAAGCATCCAAGGATGCACAGACCCTCAAGGTGATCCGCCCCAAATCGCCCATGGGCAAGCGGCAGAAGAAGACCTCGCGCACGGGTGTCCGTGCGCGAGTTGTCAAAGCCATTGGGAAGCTTCAGATGCTTGGGCTCGTGCGCGTGGATGCCGATGGCAACCTGAGCCTCACAGCTCGAACATCTGCTCTAAAGGTCACGCCAGAAGCTCGTCCCAAGGCAGCGGACCGGGGTCGATCTTCCTCTCAGTCAGGTGGTGGTGACCCACTATCCCGTTCCATTCGCGTGCCTCTGGAAACAGGGACATGAGCGGGCCGCCACTGGGCGACACAGGATAGCGGATCCTCACGCCTAGCTCAGGACAGACTGCCCACAGAAGAGCCTTGAGCGCCCTGATCTGCTCAGGGAAGTAGCCCAGGAGGTCAACTGGGCTGCCATGCACCCTAAGCCTATGGATATCTCGCTCCTTGCCCCAGCGACCACCATCTCGCTTGCGGTGCTTGACCTCGGCCACGTTGTTGACGTCAACCCCGAAGCTGACCCGATCAGCGGTGCTACCTGCGTGAGAGCAGCGCCTTGAAGCAGGGTCGTGGTGCTGGATGATCGTACCGTCTCCGTCTATGCAGAAGTGAGTTGAGAGGCCCCGCGCCTTCAACACCCTGTGGGTGCTCTCCGCACTGAATGTCACATCGTAGTGCAGCACAGCAAGAGTGGGCTTGATATCGCGGACCTGACTTGTGGTTTCAGCGAGCGTGAAGTCGTCCAAGTACGTCTTGACCTTGAAGCCGGGCAGCGGGATCCACT
>Ga0222708_1000515_pt1 | contig 10284 bp, 8 predicted proteins | sample AntAcemetage1576_FD_179806 | JGI IMG/M metagenome (GOLD analysis project Ga0222708, IMG submission 179806) | Saline water microbial communities from Ace Lake, Antarctica - #1576 | ecosystem: Environmental > Aquatic > Non-marine Saline and Alkaline > Saline | place: Antarctica: Ace Lake... | reverse complement strand
TTTACCCATAACTTTATCGAAAATATCTAACAGCTCGCCAAGAATTACACGCGGCTATTGCCGAGACAAAGCTCGATGACCAAGCCGCGGTAATTTTTAATTAAAATTATAGAAGTCTATACTATGAAGCGGTCACGCGAATACATCGTAAGTGATATTTTATATGATTTTAAGATTCTTATGGGCAAAGATTGTGACGGCAACGAACTGGTGTTAAATAAAGAACAATCAAAAAATGTATTGGATATCGACCTAGGCGAGGCATTTGCGTCAATCAATTGCGAAGAATTCAATGAGCATCTATACTACCACGGCGTATATTGGGGAAGTAGTCAATTCAATCGATTAATTGAAAATTATGTAGGTCTTTATATAGAATGGTATGACTCGTGTATTGCTTTGTTATATATGGACGATTGATGCCTCAATTTTGTCGTTTCCGTAACTCATATAATCTCTATATCCGACAATCGCTTCCATTAATTCCAACGGTTTAACGGCGTAGGTTTTTAGATTTGTCAAAATGGAATCTTGGTCCGCGTTTATGCTATACGATTCGTTATATTTGTTAAGAAGGTCAATGTGATTATCCAGTTCTTCCATTTCTTCTAAATACGAACCATATTCGTTCACCATATCTAACTCACGCATCTTATGCTCCAACAAGTCAGAATAGTCAAGTATTTTGTTGAATTCCCAACATTTATATTCCCGATACCGTAAAATAGAGTAGGCTATTTCAAATCTCAACACAAGCGGATAGGATTGTAAGTTTGCTACAATTATGTCCTCATCCTCTTTTAATTGAAATGATTCGCAATACTTCATCAAACTGTTAAACATTTCGTCTACTCCATATAAGAACAGGGTTTCTGACTCGTTTATGTAGCCCATATCGCACCATTCCCTCAAATCAAAACGGCGATTCTCTTCTTTTTCTAAATACCTTCGGAAGTAGACCCAATATGGGCAGTGCTTTTCTTCTAAATACGCTATATCGTCGTTCATTTATATGTATAGGTAGGCAGGTTTATATTCTATTTTACAAATATTAGTATAGCCGCGTGTAATTCTTGGCGAGCTGTTAGATATTTTCGATAAAGTTATGGGTAAATATGTGGCAGAGTGCTAGCCTTAAACGACCTTATGGTAATCAGTGCGGATATAATAAAGCGACCCACTCTCACGACACCATAATACAGATTACTCGTATAATCGTTGGCAAGACGCCTTCGCGGACGCCTTCGCGAGGCACATCACTTTTATTATAGATATTTTCAATAAAGTTATGGGTAAATATGCGGCAGAGTGTTTCTCTTAAACCGTCACACGATAACCAATGCGTCGTCACACCATAAAACATATTAATCATACACCGCGTAGCCTTGTCTCCGAATCGGCGAGCCGATAGCCGCGTCTTACTTATATAAACGAACCCCGCACTCTGCTGTCGCCTATTCAACCAATAGGACGTATATTTTGTCTCCATTGGTTGAAATGGATTTGAATCCATAAGGTCTATAAGGTCTATAAGGTTATGTTGTTGTTTATTTATTTTTCTAAAACTTTAATAAAATTTTAGAGACAAGGTTAGAAGTTTATACGCACCATCTGTTTTATGGTGTGGCGGCAGTAGGCGGCGTTGTTCTGTCCGCTCTGGTTATCGTGTGACGATTTACACCCCGCACTCTGCTGTCGCCTATTCAACCAATAGGACGTATATTTTGTCTCCATTTTGAAAAAAGGATTTGAACTCCTATAAGGTCTATAAGGTTCAATCGGTTATGTTGTTGTTTATTTATTTTTCTAAATCTTTAATAAAATTTTAGAGACAAGGTTAGAAGTTTATACGCACCGTCTGGGTTATGGTGTCGCGGTTGCCTTCAGCGTTGTTCTGTCCGCTCTGGTTATGCTGTGACGATTTACACCCCGCACTATGCTGCCTTATTTTCAACCAATAGGACGTATATTTTGTCTCCATTGAATGGATTTGAATCTATAAGGTCTATAAGGTTCAATCGGTTATGTTGTTTATTTTTCTAAATCTTTAATAAAATTTTAGAGACAAGGTTAGCGTTCGGCGTCAGCGACTTATGATTAGATTGGAACGCTGTAGATTCGTTATATCATTGTCTATAAACTTAACCCGTTCCAGTGATGTGTTGTGGTAGACTTTCAGCATATGGTTGATAGTAGATTTCAAATGTTGGTCGTCCATAACTCGTTTTGAAATGACCACGCAACGCATATATTCCAACTATAAAATAAAAGGGAACAAACGAACTATTAAACGACGCGTTCAGTTAGAAGAGTTTAAATGTCTATTCTATTTAATGGATATACAAGTTAAAATCGACGCCAACTGCGTCTCGACTGAGTATGAGACTATATTGTTCGTGAAATCGCTAATTGATTCCCGATTCGTGGAACGCTTGTTATTTATCAAATCAACCTATTACTTTGCGAGGGCTGACTTCATTATTTTGAATACCGAGAACATTAAAAGCGTCATTATAGAATGTAAGTCTTTCGAAGATGTTCCATACTACTTAAATAAAAGCAAAGTTGACGCCCTGCGACGGCATTATAAAGACCCTTTTTTTGTTATAAAGCACGAAACCACCTATTACTGGCTGCGAGTGAACGCGATTGATTGGTCATCCTTACCCGTTATAAACGATGAACTTGCCTATGACGTGACTGGTTATCTGTCCACCGACTACGACGATTTAAGTAACCGAATACTAATTGGGTTAATATATCCATAGGTAAGGAAGTAAATATATCGCCACTCAACTCGAAAGTCTCCATAGGAAAATCGTTCTTGCGTATAGTCTTTACTTGCCAGGCGATATTTTTACTTCCTTACCGATTGATTTGAATAGTTTATTTAGAATAAGGATAGTAAGTTAAGGACAGTTTCTATTTGAATAGTGAGGGAGGGTAAGGGTTATTTGAATAGTGAGGGAGGGTAAGGGTTATTTGAATAGTGAGGGAGGGAGGGTAAGGGTTATTTGTCAATAGTTAATGGTTTATTTGAATCGTTTATTGGTTATTTGAATCGTTTATTGGTTATTTGAATCGTTTATTGGTTTTATTGTCAATAGTACAGGGTTTATTTGAATATTTAAGGGTTATTTGAATATTACAGGGTTTATTTGAATAGTTAATGGTTTATTGTCAATAGTACAGGGTATATTTGAATATTAGAATCCAAATATTTAAATATATTCTAATAAAGTAAATGAATCCCGAACAACTGAAAATCTATAAACGGGATAAATCGCGACAATTTAATGCCAATCTAAAAGCGTTGAGATTGGAGAAGAAGCATTCCAGCCCAGGGACTGCGTCCCCCGCAAAACCAGCCGAGCCAGCAGCCAAGCCACCAGCCGACCGAGCCGAGCCACCAGCCGACCGAGCCGAGTCAGGCTTAATGCTAGAAGATATATTTTTTAAGTTAGAAGAATTAGAATCAAAGTTAACCGACCTGTTGGATGTCAAGTTCGACGAATTAGAATCAAAGTTAACCGACCTGTTGGAAGTCAAGTTCGCCGAACTCTTGGAAGAATTGGAAGAATTGGATACCGAAGAATTGGAGACAAAGCCACGTCCACCTTTTCAGTTACAACAAAACGCATTCGCTTAAAGGGTCTTTAGAACCCGTATTTGGCTCAACCTTAGGTTGACGGACACCCTTGAAAATAAAATTGATTTAAATAAAATCGTAGTATATACTATAATGTCCAAACCATTTCCTCATCGCGGCTTACCGAAAACGATGTTTTTACGACTTAAGACGTGCCAGACGAAACAGCCGACGCGTCCTTATATTCCCAAAATCAAACCGATTAATTCTGTTTAGATTGCTCCTAACATAATTAACTAGAACAATAATGCGTTAAAACGATATAAATAGAATGTTATATATATATATAACTATGCTGATTGATATGTATGAGCAGCCTTTATGCCAACCGCTATTCCATCGAGCTGCCCGCCAGCCCTTTACGAAGACCCGCCAAGCCGAAGTCCAGGCATCGTATTACCTACGACGCGGTTGGTTCTTGAACAAGAAACGGGCTCTATTTAAACTAATTGGTTTAAAATTTTCAGATTATGCTCATATCGCGACGATGGACGACCTGGACGCATTTGCTTCCCAATATTTGGCGGATAATTACCAGTTAGAAATTCCAACACGCCAAACCTTGTTCCTTATGAAGTGTGTGAAACACTCACGAACTGCGTCACGAACTGCGTCCCCCGCAAACGACGACCTGATTATCACCGACCCGCAAATCAACGAACCAATTGAAGGCGTATTTGAATCCAATCAACCCGTCCAAGACTGACCGCATTCGTTTGTATAATTTAAACCAAGTTATACAAATTTTTTAATGGATACAAATTTTTTAATGGATACAAATTTTTTAATTGAAACGGCGTCCTTAGCGGGGTGTTTAGGAAATTAAATTAGTGCGTTAAAATGACTTAAACACTTCTATTTAGTCTATATAATGGAAGCCGAAACAGACCAAACCTTTACCCAGTTTCTATCTGATAATTTTAAAATGAACGAACACGGCTTTGACGGGCTCTATATGAAGGAGCTGCCTAGTGGAAAAATGTTAGGAACAAAGAACAATTTAACTTTAAATGAAATCCATAGAGTATATGAAAATGGTTTTGTTAAAAACGATTCAGGAACGTATACGCCGATTCCGCATGACGAAGCGACGCATTACGAGTTAAGACTGAGATACACCGACAACATTATGTGTATAGACTTAGATGGTTTATTGGGAAACGGAGATTGTGTTGCCGACGATGTCTGGACTATTCCTAACTTGAAAGACATATTCGGCGAATGCTCGTATACGCTGTCGAGGAATAAGAAGCTGCCTCATTTCTATTTTAAGGTCGTCGGACTTGAAACGCGTCCGTTAAAAGCTTCGTATATAGACTGCTTTAAGGATTTCAAAGGCGACCTTCTCGTCAATCATTCTTGGGAGAAGATAAAAGGAAATCATATGTTTAATTACCCCGTCGAAGGGTTGTTGTATGTACACTACAATGACTTAAAAAAATTTCTGAAAACAGATTTAGAAAAGAAGGCGGTGGTCAATTTATCTCTAGGACCGTCAAGAAACCGGGACACACCAAAAGATATGGTTGGTTCTTTATTAAATATCATATCCATAGAATATTTGACCAATTACGGCGATTGGACTAAGATTGTCTGGGCTGCTAAGAATGCGGGTTGTGCCAGATATCAAGCAGAAGAAGCCAGCCAAAAAGCATCCAACTTTTCGGATGCCGGATTTGAATTGGTATGGAAAGCCAATTACCCGAGCTATACAATAGGGACACTGAAATTTTATGCCAAGAAATCAAACCCAACAGAATATTTAAATATTGTTCAAAGCCACGAACTTCATTTCAATGTAAAGGACGTTCACAGCGACCGAGGCTGGGCGACACATTTCAAGTTATTATCTGACAATAATTTTATTTATCAGGACGGGCAATTGTTCGTCTACCATACGAATAAATGGCGTGTAGATGATAAGAATAGATTTATCAAAAAGCAAATACAAGATGTATTACTCGAATTTCTGGACCACTTTAAATCAAGTCTAAAAGTAGATGACAAGATAGACTTTAAACAGCACATAGAAGATGTAAAAGCCGTCTTGAGTTGTATGAAAACCATTTGTTCGATAACCAACCTCGCCAACATAACCGAAAATTTTATTACTATATTGGTTAGTGACCAAGCCGATTTGAAAAATGTATTCGATGACAAGCCTTATATATTCTGTTTCAATAACAAATCGTATGATTTAAAACTGGGCACAGAAATCGTAGTGAAAAAGGAAGATTATATTATTGAAAACACGGATTACGATTATGTAGACCCAACGGAAGCCCAATTGACCACGATTGAAAAGCTATTTATTCAAATCTTCCCGAATCCAGAAATTAGGAAGTGTTATTTGAGCGTTTTGTTTATGGGTATGACCGGTATCCAAGTAGAGAAGTTTTTTCTGGCGAATGGTTGTGGACGGAACGGCAAAGGATTGATAAACGACCTCTACGCGAAAATGCTGGGTGGTAACTATTACTATAAATTGAGTGCGGATGTATTGACCAGTAAAAGCGATTTATCGAAGGGTGCTAATCCGCAAGTCGCCAATATGGACAACAAACGGTTCATTTTATCGAGCGAACCCGACGACGACACGTCTACGAAGATTCGAATGAACATAATCAAGGAGATTACAGGGTGCGGTGAGATTGCGGCTAGGCAATTGTATTCCAGCAAAACCGTGGTTCGTATGCGGCAAGTCCAGGTATTGGAGTGTAATAAGAAACCGCAATTGTCTGGGCGAATGGACCCAGCCGTTATGGACCGTATCGTCGATATTCCATTTGAAAGCTACTTTACTTCCAACCCGGAAGAATGGGACGACGCGGCTCATATTTATCCTATTGATTCGTATTACAAATCAACCGAATTCCAGGCGTCTCATAAGACCGCCTTGTTTAACTACATTCTAAATAACTCGCCAAAAGAGTTATACATTCCAGATATAATCAAAGACCGCAGCAAAAGATACGTTATGAACAACGATGAATTATACGACTGGTTCACAGAATTACACGAATCGACCAACGACGACAAAGACATATTAAAAATGAAATCCGTCTATACTCTCTTCCAGGACAGTGAATTATATTGTTCGAAAACAAAAGAACAAAAACGCGTACTTAACTATAAAGGATTTATCGAATACATTTCTACATCAATCGCGTTCAAAGGAAAATATAAGAATGATATGAAAAAAATTAATGGAGTCGTTTATACGGAACGGATTATGAAATACAAATTGAAGGAGGTTGAAATAGAAGAAGTTTAATCCCTATAACCCTGGTAAGGAAGTAAATATATCGCCCGTCAACTCGAAAGTCTCCATAGGAAAATCGTTCTTGCGTATAGTCTTTACTTGCCAGGCGATATTTTTACTTCCTTACCTATTGATTAAAAAAAAACTCCTATCCTAGTAACTCCTAACAAAAGGTTGTTTCAATGCCTTGAGACTTAATGCGTTTAGAAATAGAATATAAAAAAATCTACCTATATATAGTATGGATGCTTACAGGTCGTATTTAGAAGAACAAAAACTGGCGTCAACGACAATCAAAAATCACATTCGTAATTTGAACAAGTATAGCGAATCGTTTGGGCTAGACGCCAACCAAGACGCCACCTTGGCTAACCTACAGACCTACGCAGACGGCTCACCACGGCAGACGATGACCTCAACCATTTCAAAGTATCGTTCGTTTATGGGCTACGAGAATGATAAAATCAAGGCATCGGTTGGCGTATCATTGGCGAAGACGCTCGAACTCAATCAGGCAACCAATCAATCCAAAACATTACCAGCCTTATCTTTTTTCAAGAAGCGGATGAACCAATTTTTCAAAGACCAGAAATATAAAGAATATGTTGTGTTGTATCTGTTAATAAATTTAAATGTACGGAATATGGATTTAATAGTATCAGGCGAACCAACCGACTCCACCAATTACTTTATCACAGAAGCCGGGCACGTGCTATATGTTCGCAACTCGTATAAAACATTTAAAACATACGGCACAAAATCCAACAAAATTGTAGATAAGAAGTTCCGCGTTGCTGTCGACCAATTGAATGGGCTGTTGTTGGATGACGACCATTTGACCCGTCAAGTGAAGGATATCGCAGGCGGTTATACAGAATCCGATATTATGAAAGCAGCGGTCGCAAATGCCTCGTCCATCAAGAAATTAGGTCGCATTAGCGAGAACCGAGGCACGGCACTCGAAACAATTAAAGCAAGTTACGACGTCGAATAAAAACCGTATATATTTAAATATATTTTAGAAGTCTATATGCCGAAGAAGAAGATGAAGCCGATGAAGCCAATGAAGCCGAAACCCGCCAAGCCGAAATCTGTTATGTCGAAAACGAAGTCCAAGCCCGACCTAGTCGAGTACGAAAAATTCCCCGGAATGCGGCAACCCACCTTCGTCCAACGGGATAGATTCACGGGCTTGAATCTGCCAATATTTATTTAATATAAAAACAATCTAAATAATACGCACATAGTAATATAATATGCCAGTAGATTACGCCCAAGGAAAGATATATAAATTATACATTAACGATTTGGTCTATTTCGGCAGCACGGCTCAACCACGACTATCGATGCGGCTCGGACAGCATAAAAATAAATACAAGCGTTGGCTTGAGACTGGTGAAAAATATTACTCTGCCTTTGATTTGTTTAAAGTCGGCACACCAACCATTGAGTTGATTGAGTTGTTTCCGTGCGGTTCAAAAGACGAGATGAGGGCGAGAGAAGGATATCATCAACGTGCGAACGATTGCGTCAATAGAAATAAAATGGGGCGGACACACACGCGGTATGTGGAGTATAATGAAGCGTGGCGGCAAGCGAATAGACCACAGATTAACGAACGAGAGAGGGCTCGTTATGACGCGAATAAACCACAGATTAAGGCGAAACGGTTCGCCATCAAGCGGACGGAACGCCTCACATTGTTTATTCAAAAACACATCCAATCCATCCAATCCATATAACCTTTTAATAGGGTCAAATTCATTTTAATAAATAGGGTCAAACCTTATTTATTAAATTACGCCGAATAAATTGAAACGGGCTATAGAACAATTACGCTGAAATAAATTGAAACGGGCTATAGAACAATCGCTCTAATATAGACTAGAATATTACGCCCCATTTGGTTGAAAATACGGCAGCCGAGTGCCAGGTCTAAAATCACCACACCTTAACCAATGCGGATAGAACAATGTCAACGGATACAGCCGCACCATAAAAACAGATTACACGTATCTATAGATTTAAAAATAACCTATCATTTATTCCGTAGGTTAACTTTTAAACAAATCTACAAAATACAATTGTACAAGGGGAATGTGGCAATTAGGGACTGGGTTTTTCAAACCTCCGCGGCTTCTAAGATTGGCGGACACATTGGCGGTTTTGTTGGCGGTGTTTTTTTTATGAACAGGTCAATAATTCGGTATCTAATTGCCTCAGTAGATTGGTTGATTTGTAATTTGTAGATTCGTATACAGGGTCGTGTTATCAGTCGCCAGGTTCATAGAAGGCTACTTTGTCTCATTATTTTTTTAAAAGATTTATATAAAATAAACAACAGTCCTATCAACCGTCCTATCAAATTATAGGCAGAGCCTCGGCTTGCCGCCGCCAGAGACAAATGATTGTATAGATACGTTCAAGGTTACAGTCGCCAGGTTCATAGAAGGCGTATTTTCATTTGTCTCAATAATTTAAAAAAGATTTATAAAAAATAATAAACAACAGGTCATATCAACCGTCCTATCAAATTATAGGCAGAGCCTCGGCTTGCTGCCGCCAGAGACAAAGTTTGTATAGATGAATCGTATAGAGTTCATAGGTTGGGTTCATAGGTTAAAGGCTAACCCTTTGTCTCTGTTTAATTTAAAAAGATTTATAGAAAAATAATAAACAACAGGTCCTATCAATGTTGTGGACCAATAGGCAGAGCCTCGGCTTGCCGCCGCCGAGACAAAGTTTGTATAGATTCATAGGCTTGTCAACAATATTAATTTTTAGATTTATAATAATCTTACTATAGGTGGCTCGGTGGCTCGGTGTGGCTCGCAGTTTCAAAAGTCTTCCACGGAATCGTCCCAAGGGAATACTTTGTTTTTCAGCGAGCCACCACGAGCCACCGAGCCACCTCAGCAAGATTTATATCTATAATAAAACAACTCTATAGCCGCCAATAGATTTTATGGAATTTTGAGATAAAATATAGATGATACGTCAAAGGTTTACAGCAGAGTCGCCGGGTCTTACTTATAGATACACGCCTACAAAAAAACCTCGTAAGGTTTGTAACGAATAAATCGGTTATGTTTGACACCATAAATGCTGTTAGAATTAACATTGGTCTCGTTTGGTGTTTTGTAGGGAGTTTTATACGGCGTTTTAGTATAACATATTTTGATTTAAGATTTTGGTAAGAATTTGATTTAAGATATTTGATTTAAAAAACTAACAAAAGTTTGATTTAGTTTTTATGCTGTCATTTTGCTGATAATCTTTTTATTTTTTGTTAGCATAATCAATAACAAATTAATAACAAATAAAATAAATTGAAATGGTTCAGTTTTGGCGTTTTATGTATAAAACGCCAAAA
>Ga0222708_1000513_pt1 | contig 10293 bp, 12 predicted proteins | sample AntAcemetage1576_FD_179806 | JGI IMG/M metagenome (GOLD analysis project Ga0222708, IMG submission 179806) | Saline water microbial communities from Ace Lake, Antarctica - #1576 | ecosystem: Environmental > Aquatic > Non-marine Saline and Alkaline > Saline | place: Antarctica: Ace Lake... | reverse complement strand
TCCATCTGTTTCATCACCGTGGAACTTTTGGGTAGGGTGTTTAACGCCCCTTGTTCCACGGGAAACTTCGACCATCAAAGTGTCGTGACCTGGGGAGCCCGGCTCAATAACTCGACCCAGAATCGACTCTTTGCCGGGCGGCGTAGTTGCCACTATGAAAGAATTATTTACCTTGTCATGCTTGTAGGTGTAGGGGTCTCCGTCAGGCCTTATTTCACCCCTCATGCCCTCTCTCATTCCGTCAAGTGTCTTCCTGATTGTTGCGTCTGAGTCTGACATTCCCACCTGCATTCCTGCTCTTGGATCTTCTCTAAACGCGGTAGGTGCCTCTTGACTGATCTTTATCATAACTTTTTCAACTTGGTCTGCAAGCTTAGTTGCGCCCCTGCTGTCAAGCTTTCCCGCAAGATCTGCAAGAATTTTTAAAGTCTTTACATTCATATTTTCTCTCCCTGTTTTTCCAAACATTTTAATATTAGTATTATTGCTGACAGATATTTTTTCAACAGCAGATCTTGCGGCGGCATCAGCAACGCCTTCTCCTCCCGGAAATGGATTTTCCATCTCTGGGCGAAAATCATTTACATGGCCCATCTCGTGGGATATTAACTCCACAAAGGGTGTTAAAATTGAAATCAACTGCTCCTTGGAAAGCTGGTCTATTTTAGATAGATCCTGATTGCTAAGCCCCATTCCAGTTAGCTGCTGCTCTAGCTTAGGAGATGATATATGAATCGTATCAATTACTCCGTTATTATCAGAGTCTTCGGTGGTAACATAGCCTATAGCCTGGGGATTATCAGAGTGAACACCTGGATCCAAAACAATCTTATTCATCGGAGGTAACTTGGATGAAAAATCACCAAGATTTACCCCAGGAGGAGGGCTCTTTAACTTCTGATATATCTTTGGCCAAGCGCCTGCCAAAAAAGAATATTTAATCATTAAAAATCTCCAAGAGCTATCGGGTCTTCTCTGCTTCCATGATATTTTGGCTTAATCCAATCAGACTGAATGGTAAGTATATCTATAGAATCACTCTTAATTGCCGATATAAAAAATGAACTCGAACTGCCTCTAATTTCTGCCGCATTTGAATAGTTAATACCCTCGCTTGCACCCGAAGGCTGATGGCTAGTTTGTGATCCGCCTCCACCTAATCTAAAGTAATGCAAAACATTACTAGAATTATCATTAAAATCTTTAGCTATAATGATATTTAGCCTCGCATTCCTTAAAACTCCATAGTCTTCCGGATAAGCTTTCCTGTAGACTAGCCTAACCGTAGTGCTTATTCTGATTTTTTTATTAGTCTTCCTATCTAAAACTTCAGAATTTTCAAGTTCAGAATACTTTATCATCCATATACCTCATTCCAAAATGATATATTAATAGGAAAGCCGAAACTGCTGATACAGTTTTGGCTTTATTTCTACATATCCTGTAGCGGAACCATATGTGCTAAAATTTTATGCAGCTCCTGCACAGTCTTTATCTCGAACCGCTTCGGCATCCTAGAGTTGCCAAGCCTAAAGCTTCTAACCTCTGGGTCCGAAATATAGGGCCTAACTATTTCGGGATCAACAGCTATAATAGAGCCATCTATCATAATATCTATTCCCCTGGTCCAGTCGCGAAAGTCTTCTGACTCCAAATCCAATGGTACAACCACTTCTTTTTCAGATTCATTACCATCTTCGTCAACAACGGTAATATTCTTTCTAACTCTAATCGTAGTAAGAATGCCCACGCTTAATGGTGGGTATACAGAAACATAATCTTCGGTATTCATCTAACCCTCCGCGCTCATTCTTTTGCTAACTATAGATACAGTAACTGGGTCATCGGAACCCAACAGAAAAAGCATTAGACCTATTGGCATATTGAATGCTATAAATCTTGAGGCATACTTATGCTTGGTGTCACAAAACTGAGTAGCAAGGCTCTCAAAATCCTCATCGGAGTAAAGATTTCTGTTTATAAACAGCTGTCTTATTGCGGATAAAGAAATATTACCGCTTGAGTCGCTTCTAATTCTTCTCGCCATCTTTACGTCAAGAAGGCCCAGGCTGATTAATCTCGAATACAGCTTCAACCTAAGTGATGTTGGATACTTTTTAGTTTCTGTCTTGTAAAGCAGTTTCCTTAAACTAGTACTGTCACTCATAATTAGTAAATCAAGAATCGTTGTAAATAAAGGACTCTCGCCCGAGGCAACTACGCCGGAACTGAAATCTTCCAGTACTTCGAACCAATCTACTCCGCCGCATGTTATAAAGTCATAAGCCAAATTAGCAAGATAATATAGCTTATTTTCTTCATAATTGTCCCTATAGCACTTCATCTTCTTAATGGTAGATTTTAGGTAATTTACCCAAAATGACTCCGTAAATGCATGCGGATTTGCTTTGAGGTTCTCTTCAACCAAAGATATCTGAATTCTAAGAGGAAGTGAGCTTAAATTCTCCGTAATTAAGTCCGGATAATATCTCATCACCCTATCTCTAGCGCGGGTATCCGTTGATATAAAAGCTGCATTTAGGCCTAGCAAAATTAGCTCTGAATCTATATCTTCTTCGATGGCTGGTTCCGAGATCTCAACCTCAACCTCGGTACTTTCGTTATCCTCGGGCATTTAAATGCCCTCCGAGGACTTCTTCATAAATTCCAAAAAGGCGACCTTATGCGGCATGAAAATACGAACTTGGATCTTAGGGTCAAGCATTTCAAAGCAAGGTATGATTTTATCAAAATGCTGCCTTGAAAACTTATCAACAAGTACTAATTTATCAAGAATGCTATATGTAGCATACTGATTTCCGATATGCTGCGCAAAGGTGTTAAGCCCTAAAGCGATAATTTCATTTAAAACCCTCTCCTTCTCTTCCCCATTCTCATCATGTGAGCCATTAGTGTTATCGGTGTTTGCTTCGGTTTCTTCAGTGGTATCAGACATTCGACCTCCTAATAATATATAACACGATATTTTTTTTTAGCAATTACTTTTTGCTAACGTCTTCTAAACTTATTGCTACCTCGGTAGTTAGCAATATTCCGCTGGCTGATGCTGCATGTTCTAAAGATGATCTAACAACTTTTGCTGGGTCCACAATTCCCCTAGCTAACATGTCATCAATAAATTCTAATCTAAGCGCGTCAAATCCGGCCCTACCATCAGAGGACATTACTCTTCTCATATACTCTGTGCGCTCTTCCTCGACCCCGGCATTAATAAGTATTTGGTTAAATGGAGCCTTTAATGACTCCCTAATTATCTTAATTCCGAGTATCTCTTCTTCAATTAGCTCGGATAGGTCTATTTCGTCAATAGCTTTAATGCAATGAAGAAGAGCGCATCCACCACCAGAGACAACGCCTTCAGATATTGCTGATTTTACCGCGTTTATTGCATCTTCAATTCTGTCCTTCTTCTCTCTTAGCTCACCCTCAGAAGTCGCTCCGACCTTAAAGATCGCAACACCTCCTGTCAGCCTAGATATTCTCTCTCTTATAACGAGCTCTTGATGCTCAAAAATATCGGCCTCTTTAAGCCTAACTCTTAAATTTTCGACTTCTCGGTCAACATCATCATGGGATGCTACGCCCTCAATAATCTTGGTCATATTAGGACCTACAATAACCCTCTTGGCAACTCCCAAATCATCCATAGTTATTCCGGCTAGCTCTTTGCCATCATCATTCTTAAATAGTGTTGCTCCGGTAATAACGGATATATCTTCCATCATACCTCTTCTAAAATCTCCATATCCCTGGGCCTTAATAACACAGCACCTTAGAGATCCATTTATTTTATTCAAAACTAAGTGAGATAAGGCCTCTGGCTGAATGTCCCTAACGACTATAAGTATTGGCTTTGCAGAATTGATGACCTGATTCAATATCTCTACTAACATATGAATTGTCTTTATGTTACTGTCATAAAGAAGAACTAAGCAGTCTTCCATCTCGCAGGTGTATCTTGCCTGGTTTGTGACGAAATTTTCATTAAGCCATCCACGCTCTATCTTTAGGCCTTCACTATAAACAACTTCTGTAACATTTCCCGTTGCATCTTCTACCGATATTAGTCCGTCGTTTCCAACTGTAGAAACGGCTTCCGCTATCATTTCTCCGAGCTTTCTATCATTATTTGCTGAAATTGTTGCGACGTGAGATAATGTCTTTTCATCATCCACTTTGATGGTGATTCTGGAGAGTTCCTCTAAGGCAGCTTCAACGGCAATATCAATTCCCCTTTTTAAAAGAACTGGATTGTTTCCGCTGGAAACAAACTTTATTCCGCGACCATATATCTCTTGAGCTAATACCGTAGCAGTTGTAGTTCCATCACCGGCAACCATATTGGCATCGGAAGCGACAGACTTAATCAATTGAGCGCCCATATTTTCAACACGGTCTGTTAGGTCAATATATCTAGCTACAGTTACCCCGTCCTTAGTTATGATGGGCGGCCCTCCGCCGGCCCTCTCGATGGCAGCGTGGCGGCCTCTAGGGCCTAGTGTGGCCTTTACAGCGTCAGCTAGAATATCAACGCCCTTCTTCATTCTATCTCTTGCTTCAGAACCTATTATAACACTTTTTCCCATAAAAACTCCTAAACTATAAAAACGTTTGTCAAAACTTCTCTGAACTTCGAAGATAGAGCCGGCTCAGTTAAAACGGCAGCCCTCATCGGATTACTTCCCGAAAAAGGATCTGCGCAAACTTCGTCCTGAGAGGCACCATGAACGAGTATATCTCTCCATATTTCCTTCGGCTTACTGGAAGTAAGTGCGGGATCATAGTTTATACCAGGAACCGCATCTGATTTGCATGGTCTTTTGTAATTAAAAATATTTGAGAGATTCTTAACATAAATACTCGGCTTACCCTTGCTAACATAGATGATGAATTCTGCCTGATTTCTCCAGTGATAACCACCTCCAAAGTGCTGTTTATCCCATATCAAAGTATTTAAATAAGTAAAGCCGGCGGCCTTAAGAGCCTCCTCGGTTTTATGAAGGCCATCTCTATTACAAAAGACGTAAGCTCTTCCGCCTACACTAGTTCTCTTATACATCTCTTCAAATACTTGACCTAGCTTGGCCCATCCAAATCGGGTATACATTCCCTTATATCTTCCAGTTCCGTTCTGAGAGGAGAATGGATATGGTGGATCCGTAACCCACACATCAACATCGTGCGTTAAGTTATTGAACCAATCATCTATATCCAAGCCATCCACATGAATTGTCAAAGCATAACTCCCTCAGTATTATAGCTATTAATATTCATCTTCATAATCTTCATTTTTTTGATGATGCTTTGGCGCTGTCTGCCATTCTCAGTTTAGAACCTTCTTTCTTCTCAATTTCCCTTGATACTGACTCATCAATTATCCTTCTTCTTCCAGTTACCGTATTGGCGGCAGCGGATACCTGCTCTGGCTTCAGGCTTGTGGCAAAATACCAAAATGTAGCCCTATCCCCCTCGGTTAGAGTATTTTCAATCATTTCTATTTTCTCCTTAAGATTTTGAATCATAGCCAAATCTTTAAGAAGGCCATCGGCCGCATCCAGTAACTTGGGATCGTCAATCTCATTAACTAAATCTTTAAAGTCTTTTAACGAGCTCATTTTTATTTCTCCTACTAATTAATGTCGAAATGTTGTGAGGTAAATTTGGATAAAGAAATAATATCATTAGCCATGAGCCTAAATAGACTCGGTGTTAAAAATGGTTCCGGACAGTTATATGAAATAATATCCATTGCCAATACTGTTGATTCTTGGAGCTCCGTAATTGAAGAAACAAACCGCCCAATACCTCAGCAGGTGTTTGGAGTAGCAGCAGGCTATATAGCGTCTGGATTAAAGCCGCTATATAACGCAGCCAAAGCGCTTGCCGGATATAAATATGAAGAACTGATGTTTATGATCCAGATTGCGAAAATGATTCCTAACGCTATAAGTGAGAAGGGAGTCGAATTATCATCCGTCGTAAAATTCTCTTCAGATTTTGGAAAGATGAACAAAACAGCCCAGGCTAGCCTAGCTGGTAATATAGTTAACTCGCTCGGCTCAAAGGCTCTAAAGTATATACCCCTGGTTGGGGTCTTATTCAGCGGAATTATGGCAATTAAGAATCTAGCCTATGGCTTTAGAGAGTATGGTAGGTTGGTTGAAGTTTCATCAAAGATTGGCCTAACTTGGTCAGAAACTCTATATACCGAAAATCTAAATATGAAACTATCAGAGAATATTGATTCTCCCGATAAGCTAATCATATTAACAAAGGTATGTAAGCACGCTAAAGTTTTCGTAAGTGAAGTTATATCTTTCGCAGCGAACTACATAGATTTCTGTAAAGATTTCTTGTTTTTAATAATGGAAGTTTTAGTTGCGGCAGGAACTTTCTTTTTTCCACCAAGTATTTTGGCTAGCCTTGGGATAGCATCAGTTGACATTTTTATATCGATACTTATATCAATTGCAGAATACTTTGTTGAGAGTGCCGTCATGAAGAAGTACGATATAGTTATTGGCAAAATAAGAGGCGTTGCTCAAAACAATATTATTCAGCTTAATACCAGGGTTTTGGTTGAAGAAGCTGAAAGCATTGCCGCTGATAAAAATTATGACTTTAGCAGCTGGGATTACGATAGGCTATATGATTATATAGCCAATTCTGCCTAATATATCAGCTATCAGAGTATCTCTTCTTATTGCTTCGTTCGAGATTCTTCCACCAAGCTAGCCATCGGCTCTCCCATTCCTTTTGGGAAATCAAAATTGCATTTGCATTAACGTACTTGATAAATGTAACTGCGCGCCCTTCTGATGATTCTTCGGACAAATTATCTCCTATTTTTGAACACTGGGAACCCAGTGAGTTGTTCTCTTATCTTTAGTCTCCTCTCTGATAACATCGTTACCGAGAGGATCCTTTTTATTTCCATAGACTAAAAATCTACTAGAAAAATTTCCAGAATTTCCATTAAAATCTTTATACGACTTGATGGTTGATCCTCCGCTGTCATAGCTACTTCTGATAATACTCATAATGGATTTATTTAGCAATTCAGATTCGGCCTGGGTTAAAGAGCCGGCCATTCGATGCGGCGATATCCTGGACAAATAAAGAGCTTCTGCCTTGATATAGTTACCTACACCGGCCAGAAATGCTTGATTCATTAGAACTTCGGCCATCGTTTTCCTTCCGAAATTACGCAGCCTGCTAGTAACGTATGTATCAGGGATATCTTTAGCAAGCGGATCCATACCCAGAGAAGATAACTTTTTAGCTAATTCGGCCGGATTATCACAGAATTTAATAGTTCCAAAATTTCTTGAATCGTTAAAAAATAAATCGAACTCATCAAATTCCAACATAACTCTGGAATCTGAGAATTTTGTATTTGACCATCCGCCTGTCATGCCGAGGGTATTCCAGATACTCCAGGAATTACTTTCATTATTTTCGATTTCAAAATAAATGAATTTGCCCTTACAGCTAACCTGCCTGATTACGACGGAACTGCTATGAAGCAAGGGAGCAAATATTGAGAATTTTTCTGGATCTTTTTTAGTATACCTGCCAGAAAGAAGACTTATGCTCTTAATCTGCCGGCCCAATATGTGCGGCCTCATCTGGTCTACCATCCTCTTTACTTCCGGTCCCTCTGGCATCTGAATCCTCCACCCAAGATGGTTTTACAAAATCTTCTGATATCTTCCACTTACCTCTTGAAATCTTGAGCTTAATAAGATATACTTTATTTTGGTCAAACACTTTGTATTCCAAAGATTTGTACTTATTAGTCTTCGAGTCAATAACTGGAGACTCAACATTAATGATCCCAATTGGACGATAACTATCTTTGGGAAGCGAGCTGATATCTATAAAAACAAAACCTTCTTTCTTGCTCTGAACTAATAAGCAGTTATCAAACTGCTTATCTTTTCCCAAGTAAAGCATATTTTTATGTGAAATATATTTGTCGCTATCAACCCAGCAATGAATTGTCTCTCCGGGAACAGGTTTTCTATATTTCATATTCTTCCCTTATGTATACCAGATCACTACCCTGATGGTCGCTGTTCCTCCAGCAACGGGAAAATCTGCTCCGTTAAAATATATAATTAGCGATGTTGTTGATTGCCTATATTCAAGTCCGAAGCTATAATCGATCGCAGTTTGTCCGCCGTTAACCATTAAATCTGTAGCTCCGGTTGGCTGCAAGGTCCCCTGAAGCCCAAAGACAGTAGTTGACCCCGTAAAACCAAACGGGGCAAGATTAACTCCGGTAAAAGAGATATTTGTGTCAGCTAAGAAAGCATGGTACAAAACTTTGCAAGAAAATAATCCGGTTTCCCCCTTCATTCTTGTTACTTCCAGAGTTCCTCTACACTCCGCATCAGAATCCATTATAAAATCATCTGAAACGACTACTTCCGAACCAGTTCTAGCGGAAATAAGATTGGTGTTTAACTTTACTCCGGCAGTCAGATCTTCTACGGTTTTAAGGTTATCTCTAACAAGCAGAGTTTGGGTGTCGCCAACTACCTCTATCTCGTGATCGCTAGAATATCTATCTTTGGCCATTAGCTCACCTCCATATCTATACTACTAGCGAGAATTAATAACCCGAATCTAAACTTCGCCTTTATAATCTTCGGCCTCAACAATTGGGGCATAATTTGGAATTATTTTCAGACTCAAATCCTTGCCCCAGGTGTTCTTAGAATCGATAACACAAGATCTACTTCCTGGATAACTACCTCCAAGATCCTCTACTCTGAATCCTCCACGAATTAGAGATGCCGTCCATAGACCTACTTTATCTAAATGTACACATATCCAGTCCATCCGAGCTCCCTTTACTTTAGCTTATAAGAATGATTTATAGCGTTATCTATTAGCTTTGATACAGCCATCTGAATTCCGCTTGATACCCCATCGGATATTACTTTCATCAAACTAGGCTTTCGATCCCCTGCAAACTTGACCTCAAGAACTTCAAAGCTTTCAATGCTTTCGAAGATAAAATCATCTGATGTTTTGATCTCATCGACCAGCATCAGGTCTAGAGCCCTGATTCCGCTCCAATGTTCTCCAGTCGCAATTAGATCAATATTATCTTTAATTGATGGCCGACTCTCAATTACATGATTTTTAAACTGCTCATAAACCTCCATCAATCCGGAGATGTATTTTGTCTCACCCGCATCTGTGATCGGACCCATCATAGAGATTGTTCTCTTGAATTCCCCTGCGGTATATTGTCGATAATCAATGCCCAGATTCTTAAGAAGGTTAAAGACATTGGGAACCTCAGATACTACGCCAATAGATCCGATGATCGCCCAAGGTGCTGAAATAATCTTATCTGCAACACATGCCATCAAATATCCGCCAGATGCCGCTACTTTATCTACAGAAACAGTAAGTGGAATCTTAGCATTCTTGAGCCTCATAAGCTGAGATGCTGCATAGCCATAAGCGTGTGCTGCACCGCCCGGAGACTCAATCCTTACAAGAACTTGATCTCCCTCTCTGTAATTATACAATATTGAGGAAATTTCTTGAGATAATGCTTTAACCTGGGAGGCATTTGTATCTCCAACAAAACTAACAACAAACATTCTATTTCCCTTGGACTCCAGGGGAGAGAACTTGGTTACTTTATAAGTAGCTAGATCGAAGATATACCTGGATCTGTAGAATTGACCATTTACGTTAGTAACAGATACTAAGTTACTTGTCTTGTTAGACTTGAAGAGATTGAGTAAGCCAAACATTCAGTATATACCTGTGTCGTTGTGTTGCTTGTAAGAATTATACTCCGTATTTTAAAAATACAAAATATATTTTAGGAAAAATTTAATTTTTATTTCATCACATCAATTAACATCTGGAGTTTTTAGTCTCAAGCTGCGCTTTTACCCAAATTGTTTCCTGATGAACTTTTTTCGTAATATTTTCGTGAAATATGAAAACTTGATGGTATAATTTTCTAGCCGCTCTAATGTTAGCGCCAAATGACATTGGGCCAGCGTAAATAACAAGGCCCTAGAAATTTCTCGCTAGGACCCTGTAGGACATCGGCGGAAATTAAAATACCCATAGGGTAAGTTGGCTCCCGCCGATGTTTAGATTTAAATAATCTTTTGTTTTGCTTTGTTTGTATAAAGCCCAGGTTCGCCAAGCCCGAGCGGATTTTAAAAATGCTCTAGATGTTTTCGTTAAGAAACTTCTTAAGTGCTCTGGCTTGACGAAGTGTCAGCCTTAGCT
>Ga0222708_1000511_pt1 | contig 10317 bp, 7 predicted proteins | sample AntAcemetage1576_FD_179806 | JGI IMG/M metagenome (GOLD analysis project Ga0222708, IMG submission 179806) | Saline water microbial communities from Ace Lake, Antarctica - #1576 | ecosystem: Environmental > Aquatic > Non-marine Saline and Alkaline > Saline | place: Antarctica: Ace Lake... | reverse complement strand
AGATTCAACAAGTGTTGTGTTAAAATTTATAGAACTATTAAATAATCCAAAATAATCATTTGCCCTTTTCATTTTATGAACCTTTGATATTTTAATTTGTATATCAGTATGGTCGCTTAATCTTGTGGTTACGTTATATAACAATGAATGTGCTGTGCCTGTAATATGTAATGCGTATTTTACTTTTTTATATATTTTGGCAAGCAATATTTCACATGCTGTGGAATCTTTTTTATCATTATCATTAGTTCTATCGTTTGAAGATGTAGGACTCATTAAATCACTTTCATCCACTAATGCGGTTATATTCACAAGCTCGTCATTGTAATAAATATACTCACTAAATTTTGTATTTAGTTTAGCTAATTGAGTATGGTTCATTAAACAACAAAATATGTCATTTGAATTGATTGCTTCTTTATTACTTAATTTATTAATAATATCATTACTATTTATATCTTTTAGTTCGGGAAGTTTATAATCTTTCCAATATTCAACATTTGTTTCCTCAAAATATTCTTGGAGTTCATTATTAAATTCTTGAAATAATGTTTTTATAAATTGAATATTAAAATTGTATTTTTCTGTTCCAATAATATCATCTTGTAATTGTTTTTGGTCTATTGTCAAATTTCTAAAAATGTATAAAACTGGTCTTTTTAGTATATGAACCGAAATCCACATAATTATGCACGCTTGAACTCTTTTTCCAAGTTGTATATCTCCCCATAACAATTCTACGATTGATTTTTCATTATCTTCTAAATTAAGTGCATTTAATAAATCTTCTTCAAATGAAGGTAAATTAATGTTTTTTGGGATATTCTTTAATTTTATTGGATTATTTCCCCAATTATGTCTCTCTAAACTTTCTCCGTTGATGTATTTACACTTATTTAACATATTATTTATAATTTTTTCAAGTGGTTTTTTAAATATTTCATTTCTTTTTTTTAAAAACGTATTTTTTTTATCTTGTAGATATGTCATTTGTTGCATTTATATATATTATGTAAGGCATTTTTAAATCAATTTTTATAATATTAATTTAAAAATGCCTTGTTAAAAAATGCTTATTTATATTAATTATAATATAAATAATGTCTCGTAAAAGCTATGATTATAAATTATCTGCTGTAAATTATTATTTAGTTGAAGATAAAACACAAGAAGAAGTATGTAAAATATTTAAATGTTCTCGTAGAAGTCTAATGCGATGGGTTGATATTTATTATAGGAAACCAGTAGCATATAAGGTAAAGAAAGAATATGTTGATTTCTTATTACAATAATTAAAGAAAAATAAAACTATTACTATTGAAGATTTATTATATTTATTGAAAAATAAATACCCTGATGTAGATTTGAATAAATCACACATTAACCGAATTATAAAAGATAATAATATTACATTAAAATTAACGAGATTTAGACATAGAAATCAAAAAATAAAAGATTTGGTTAATAAAGATAATGAAATACTATATTCAGTTCCTTATCAACATTTCACAAATGCGATAGAAAATTGGTTTAGGGTCCTAAAGTCAAAATTACAAAAGAAAGAAGGTTTAACATATAATCAGTTACAAACGAATATAGGAAATGTTTTGCGTGATATACCATTAATAACATTCCAGAATATATTTAAGGGAGTTTATGAGCGTCCAGAAAAATATAATCCAAAAAATAAGACAAGAAAAATAAAGAAAAACTATCTATAAAGTCGGCATTTTAAATTTCCAAAGGTGTAAGGGTTCTTATAATAGAACAGAAAAATATGTAAAAAAACCATCAAATAGGACACGAAAACTAAAAAATTACCTACCTTAAAATCGGCGTTTTAAATGTGCAAAGGTGTAACATATAATAATACATTATTATTTACTAGCATAATTTATATATCGAGCATCATTTGTGTAATCATTATTTATTTTATTTTCTTTCTCTAATTTGGTTTTGTTTTCAACTCCAGTTTCAATCTTATTGGTTAATAATGTAAATTCTTTGTCTAATTTATTATATATTTTATTCAAATCACGTTGTTTGTATTTCAAATAATCTATTTTATTCTTCACAATATCATTGTATTTTTTGGTTGATTCGGTTACATCTTGTTTTATGTGTGATTCATATAGACCAATTTGTTTTTTTACAAATCCAATCAAATATTTTATTTTATCAAAAGATTCTTTCATATGCGCCAATAATGGTGTTTCATTATAAATAGTTTGTTTTATACAATATTTTAAATTCTTTAATGTATAGTCATGTGGTTTTATGGAATCATCTGGTTGTAAAAATCCTGACATAAAAATATAGTCACATCGATTTTCTTGCCAATTTCTACCTAAAAATGTTTTTTTTAGATAAAAAGATAATATAAAAATAATTATAAAAAATACAAATAAGAGTACAAAAGCTGGCGCACTAGATATTTGACGTGACTTTTCAATTGTAGTATCTTCATATAATTTGTATACTATAGAGTTCATATTATATTATATCATTTATTTTATTTAACGATTCTGTTATAGAGTCATTTGTTTTCTTAATTTTTTCATTCATAGTATTCTTTGTTTTATCGAGACGATTCATATCATTCACCAAGTATTCATTTTGTGACTCGTAATCATTTTTTAATTGAGACAAAAAGTCTTCGTTTTCTTTCTTCATTTCAGATGTAATATTATTTATATTTTCTACCATAGTATCGTTTGTATTCTTAATTTCACTATAAATAATGGGTTGAACATCTTGTATACAGGTTTTAAAGGAAGAACCACTATTTTCAAATCCACCTATTTTTCCACTAATCATTGTAATAGGATCGCATCGATTATTATTCTTGTTTTGAACCATAGTAATCATAATATAAATATAGTAATAATACATAATGGTAATTACAAATACAATCATCACTACATTTCTTAAAATATAATCATTCATTATTATAATATAGAAAATAAATATATATAATGAATAATATGGCATTAATCCAAGAATATTTCTCTTTATTGAACAACTATAAAGAGAAATATGGAGACAAAACCTTACTGTTTATGCAAGTAGGTAGTTTCATAGAAGTCTATTCAAAATCACCAGAGGATAAAGATATGGTAGAGTTTACCACAACGTGTGAGTTAAAAATCGCAAATAAACCGTTAGGAAAAGATAAAATATATATGGCTGGATTTCGAGATTATATGATAGACAAATATATTCAAAAAATGGTATCTACTTATATTGTGGTAGTGTTTGAACAAATGGAACAAGATGGTATTATAGTACGAAAAGAAACTGGTATATTTAGTCCTGGAACCATATTTAATCCTAGTGAAACATTGACGAATCATATTACATGTGTTTGGATACACAAAACCAATAAATTATTTCATGAAAACTATGTGTTTGGATTTACTACATTAGATTCGCATAGTGGAAATTTATATACAAACGAATATAAAGTTCCTTATTATCATAATCCAACGACTTACGATGAAATTGAAAAACACATATCCATCTATAATCCAATTGAGATTATTTTTATTCATAATATAGAATCCAAACAAATGGTTGATATCATACAATATATGAATACTAAAAGTAAAAAAACCACCATTATTTCATTGAATGAACATACATTCTTATCAGAACAAGCTAAGAAATGCGAACATCAAATGTACCAAGAAGAATTGATGGATAAATATTTTCATAAAAATAATCTAGCCCATGATATTATTTCCTTTCAATCGTTGTGTTTTTTGTTAAACTATGTAGAACAACATAATCCGGGATTGGTAGACAAAATAAAGGAGCCAAAGATTGAACCCGAAGATACTCGTTTGATATTGGCGAATCATTTATTAAAACAATTGAATATATTAGAAACAGACCAAAGCCAAGAACATAAGTATTCGTGTATTATGTCTCTATTGAATGAATGTAAAACAAAAATGGGAAAACGATTGTTCCAATATATATTGGTAAATCCAACCAGAGACCCCCACATTTTACAAGAATCTTATAATATGACTCAGCATATGATTGACCATCAATATGATTGGACGTCTTATTTTAATTCTATGAAAGATATGGACTATATACTTCGTAAAAATATTTTAAAGAAATGTACTCCAAACGACTATCATCATGTATATGTTTTTTGTAATCAGTTGACGCAAATAATGAATACATTAGACGAGCATCTAATGAAGTATATTGACTCTAGAAAAACATTTTCTATGATTCAAACTATAAAAGAAACGATTGAAGGATTTTTTAATTTGTCTCTACTTAGTCAAATTCATAATTGTTCTTTTGATAAATATCCAGAATATATGGATGAAATGATTTTGCCCGGAAACGACTTTACATTAGATACTATGATCGAACAAAAAATAGAATCCAAAGATAAATTAGAGGCATTCATACAAACCCTAGAAGATATATATAAAACATTGGACAAGAAAAGTAAGACCAACGTGATAAAAATACACGAGACAACTAGCGGTATTTCTTTATTGATTACGAAACGTCGTTATAATATTTTATCGAAACATATACAATCTTTGGATATTGAATATGTATCGAAGTGTACCAAGTATAAAAAAGTATTTCACGTCGAAAATATTTTGAAACACGAATACAATTCAACCACATACAGCCTAGGTGGTGATTTTCTAGATGACATTACAAAACAAATTTGTAATGATACATCTTCTTTTATGAAACAAGTTCATTTGGTATACGATACTTTTCATAGTAAAATAAAAGAAGATAATTTATATCATTTGATTGATGTATGTAAAACATTAGATCTTTTACATTGTAAAATGTTGATTGCTACTAAAAACAATTATAGTAAACCCAATATAGATGCTACTACCAAAGAGTCTTATTTAGATATAAAAGAACTAAGACATCCACTGATTGAAAAAATAGAGACAAATGAATTGTACGTAACCAATGATATTTGTCTCGGAAAAGAACATTCTGGCATGTTATTATTTGGAACAAACGCAGTGGGTAAAACCAGTTTTATTAAGTCGATTGGTATTGCTGTTTTAATGGCTCAATGTGGATTATATGTACCTTGTAAGGAAATGACTTATGTACCTTACCAATATTTGTTTACGCGCATCATTGGAAATGATAATATTTTTAAAGGATTGTCCACCTTTGGTGTAGAAATGAGCGAACTCAGGGTTATTTTGAAATATGGTAATTCACATAGTTTGATATTAGGCGATGAATTATGTTCAGGTACCGAAATAGATTCAGCACTAAGTATATTTGTCTCTGGATTAGAAAAAATGTACAAAGAAAATAGTTCCTTTATATTTGCTACCCATTTTCATCAAATCCAGCATTTTGATGAATTGCGTCAAATGAGTAAATTACAAATGAAACATTTAACCGTTGAATATAATCCACAATGCAAATCACTCATTTATAATCGTAAACTAAAAGATGGTGCTGGAGAAAGTATTTATGGTCTTGAAGTTTGTAAATCTTTACAATTACCGGATTCGTTTTTAGACCGTGCCTATGAGATACGTAATAAATATGACAAATCATATAATAATATTTTAAGCTACAAAACATCCAAATACAACAAAGATAAACTACGAGGAATGTGTGAATTTTGTAAATGTGAAATGAGTAATGAAATACACCATTTAAAATATCAAAAAGACTTTAAAGATAGTCAACTTCATCACAAGGCGAATTTATCTTCTGTATGCGAGACTTGTCATGATAAAATACATTCCTTAGGATTAATTTATGAACGAAAAAAAACGATGAAAGGTGACTATATATTAATCTCTAAAAATTGATTAAAAAATAAACATTATTAATATATAAGAATGTTGATTCCAGTAAAATGTTTTACGTGTGGAAAAGTGATCGCGAATAAATATCCGGTTTATTTGGCCTTAGTAGCGGAACAAAAAAAAGATAAAGATAGTATCCAATATTTAGATACTGAAAAAATCGAAAAAACCATTGAAGGAAAAGTACTGGACGAATTAGGACTGGTCGATGTTTGTTGTAGGCGTCATATACTTACGCACGTAGATATTTTATAATTATATACTATATATGGCTCGTTCTTCATTTCACTTGAAAAAATTATGTACCCCCTCTTTATTATATTTTATTGTATCTTTTCTAGCATTATTTTTTATTGGAATACAAAACTCAAAAAATATTGAAATACTTTGTTTAGGTAAATTTGAATGTTATGTTGGAAATAATATGATGATTTTTCTATTGAATGCTATATACATATTGTTTTGGACATTTATTTTAGACTTATTGTGTAAAAATGGATGGACTGATTTGTCGTGGTTCATTTTTTTATTGCCTTTTATTTTGTCGTTTCTTTTTTATGGACTCATACTCTTTAAGTTTAGTTGATTTTAATCTAAAAATAAAATAAATAAAAATAGTAATGGACGAAACAAAAATACGCGAAATCTCTTTAAAATATATTGAATCTTATTTTAATGAGAATACTTTGGTAGACCATCAAATAGATAGTTGTAATTATTTTTATGAAAATGATATAAAAAAAATTTTTTATGATTTGAATCCAATTGAGTATATCTATAAAGATTCAGACGATAAAGATTTGTATAAAATTAATATATATATAGGTGGTAAAGATTCCGATAAGATTGAATATCATTCGCCTATGATGGTAGAAGGAAATAAACGTCATTTGTACCCCAATGAATGTCGATTAAAAAACATTACTTACGCAACAACCATTTATTATAAAGTAGACGTAGAATATGTGTTTCTAACACGAAAATCTACTATTCGCAAAACCTATCCAGAAGAAAATTTTTATTGCTTAGGGTCATTTCCAATTATGTTAAAATCTAAATTATGCTTATTAAACAAGTTAAATAAAGGCGTTTGTTATCAATTAGGAGAATGTAGACATGATTATGGTGGATATTTTATTATAGATGGAAAAGAAAAAGTAATTATACCTCAAGAAAAGTTTGGAGACAACATCATATATATTAGAACATTAAATGATGATAAACACGATTTTTCAATTGAAATTAAGTCAGTATCAGAAGACCATTCTAAACCAAAGCGTACTATGGCTATTCGCCGTGATATACATCGTGGTCATTTGTTAGTAGATATACCTAATGTCCGATTACCTATACCTCTTTTTATTGTGATTCGTGCGCTAGGTATTATAAGTGATAAAGATATATGTAAATGTATATTATCTGATTTAGACGACAATGAAAAATATTTAGAACTATTGAGACCATCTATAAATGACGCAGGTACATTTTATACGCAGTTGGCTTGCTTGAATTATATATCCGTATTTTTAAAACATAGTACTGTAAATGAAACCCATAATATTTTAACCAATTACTTATTACCACATATGGGAGAAATGAATTACCACGCAAAGGCATTGTTTTTAGGATATATGACATTTGAATTGTTGAAAACCATCCACGGCGACCGACCGTTAACAGATAGAGACAATTACAAATTCAAACGCGTTGAAAGCACAGGCACAATTATGAAAGCATTGTTTACTGAATATGCTAAAATTATGAAACAAGAAATTCACACCATTGTTGAAAAGGAAATGTATTATAATAATTCATTGTATCTAGATGAAAACTTACATGAACAAGATTTCAATCCAGAAAAATCTAATATTTTATATTTGGTCAAAGACCATATATTCAATGAAAAATATATTGAACAAGGATTTAAAAAAGCGTTCAAGGGTGATTGGGGTGCATATGGACACACCAAACGACTGGGTGTGATTCAAGACTTGAATCGTTTGTCGTATAATTCATTTTTGACCCATCTTAGAAAAATAAATTTGGAAGTAGATAGTAGTTCAAAAATGGTTGGTCCGCATTTGTTACATGGTTCACAATATGGTTACTTAGACCCAGTAGACACACCAGATGGCGCCAATGTAGGTTTACATAAACATATGGCGATTATGTGTAATATAACTAGAGCCATTCCAAATGAAATCATATATGATTTTATTAAAAATAATTTTGATATATTATCCTTAGAAAGGTCTTCCTTTTTACAAATACATAATCATTTTAGATTATTTATCAATGGATTGTGGGTGGGCATTGTGATTCAGGATCCAATTCATTTTAAACAACAGTTTATTGACTTTAGACGAAGAGGAATAATACCTAATACCATTAGCATTTGTATTCAAATGAATGATAAATATATTTTTATTTATAGTGATGAAGGAAGACTTATACGCCCATTAATTTATTATGAAGATAATCAAGTGGTTATATATGACAAAGAACCAATAAAATGGTCTAATTTGGTAAAAACAAAAAATAAAGTATACGAAATAGATGACCAATCCAAAGAACGCGTCTACTTAGAATATATGGATTCATCCGAAATAGAGATGTGTTATGTCTCGATGGAATACAAAGAAACCTACAAAGGACATACGCATTTGGAAATTCACCCTTCATTGATGTTTGGTATTATGGGGAATCAAATTATTTTTCCAGAAAACAATCAATTGCCTCGTAATTTGTTCGGATGTGGTCAAGCCAAGCAAGCGGTTTCTTTATATCATTCAAATTTTATCAACCGTATTGATAAAATGGGTATTGTATTGAATTATGGACAAAAACCTATTGTTCGTACACAATATTTTAATTATATTCACGAAGAACAACACCCTTATGGGGAAAATGTAATTGTTGCCATCATGTGTCACACTTCTTATAATGTAGAAGATGCCATTTTAATCAATGAATCGTCCGTCAAACGCGGATTATTCAAAACCACCTATTACAATATGTACGAAACCATGGATGAGATTACTATTGCTGGAAAAAATGAAAAACGAATTGATAGAGTATTGAATCATGAATTAACCAGAGACACCAAACCTGGGTATAATTATAACAAATTAGATGAGAATGGACTTATATTTGAAAATACTATAATGGACGATAAAACGGTTGTCATTGGCAAAGTCAATATAATAAACAATGAAGTATTTGATAGTAGTGTATTACCTAAAAAAGGACAATTAGGTTATGTAGATAAAACGTTTATTTATAATAAAGATGGTCGAAAATTAGCCAAAGTTAGAATTCGTGAAGATAGAAGTCCTGCCATAGGAGACAAATTTTGTAGTCGATGTGGTCAAAAGGGTACTATTGGAAATCTTATACCTGAAGAAAATATGCCCTTTACAAAAAATGGATTAAAACCTGATATCATTGTAAATCCGCACGCATTACCAAGTAGAATGACAATTGGTCAACTGATCGAAACCTTATTAGCAAAGTTATGTTGTGCTAATGGAATGAGTGCCAATAGTACTGCGTTTTTAAACAAAGGACCTAAACACGAAAACATTGGTAAGCATTTGAACGATTTAGGATATCAATCGGAAGGAAATGAAATATTATACAATGGATTAACTGGCGAACAAATTACGAGTGAAATATTTATGGGACCAACTTACTATATGAGATTGAAGCATATGGTTAAAGATAAAATAAATTATAGAGCTACTGGTCAAAGAGACTTAATGACGAGACAAACCAATCACGGACGAGCCAACGATGGTGGATTACGTATTGGTGAAATGGAACGCGATGGTGTCATATCTCACGGAATGAGTGCGTTTTTAAAAGATTCTATGATGAAACGTGGCGATGATTATAAAATGGCCATTTGTAATCAAAGCGGTACAATTTCGATATACAACAAAGACAAAAAACATTTTTATAGTTTATTATCGGATGGTCCTATAGAATACGATATGACAGAACAAAATATGAATCCATATTTAATCACTAAATATGGTAAAGAATTTAGTGTAGTAAATATACCTTATAGTTTCAAATTGTTGATGCAAGAATTAACCACAATGAATGTTCAAATGCGAATCATTACAAGTGATAATGTCACCAAATTAACCCATGGAAGTGTATATTTAAAACCCAAAGAACAAGAAACAAATGATGATTTATTTATAAGTGATAATTCCAATGAAAATGATAATTCCAATGAAAATGATAATTCCAATGAAAATGATAATTCCAATGAAAATGATAATTCCGAACCTAACGCGTCTATGCCAATCTTGAACGATAATTCACTCATGGAAGAATCACCCCCCATAGAAAATTTAACACCAGAGTCATCTCTTATAGGTGAACAACCTCCGACTATTCCAGAACCTCCTCCTCCACAACCTGAACAACAACCTCCGACTATTCCAGAACCTCCTCCTCCACAACCTGAACAACA
>Ga0222708_1000510_pt1 | contig 10319 bp, 22 predicted proteins | sample AntAcemetage1576_FD_179806 | JGI IMG/M metagenome (GOLD analysis project Ga0222708, IMG submission 179806) | Saline water microbial communities from Ace Lake, Antarctica - #1576 | ecosystem: Environmental > Aquatic > Non-marine Saline and Alkaline > Saline | place: Antarctica: Ace Lake... | reverse complement strand
TCTGAGTGGTCACCCAAAGAAAAATCTTCTTAAGTCTCCGGATTTGCCTAGCCTTACGCTCGAAGATAGGGTATGTTTGCACCTAGAGAAAGAATATGTCCAGGGCCTGGTCAAGTGGCTCGACTACAACGGGAGAGAGAAGAGAATGAAGAATAGACTGACGGCCGAAGAACGGGACTCACTGGTCAAGTGGTTGCGCCACGCCCAGGTCGACATAAACCAGACACGGGCTTCCGCTGACCGGGTCGCGGCCCGCGCCCAGAAGGCACTTAACTTCGTGGTCACCGCACACAATGTTCGGTGGATCATGGGCCCAGGAAAGGAGTGCCTGATCTCCCACTCGTGGAGGACGCGCACATCACCCGCCCCAAAGATGGCGGCATGCTCGCCCAAGAAGGATGGCGGTGATCGCCGACTACTTGAGTTGCTCAACGCACACCTCGTGGTCGCCAACGGTGGGGAAGATGCTCCCCATCTTGGGCTCTTGAATTTCGCCGACGGGCTCCGCGAACTCTATCGCCGTGGCATCCGGCTGCGGCTAGAGGTGAAGAAGACATGAGCTACGGCGACCCTCTCAGTCGGGAGTATGGTATCATCCTGGCCGTTGTCGGCCCCATGATGATGGAGAGGGCTCACTGGTATCGTGAAATGGCCGATCTCTTCGACAAGCAGATCGGTTCTGGATCAGAGGCGGCCAGCTTCATGCGAATGCAGGCTGACCGTGCAGACGAGACTATCGTCTCGCTAGGGAAGAAGTTCGGCCAGAAGTGAGCCGACTAGGTAGAATGGCTCTAACCAAAGGAGATTCTCAGATGAAGCGTAAGATTCTCGTCGTTGCGGCTCTCGCTGCTGGTGGCATGATGGCACAGGCGTCCGCCACATCCTCCGGGACTCCCGGCTGGATGTATGGGCTCTACAACTGCGGCGCGGCCCACACAAGCAGCAGACCCGCCTGTACTCTCTGCTGTAACAACGCAGTCCTTAATGGCCAGCTTGATGCGGGCGACCAGGCCGACTGCCAGACTTTCTGCAACCAGGCCAACTTCTCCCGGCCTGCCATTCGCTGGTATCACCGACCTGTCATCTGGGTCTTCGGCATCGCATAACCGGAGAGGAGAGAAAACATGAAGACGCTCATTATCTGCGTCGTCGCCGTTGCAGTCTCATTCGTCGGTGTGCGACTTCTCATGTACAGCCCACACGACACTCGCGACACCATCCTCCAAAGGAATGTTCCTCCGGTAGATCCGGTGAAGCCTGCGACGAGCCCCTATTCTGACGAGTTCCACATTGACTACGCATTCGCGGCCAACAGTCTGGCACGCAAGTCAAAGTGGTCCGATGAAGACGCTGCATGGGCGACCGAGCAGCTGCAGCCATGGCCAAACGAATCCCGACCGGATTTCAAAGTTGACCAGCCTGGTGCAGAAGCATGGCAGCTCTATGTCTTCGTAGATACGATCGTCATCGACCGCATTCTGTCCGGCTTCCCGACAGACGATCAGGTCCTGTCGGCCTGGGACGCCACTGTGCGGCAGGGCTTGATCAACCCTCAGGCGTATGTCCGGGAGCAAGCGGTCGCTTCCATCATGAACAGCGGCTTCCCTGCAGCCGACTTGGTCTCGCAGATCGAGGCTATGCAGGATTCTGATCCCGACGAGCGAGTCAGGTTCATGGCTCAGCTCAAACTGAAGCAGTTCACCGGTCAGCCGACTGATCTAGACTGCCCGACTTGCCCCACCAAGGGTGACGGATGAAACGCGCGTTCACCCTGCTAGAACTGCTCGCGGTTATCGCAGTTGTCGGCGTGTTGCTTGGTCTTCTGATGCCAGCCTTGTCCGGTGTCAGGACGGCATCTAAGCGAGTTGGCTGTCAGGCTAACCTACGGAGCCTGGGCCAAGCAACACTGATGTACATGGACTCTAACCGGAACGATCTGCCGGTGGCACGGTATCACGCTTCGGTCCTGACGACAAACACCGAGCCTTTCGGTACACTCGCGGACTTCATTGGGCATCCGCTACCCTTACCGGCGCACGAAGTTGATTCTTTCAGCCCGTGGGCCTGTCCTGCAGACACCATGTACGCACCTTCGACCGGATTCAGTTATGGGTATTTCCCTATGGTGGTCTTCTCTATGCTCCTGAACGAACGACAGGCCCAGGGGTACATGCGTGGTGATCGTTTCATCGTTTTCTATGACTTTTCCACTGAGCATAGTCCGAGGAACCAAGTCCTTCGCGATGGTTCCGTCAGTCAGATGAAAGAGAATTGAACCATGCATGAATCAATGTCCAATGCCATGACCCAGAGGATGGCTGCGTTGGCCCAGGCAATGTCCAGCATGGACTCCGCCATGTCCCAGTTCAACGAGCAGACCCAACGACTTTGTACCATCATCGTGTTGACGGATGGCACGGACAAGAAAGCTGTCGATCTGTACTTCGAAATGCAGACGAGGCGTGTCAAGTTCTTCGAGTCTTGTTCTGCGCGCCTGCTCGCGGTCGTTGATCAGAGTAAGGAGGAGATCGATGCGATGGCGAGTGGAGCGTGATGTTCGCCGCTTTCACAAGAAGTTCGGGCATCCGACTGCGAAGCGTCCAACGCTCCCAAGTCCGGAATGGCGGGAACTCAGGAAGAGCCTCATACTTGAGGAGGCGGGCGAGTTAGCAGAAGCCTTGGAAGCCGGCAATATGATGAAGATTGCTCGCGAATGTGTCGACGTCATCTATGTGACAGTCGGGACGCTCGTGGCCTACGGTCTACCGCTCTCGGTCTGCTGGCGGATTGTCCACAACGCCAACATGCGGAAAGTTCCGTCCGACCTACTGGTGTCCAAGCCGCTCAAGCCAGCGGGCTGGGTTGAGCCAGACAGGCTGCTCAAGAGGAAGCTGGGTGGTCTGTGATGATGAACAGGGTTATCCCCATCCTGTTGCTGCTGCTGACGGGCTGCACGCCCACTGGGCAGTTAGCGACTGAGGCGGCCAGCGCGCCCGAATTCTCCAGACACATCTGGAGGCTGGACAAAGAAACAGGCGATCCCCGGATTTCTCCCTTTCTGGGATCATCGCCCCGCGCCCGTCGCTGAGGAACGACAGCGGCGGGCGCATTCCGCAAGCCATACATGTTGCCTGTCACCTATGATGGGGCCAAAGGAGGCTCCCACATGTCGACTGAACAGGTTTCCGCTGTGACAGCGCAGCTCTCGCCCAATGGGCAAGTTCGCACCGAGTCTGTCCGAATCAAGTCCGGCCTCAGGACGACGGAGTTCTGGGTCTCAATCGTGGCCGCGATCATCCCCCCGATCCTGGCCATCGGATTTCTTTCCGACGATCAGGTGGCAACAGTCGTCGCGATCGCATCACCGATCGCCGCTGCGTTCGGATATAACATCTCCCGCGGAATGGCGAAGCTCTGATCGCGGAAGGAAGGAGATCTCCGTGAAGACATTGAAGATTGGGCTCCTCGCAGCGGTCGCTGTGCTCCTCCTGGGCTGTGCCCAGGCACGCCAGCGGGCAGTCGACTCGGGCCTCTACCCTGCGATCGACCTGGCTTGGCCAGGGGTCCGTGGGGACGCGGCGCGGGGCGGAGCGGTACAGGCTGAGCTGGATGCGTTCGCGGGTGCTCTTCAGGCTCGCCAGGGGACGAGCCTGAAGGTTGCGTGGCCCGGTGTCCGTGCGTCGGCCGAGCAAGGCATCGAAGACAGGCAGGCCGATCTGGAGATCGGGCCTGGAGTGGCCGCGTCGCTGACGGAGCGGCTCTCTAACTTCGACGAGGCTGTCCGTCAGCTCACTCCAACGATGGGGGCACCATGAACCAGACTGGCTTCGAGGCAGAATTCAAGACGCTGCTGCGTGACACGGTGTCCGAACTCGGCACCACACTCAAGGGGAGCCTCGACGAAATCGCGATCTATGCGTCCGCGAGGACGGCCCACCTGAGCACCATCGTCGCTGAGCCTGGGTTCGCCCAGGCTGTCACCGCGGAGCGGGACGCCATCGCACTGAAGGCTGGAATCTCTGCTGTCGCGATCGGCGCGGAGGCCGACCAGCGGCTCCTGGGCGTGATCGCCGGAGCCATCCGGATTGGGGCCTTGGCCCTGGTCGCCCTGTAGCCAACCGTTCGTCTCTTTCTCTCAGGTCCCCTGCATCCAACGGTGGATGAGGGGACCTTATTATTTGTCTATTTGTTAGTATTTGCTGGATCCAGCGGTATACTTGCCTCATGCAAGACACAGGTGTGAAAATCGTTCGGCTGGTGATCCTAGTCGGGAGTCGGCTTCTGGTCGACGGGCCTGGCACCGAGCGGAAAGTTCTGTCCGGCACCGAAGCATGGATCAAGGATCAGCTGCCCCACCATCTGCGAAGCACTTTCGAGTTGCTTCTAAGTTCTCCGGACTGCACCGCGATCTGGTCCAGCAAGAGCGGACCGAGGGTGGTGTCTGCTGCTTATCGTGTGAAGCCGGTCATCACACCGAAATACTGCAGAATGAAGGCTGATCAGGCATGGGATTGTGCTGGACTGGCTCGCCAGGACGGCGACTTGTTGGATTCTGCAAGATGGACAAAGGAGGCCAGAAAATGGGAACAGATGTATTCGGAAACAGCACCCGGACAGGGCGGCTGAATGAGTACGATCGGGAAGCGATATTCTACGCCAACAAGGGAGGAGCCTCAACCAGAGAGCTGGCAAGGGACTATCGCCGTTGCCTGACCACGATCCAACGGATCATAACCAAAGAGAGGCTGCGCATTGATGGAAGTCGGCGATAACTGACCGACTCATGATTGACCGACCGTTGATTGACCGACTTCTGATTGATCGACCTGGCGCCCACGGTCCGTCGGGCGCACCCGAAGGAGATCCTCGATGAACGACCAAGCAATGCTCAAAGAGTTCGCGATCCTGTTGGCAAAGTCCAAGGAGCGGTGGCCGGAAGCACCAACGCTGCCTGAGGGCCACCGGCTACATGCCTACCCTCTCTGTGTGCACGGGCCACACATGTACGGTCCGGACATGCACGACTACACCCTGGATTCTCGCGTGGCTGTCTCGACGTGCGCCGTGGTTGCGTTGTCGATCATCCAGCACTGCTGGGCCAACCCCAAGATCGGTGTCCGTTTCTCGCTGACTGTGAGGGGCGATTTCTCCTGGCAGTGCGAAGTGTGCGACTGGGCCGATGGAGCCTGGACTGCGAAGCAGTTCAAGCACAAGGACATCGTTTCCGCCGCGCTCGCCGGGCTGCGTGCGATTGTAGGATCTGCTTGGGTTGACCAGAGAGGATTTTGACTAGGGACGATTTTGACAGGAGACGATATTTGACCGGAGAGGTTATAGGTCGTGCCGACACAAACTACCCAGTCGGTGCAATCGGTGCAGACTACCCAGACCCCTCAGTCCGCCCAGGCTACCCAGGCGGTGCAATCGGTGCAGACCGCCGAACCAAATAGCGTACCGTTCAAACAACAAACAGCAAGCGAATCGAGAAGATTATTCGCGTCATCTGTACCGATTGCACCGATTGATTGGGCAAGATTATTGCCCAGAAGGGTAGCCTCGCGGCACAACAGATCCCATAATAGGGGCAAGGAGAAAGAACCATGACCACGAAACTCCATCCCACTCTCGTCCCCTGGGTCGCTGCCTACAAATCGATCGCAGCGATGTACAACGAAAGTGGGGCCATGACAAAGATCTCATATTCCTACGACAATGAGAGGAACACGCTTCTCTATGTGGAATTCGCGGATCGGGCCCAAGCCGCTGTGTCTCTGGCTGTCTTGAAGTCGCTGGGGCTCGCTCAGCCGATCCATGTCGCCGAGCGGCTGTACTGGTTCCCGGGCTGTATCATGCCCAAGGGTAAGGGTCACCTGTGGGACCAGCTCCACGTCTTCTTCGGCGGCACCCCCCAGGGTGCGTCGTCCGAAGAGCTGTTCTGGCGCGCCGTCAAGCACTACCGAATATAACGACAGATGCGGCAAATAGTTTGCCGAAGTGGCTAGCGTAAGGCTCAAATGTACAGTATCATTCTAACAAGGAGAAAGAAACATGTCTGACGAAATGATCAAAGTGTGGGACGGGAATGTGGTCACCAGCGACGGGCTCAAGCAGCTCAAGAAGGCTGCTCGCATGGCATCGGCGCAGTGGTATGCCTACCACGAGGTCGGTGGGCGAGCTGCGCTGGTATGCTCCATGCGTGAGCACACGCCCAGTGGGCGCAGTGTAGAGACGCGACTTGAAGCTCCGTGCAAGAGCCTCCTCCGGCAATACACGCGGCTGACGGAAACGGAAGCCAAGTTCCGCAGCTGGACAGGGTACGCCTCTATCGCGCCCAAAGTCATGTCCACGATCCTCTCTGCTGTGCTCCGCACAGGTGACGAGCTGGAACTCCGATTCGGGCGCGGGGCGTTTGACTCCGATCTCCTCACAGAGCCTGGGCTGGTTGGAGACACCCTCGAACTCTACATCGTTCGCGGCAAGATCAAGCTGCCGCTCTGCTTCGTGCTCGACGTCCAGATCAGCAAGGACAACAGTGCACGGATGATCAAGCCGGGTGACTGACCCTTGGCGTCCCAGTCCTAGCGGGCCGGGACGCCGATTGTAACGACGGATGCGGCAAATAGTTTGCCGAAGTGGCTAGCGTGGTTGGTAGTTGTAGCGCATACTTGCATCAACCGAAAGGATCTATGATGCCGAGACAAGTGACCCTCACCGTGTACACCCTGGACGAACTGAAGGACGACCACCCGTCGGGCTACGCCATTGTGCTGGAGCGTTGGAAGCAAGAAGTCGATGAGCTGGGCGAATCCCCCTGCCAGCGTGAGATCATTGAGAGCCTAGAGGCTGTGGTCAAGGCTTGCAGCGCAAATATCATTGAGTGCTCCGTCGGAGCGTACAGCTCGCCCGTCCTGACGACGGACGCCGAACCACACGACGCCGAGTGGTTCCGCACGAATGTCTTGGCACCCCTGGGCTATGTCCGCGTCTACGACGACAAGGTGTCGTTCCCAGGTCTCTGTGCGTTGACGGGCTATAGCTCTGATGATAATCTGCTGGAAGCACTCTGGGAAGATCTCTCCCTTGGGATCAACCTGTCCCACGCGCTATCCCGCCTGGTGATAATCGTGAAGGGAATGGTCCTAGACGACTTCGAAGAACTGCGTTCGTCCGATGGTATGGAAGACTCATACTACGGTGACCAGGACTACGACAAGTTTGGCAATATTGTTCACTGACCGACCGTTGATTGACCGACTCATGATTGACCGACTCATGATTGACCGACTCATGATTGACCGACTCATGATTGACCGACCGGGATGTCCGGGAGGGTTAGGCCGGTCGTAGGGACAGGCGTGGAAATATACTTGCCCAGGTGGTAGCCCGGCGGCAAGATGAGCAGTATTGTTGTGGCAAGGAGAGCGAGCCATGTACAAGCGCAAAGACGGATTGGTCCGGGTGTGCTCAGAGCTGGAAGACCGGCGATGGGTGAGAGACTGCTTCCTACCCTCGGACGCCCCAGCCTTCGACTACGCCAGGGTCTTCGGCAGCAATGTCAACCCCACACGGGTAGACCTGGAGCGCAACGGTCGGCTAGTGGCCAGGTATCGGCGAGCAGGCTTGGGCCTGGGCCTGGTTCCTGTGGAGCTTCCGCCTACGAAAGTGGGCGTGTGATCGGGGGGTGTGCGCTCTGGGAGGGGCGCACGACACATGGCCGAGAGTGGTCGGCCATGTGTCTTTGTGGGATTTGACCAGAGAGGATTTTGACCAGGGACGATTTTGACAGGAGACGATATTTGACCGGAGAGTGGTTATGGGCCGCGCCGGTGCAATCGGTACATCTTACCCAGTCGGTACAGTCGGCCCAGTCGGCCCAGACCACCCAGTCGGTACAGTCGGTACAGTCCGCCCAGGCTACCCAGTCGGTACAGTTTAACGCCCTATAACGATATAACTCGGCCTACAGGCCGCGCCACCCTTACTATACCCCCGCCTGACGCTTACGCTAGGCCCCATAACTAAGTATTTCGTCGTGGGTACGGTTGTAGGGACACATCTCTCTGTTTTTCCTACCTACGGGCTAGCGTACCGTCAAATCGTATGTTATACTTAGGTTGTAGCCAATACCGGCTACCCTGCTAGGGGCGTATAATGGTTTACAGCGAAGCGATGGCGGTGGTGGCGGCGGCTAAGGTAGCTCTCGAGGCGGCGGACCAGGCGGAGGAGGCGGCGGCTATAGCGGAGGCCCGCTGGGGTGGGCCTACTGCCCGGGCAGCCTGGCGGCAGACCCAGGCAGCCCGGTCGGTAGCCCGGCGCGACTACCTGGCGGCGGTGGACGTCCTGGACGCGGTGGCTAAGGCCGAGTGGGACGCGGCTACGGCGGACGCGGACGCGGCCTACGCCCTAGCCGACCATACGGCGGCGGCATATAACGCGGCCACGGTAGGGGCTAAGGCGGCGGCGGCGGCTAAGGCGGCGGCGGCGGCTAATCTTAACCAGGCCGGATTGGCGAAGGCTAACGCGGATGGTAGGTGCTTTACCCGTACCGTCATGTGAGGCCGGTTATAACGACTGGGCTATTAACATTTATAGCGTACCGGCTAGCGTACCGTCAAATCGTATAGTATACTTAGGGCGTAGCCTATACCGGCTACCTTACTAGGGGCGTAAAATGGCTAGGACTGATAACGGGCGGGGGATACGGATGCTGACGAAGGCCAGGGCGACGCTTGACGCGGTAGAGGCGGAGCTGGCCCAGGCCCTGGTGGTGGAGGCGGAGACTAAGGCGGCCCACGCTGCAGCCTACACGAACACCGCGCGTTTAGCGGGCCTGCGGGCGGACGCTCTGGTGGCCCACCGTACGGCCCATACCGAAGCCTACGCGGGCGCGGTAGCGCGTACCCAAGAGGGCCTGTTATAACGATTGGGCTATTAACATTTTCACTATACGGGCTAGCGTACCGTCAAATCGTATAGTATACTTAGGGCGTAGCCTATACCGGCTACCTAACTCTAGAGGGGTATTAGTTATGGATCGCATCGAACCACACGACCGAGCCTGGTTGGAAGCAGACGAGCGGGCCGAGATCTCCGAGGCCCACGCTAAGGTGGTGGCCAGCAGGGAGCACATCCGGGCGTTGGCCGAAGTATTCTGCGAGCTGTCAGAGCAAGCAGTGGCAGCCGCGGACAAGGCGTCCGAGGACGCCACAGCAACGGCGGAAGCTGCAACAGAGCTTTACCAGGCTGTGGAGGCGGACTACGGGCCGGAGTCCTTCGAGACCGTGTCGGCTAAGCGGGCTAAGGCGGGCGCGGACGCTAGGGCGGAGGCGGCGGAGGAGGAGGCCCACCTGGCGGACGAGACATGCCGCACAGCGGGTGTGGTGTGGTCGCGGGCTGTCCGGGCCCACGCTAAGGCTGAGCGAGCACAGGAAGCCTTCCAGAACGGATAATAGAGAGGCCGGTTATAACGATTGGGCTATTAACATTTTCACTATACGGGCTAGCGTACCGTCAAATCGTATAGTATACTTAGGGCGTAGCCGGTAGTCGGCTACCTAACGCTAGAGGGGTATTAGTTATGGATCGCATTTATCTCCGCACGTCGTCGCAGGCCGCTCTCTTCGAGGCCGAGTTAAAGGGACAGTTCTCCGACGGTTATTGGGAGAATCGTCCAGGGGACCACTGGCAGCCTTGGTGCCAGTGCCAGGCTGAGGTCGGTACCGCCGTAGGCCGCGACTTCCCGGCCCACATCGACCGGTACGCCCTGGATAACAAGGCATTGTTATCGGTCGTTGGTGACCGAATGCTGGTTATCGGTCGTTTGTCCCTGGCCGGGTTTAGCCCCATGCAGATCCGAAGCATGCAGGACCTGTGGGACACCGCTCGCTACGACAGGGAGACAGAGACCTGGAGCGGTTTGACTAACCCTAGCCCCAAGTGGGTTGACCTGCCGACCCACACGGGCCCATACTGGGACCAGCTGCGGGCCGAGCTGTCTCTCCTGGATCTGGCTAGGGCGCGGCTGGCCGTAGAGGACACCGCGTACGGGTACAAGGAGCTGCGGGCCGACCTGCGAGAGATAAAGGTCGCTATGCGGACGCGCGTAAATCAAAGGCCCCTATAACTGACCGACTCATGATTGACCGACCTCTGATTGACCGACCTCTGATTGACCGAATATTTTCAGGGTCGGGGTAGGGCTGTAACGACAACGATTGTACGGACTGACTTAGTGAATAAAGTTGGCGTAAGGGTAGCCCGGCGGCTAGCCTTACGCCATACTTCGGTAGAGAGAAGACGTCGGGGCGGCGGGGGCGGGG
>Ga0222708_1000508_pt1 | contig 10331 bp, 5 predicted proteins | sample AntAcemetage1576_FD_179806 | JGI IMG/M metagenome (GOLD analysis project Ga0222708, IMG submission 179806) | Saline water microbial communities from Ace Lake, Antarctica - #1576 | ecosystem: Environmental > Aquatic > Non-marine Saline and Alkaline > Saline | place: Antarctica: Ace Lake... | reverse complement strand
CTTGTAGCCGCGTGCCGCGCCGATCATGGCGAGGGCGATGCCCGTGTTGCCGCTGGTTGCTTCGATGAGCGTGCCACCGGGCTTCAGCGTGCCGCTGTTCACGGCAGCTTCGACGATGGCGTAACCGAGGCGGTCTTTCACGCTCGCTGAAGGGTTATAAAACTCGAGCTTGGCGAGCACAGTGGCGCCAGCACCGTCGGTCACGTTGTGCAGCGTCACCAGAGGGGTGTTACCAAAGACCTCAGTGATGTCGGGGTAAATGCGGGCCATGACGGGGTCTCCTCAGAAAAAGAGCGGGTGAAAAGAGTGGGTGTGCTGCGCGAGCTGGACGAGCGCGCGTGCTGTGGCTCCAGAGTACGGGGGCTGAGCACGAGTCAGGCAAACAAGGGCGCAAAGGCGTCAGGGCTCTCACCGCGAAGCAATGCGCCCTCCAGTTACAACGAAGGTGGGGCGGAGGTATTCCCCCGCCCCACCTCGCCTCACTCGACCTCACCCCACGCCGTGCCACACCGACGGCACCGCCGCGCCACATAGTGAATCGCTATGAGACGAACACCCGAAACGCAAACTTCGTGCTTGACGCCCGCACGGTCTCAGACCCGGAGAATTCGGCGTTAAATCGATGCATGCCGCGGCTGAGGTCTGTGATGGTGAGAGTTCCGCGGCCACCGTCACCGGCCTCCAGTTCGATAGTTCCGACCGCACGGCGCCCGTCAAAGACGGTGATGGTTCCCACCGGCTCGATCCCGAACGCAACCACCTGCACGGCGTAATCAACGCTTGATCCCCGCGCAACGAACAGGCGGTTGGCTGTTCCCACTGTCACAGAGGATGCGGCGACAACAGCACGCTCGGCGCTCACGGCGCTTGTGGAGGCGAACCCCTCAGCGCTTGCCGTCACCTGAACCGAGAGGCGGGCTCCCGCGTCACCCGCTACGACTCGATAGGTGCGATTAGTGGCACTCTCGATGGCGACACCGTCACGTATCCACTGGTAGCTGCGCTGGACATCGGCGACTGAGAACCGCCCGCCATCGGTGCGCAGCGTGCGCCCCAGCACGGCCTTGCCGAGCAACGACGGAGCCCGCTCAACCACCAGTGGCTCGACCGGAACGGTGATCTCAATCGGCACACCAATCGATGTGCCGTTGTCGGGCACGGTAACTTCGAGACGCTGTGCCCCGGAAACCCCCTCGGGCACGGTGAAGGTCACCGAAGCTTGGCCGGTCTCATCACCGCGGGCAACGATGCTGGCGTCAATCGGGGCTGAGCCAAGAATCGTGTCGTCGAGCTTTACGACGACGTCAGCCTCGCGGTCGCCCTGGTTGGTGAACAGCAACGAACTGAGTGTCGCGGTGACCTGGTCGCCAGCGCTGTAGCCGTCGATGTCAGGTGCGCTGAGTGAGACGCCGACCGAGCGCTGAGCGAAGTCGGGCCCGACCGGGGTGAACGCTCGCACGTAGTCGACGAACGCTTGCAGGTCGATGCGGCCTGAGTCGGCACGCTGCGTTCCTTGGGCGATGGTGGCAAAGTTGTCGCCGCCTGCGGCGAGAAAAGAGTTCACGACCACGCGAATCTGCTGATCAGTCGTCACAACTGCATTATTGAGCACCATCGTTCCGATGCGCTGACCCACGCTACGAGTTGGGTCGTAGTCATACTCGAGTGTCGAAGACACGCCCAGCTTGAGAAACGGGCGGCTGCTGCCCGAGGGCTGCCACTGCTGTTCCAGTACCGAGCGCAACTGATCACCGGTGAGCGTCACCGCGACGAGGGTGTTGGCAAACGGTTGCACGTTTGCGGCCTCGCGAAAGGTCAGGTTGCCTGCCGGGTCGAGGGTCCCGCTTGAGGCGAACATCAGGTTGGCGCGCAGGCCCCCCGGGTTCATCAGGGCGAGTTCGGTACCCAGGTCTTGCGTTGCCCAGAGTTGAGCGTCAGCGACCTCGTTGCCGAGAGTCGACTCGGCGCCGCGGTTTTCGGTGACCGCACCGCCTTGCCCCGTGAAGTCGATTCCTCTCAGGAGGTCGCCGGAGAGGTCGCCCAAGCGCTGATTGCCAGCGACGGCGGCAAACGCGGCGGCGTCGGCAACAATTTTTGCGACCACTGGATCGGGTTGGGCAGCACCAACCAGCGGCTTGACACCCGCGGTGATGCTGAGTAATTCGTTCGACTGGGGGTCGACCGAGAGTTGCAGGTGGCCGTACGCCTCGCCGTACTGCCCGCCCTGAATGAGCGGCATGACCTCATCGGTACCGGGCACCGGCACCTCCAGGTCGTACTGCAGGTGGGTGTGGCCCGAGACGACGGCGTCAACTTTGCCGAGTACGCCATTGATGAGGTCACCGAATTCACTCGCGCCGGTCGCGGCTGCGAGCGTTGTGGACGGTGCTCCCTCATGAGCGACGAGAATGATGACGTCTGCCTCGCCGTTGGCTGCCACACCGTCTTGCAGCTGATCGGCTACCCGCACTGCGGCTGCCGTCATGTCACCAAAGTCGAGAGTTGAGATACCGGTGGGGCTCACCAGCGAGGGCATGCTTTCAGTAAGAACTCCGATGAAGCCAATGTCAACGCCGCCCACCTCAATGACTTCGTATTCTTTATAGGCGGGGTGCGTCGTGCCCTTTTCGTAGATGTTGGCGCCGAGGTAGGAGAACTCAGAGTTCGGGATCACCCGATCGTCGACGTCGGCACGCCCCAGGTCAAACTCGTGATTGCCGAGAGCTGAAAGATTCAGTCCCATCGCGTTGAGCGCGTCAAGCGTCGGCTCATCCTGCTGAATAAACGAAGTAAACGTGGACGCGCCGATGCTATCGCCGGCCGAAATGAACAGCGTGTTGGGGTTTGCCGCCCGCGTGGCCTTCACAAGGCCGCTGAGTACTGCTGCGCCGGCGGCCCCCCCGCCTGCTTCAAGTCGGCCGTGCAAATCGTTGATGGTGACAATGTCGATTGCCACGTTCTCCGCTGCCGGCGCCGCGGGCGCAACGACCTCGACGGCAAGAGCCGGTACCGCGGTCAAAGTTGCCAGGCCTAGGCCTACGGCGAGCGCCGTCGCCATCGCCGCAGCGCGGGTGAACACTGATCTGCCTGCAACCGATTGGAAGAGCGATGCGTGCGGCGCGGTGCCCGGCGCGGAAAGCTGTGGCGAAACCGGCGCTGGAATTGGCGCTGAAAAACTCGCTGAAAATTCTGACATGGTGAAACTCCCCCGTAAGAACGCTGTGCTGCGGCGCTCGCCCGTGTGACCCCTGTTTGGGGGACACCACGCTGACGCTATGCCACGGACCACCCGCTCACCAAGCGCGCGGCGCAGCATCCACCAGATGGCCGTTGTTTGTTCACCTCCTTCGCCTGCCAGAATCGATGCCGGAGGTGCAGGCGATGCTCACAGTGGTGCTCGGCGTGGCTGGTGCCCTCGTGTACGGCGCCGCCGACTTTCTCGGCGGCCTCGCCGCCCGCCGCATTTCGGCATTGCGAGTCACCGCAATTGGTGCGGTATCGGGCGTGATCCTTCTTCTGCTCGGCACCCTGGTGGTGCCCGGCGAATGGTCAACCAGCGCGCTTCTGTGGGGCGGAATCTCAGGAGTGACCGGCGCTGCCGCCATCGCCCTGCTGTACGCATGTCTCGCCATCGGACCGATGAGTATTCTCTCGCCTCTCACTGCTGTGACCTCGGCACTAGTGCCCCTCGCGTGGGGGCTCGCGACCGGGTCGCAGCTCAACCCAATCGCCTACCCCGCCTTCGCCCTTGCCCTCGTCGCCGTGGTTTTGGTGGGGTTCGTTCCGGCAAAAGGTGCGGCGCGGCCGACACCCGCGGGGCTGGTGATGGCGACGATCTCGGGCACACTGATCGGCGCTTTCTTCATTTTGGTTGACCAAACTCCCGACGACAGTGGGCTCGTGCCGCTCGTCGCCAACCGAGTTGTCAGCGCCACCGTTGTGATCACCGTCATCATGCTGCTGGCCATCATCGCCGGGTCACGTCACATTCGTGCGTCGGATGCCCCGCTCGCAGTACTCGACGGAACCCACGGCGCGCCTCACCTGATTGGCGCGTCACCGCGCGCCACCGACCCCGGCCCCGACACCGACACCAGAACCGTGACTACGCCGCGCCGCGCCGGCCTTCTCAGCGCCAGCGCTGCGGCCCTGCGCGGCGGTTGGCGCGGAGGCTTGGCACTGGCGATCGGATGCGGCGTGCTTGACGCCCTGGCCAACATCATCGTGCTCACCGGCCTGCGCGCGGGCGACTTGACGATCGTGTCGGTGCTGACCGCCCTGTACCCGGCCGGCACAATTCTGCTGGCGGCTCTCGTGCTGCGCGAACGTATCGCCCGCCTGCAGTGGCTTGGCCTGGCCCTCGCGCTCACAGCGAGCGCCATGCTCGCGCTGAGCTGAGCTGTACCGAGCCGAGCTGAGCTGTGCCGAGCTGAAGCCAGCGTTGCGGGCGCGCTACCCTGTTGCGCTCGAGCGTGTGATGCGATCGCGAATGGCGATGGCAAGCCCGTCACCATCTGGCACCATCACCCGCACGACGGCAAGGCCCAGCCGGTCTGCCTCACGCAGCGCGGAGTACAGCACGCGAGCGTATTCGTCGTCAGACGACGGTGCGGCGAGCCTGATCACATGTGGTGGGGTGTCAATTTCTCGGGGCGCGATCAGCCCCTCACCGGCAACACTGGTGCCCCCGATGACGACCTTCGCCTGCGGTGAGTAGTGCTGCAGGTGTGAGCCTGACGCTCGCACGCGGGGTGGGGCGCCACTGGCCACGGTCATCCCCGTGCGGGATTCGATCATCGCTACCGTGATGGCGCCTGGCCTGAGAACGGTGGGGCTTTCCTGAGTGCAGTCGATGATGGTTGACTCCACTCCGACGGCAGATGATCCGCCGTCGAGAATCATGTCGGTCGGCTCAAGATACTGCTGCAGTTCTGACCGCACTGCTGCCGCGTCGGTCGGAGAGACCGCGCCGTAACGGTTGGCGCTCGGGGCCGCCACGCCATGGCCACCGTTGGCGCGAAACTCTCGAAGCAATTGCAGGGCAACGGGGTGGTCAGGGATCCTCACACCCACACTGTCTTGCCCACCCGTGACGGCGTCACTCGCGTGCTCACTGCGCTTCAGAATGAGGGTCATCGGGCCCGGCCAGTAGTGCCTCGCTAGTGCGCTGGCATACGCGGGAACATCCCGCACCCAATAGTCGACGTCACCTACATCTGCGACGTGCACGATCACCGGATGATCGGCCGGCCGATTCTTCACCGCATACATGCGCGCGATCGCTGTGCCGTTGTCGGCGTCGACCCCGAGCCCATAGACGGTTTCGGTCGGAAAGGCGACCAGGCCGCCCCGCATGAGAGCGGCAGCGGCCTGATGCACCTCGGCGGGTTCGACGCTGGGGTCGGTCGTGAAGCTTTCGGACACCACGTTCCCCTTCGTCTCTCCCCGAGCCAACTCCTGCCCTTTACAGGGCAGACAGCCGGTCGAGGTACTTGTCGCCCACGCGCACCTCAACGGTTTCAGCCTTGATCTCTGCGCGACCCAACAACTCGTCGAATCGACGGGCCCGCTGGCGGGTGATCAGCGTGACGACGGTTCCGACCTTGCCCGCGCGGCCGGTGCGACCCGAACGGTGCAGATAGGTCTTGTATTCGTCGGGCGGGTCAGCCTGCACGACGAGCGAGATGTCATCGACGTGGATGCCCCGCGCAGCGACATCCGTCGCCACCAGCACATTCACCCGACCGCTCGTGAGCTTTTCGAGGTTGCGAGTGCGGCGCGCCTGGTTGAGGTCACCGTGCAAGCTCACCGCCGGAATTCCGGCGTCATCGAGCTGATCGGCGAGTTCTTCAGCGAAGGCGCGGGTGCGCGCAAAGATCAGTGTCTTGCCCCTGCCTGACGCGAGCTGCTCAATGATGCCGCGCTTTTCGCGCTGGTCGACGAGCAACACCTTGTGATCGATCGTCGACGACTCTTGATCTTCACCGGCGACTTCGTACACGGCTGGCTTGTTGAGAAATTCGCTGACGAGGCTGGCAACACCCGAATCGAGCGTGGCAGAGAACAGCAGTCGCTGCCCGTTGCGACGCGTGCGACGGATGATGCGCTGCACGGGCTCGAGGAACCCGAGCTCACACATGTGGTCGGCCTCGTCGAGTACGACGATCTCAATCTGACTCAAGTCGAGGCGACCCTGCTCGATGAGGTCTTCCATGCGTCCGGGAGTGCCGATGATGATGTCAACGCCGCGCTGAAGCGCACCCACCTGGCGACCCTGGGGCACGCCGCCGTAAATCTGCGTGGTGAACAGACCGACACTGCGCGCGATGGGTTGCACGGTGCCGTCGATTTGCAGGGCCAACTCGCGCGTCGGCGCAAGAATGAGAGCACGCGGAGCGCGACCCATCTGGCGCTTTTTACCACCATCGTTTTCCATGAGTCGCTCGACCAGCGGGGCGCCGAACGCGATGGTCTTGCCCGAGCCAGTGCGTCCACGACCGAGCACGTCTTTGCCTGCGAGTACATCGGGAATGGTGGCCGCCTGAATCGGAAACGGAGCGACCGCACCCTGCTGCGCTAGCTCAGCCACGATATTCGCGCCGAGGCCGAGGTCACCGAAAGTCACGCCCTCAACATCGGTAGCCTGCACGGCATCGGCCGTGAGGCGATCGAGCACAACGTCGTCGACCGGGCCAGCCTTGGCATCACGGCTCGGGTAGAAGCTCGACTCACGGCGCACGGGACGCTCGTCGCGGTCAGTACGCCCATCACGCCCATCGCGGTCAAACGTTCGCGGGGCGCGATCTGGTCGGTCGAACGATCGCGCTGGGCGCGCATCACGGTCGAACGTGCGCGCAGGGCGCGCATCACGATCGAATGACCGTGGGGCGCGGTCATCACGGGCCGGGCGCGCATCACGAGCCGGCCGGGTGTCACGGTCGAACGTTCGCGGGGCGCGGTCATCGCGGTCAAACGTGCGCGCAGGGCGCGCATCGCGATCGACGGGGCGAGAGCTGCGGTCGTACGAACGTGCGGGTCGCTCGGTGCCACTCGACTCTGTTTTTGGCCGCCAGTCGGGGCGGTGAGTGGCGCGGCCGGTGCCGGTGCGGGGGGCACCATCGCGGGTGTGTGCGTCGCGACTCGGGCGTGCGGATCGTCCGCCCGCACCGGCGCCTGCGCCTGCACCACGGTAGCCGCGGTCGTCACGCTGCCCACGAGGGGCTGCGCCACGCTCATCACGCGGTGCGGCACCACGGTAACCACGGTCATCTCCAGTTGAACGTCCCGTGCGATCGTCACGCGAAGCGGCACCACGGTACCCGCGGTCGTCTCCGGTCGAACGCCCGGTGCGGTCATCACGCTGCCCGCGGGGGGCTGCGCCGCGTTCATCGCGACCGCCCGTTTCGGGGCGAGATCGCTCGGGGGCGTGTCCGCGATCGACACGCTCGTCGCGGCTCCAGCGAGCCTTTTTGTCGGGTGCGGCTGAAGCGTCTTCGGGGCGGTGGCCGCGGTGCTTGGGGCTACGTGAGCCAGCAGCGGGGCGTGGAGTAGATGATCGTGCAGGGCGGGGCGAGCGCGCAGCGCCGCCCGAATTCTTCTGAGGCATGGTTCTTTCTGGGGTAGTGCAAGAAGTTGCGTCGGCGCACGCGCGCCGTTATCCCAGGCAGTCGCCGACTGGTTGTCGTGAACCTAGGGCCGTCACATCTCGAGGTGATCTCGCCGTCGAACGACGGGGAGTACCGGCCCTGAGGCGCACACAATGCACTGACGAGATACCCCGCCCGCCTCTAGCCGACCCCTTAGGGTACCCGACGCACTCAAGACCTGCCCTATTCTGGGCAAATCGTGAGAACCGTCACCGTGGAAGACCCCTGCCAGCCCGAGGTTGAGGCCATGGTGCGCGCGGGCGACGCCTACGCACTCAGCCTGTATCCGGCCGACAGTTGTTACCTGCTGTCGCTCGATGAACTGGCCGAGCCCGGCGTGACCGTGTTCATCGCCCGCGACGTCGATGCCCGCGCCCTCGGCATGGCGGCCCTCGTTGATCGGCACGACGGCACCGGCGAGCTGAAGCGGTTATTCGTAGTCGAGATCGGTCGCGGCCAGGGTGTGGCCAGCATGATCATGGACGCCCTCGAAGCGGGTGCTCTCGCGCGGGGCATCCGCCTAGTGCAGTTGGAAACCGGCCCGAAGCAGCACGCGGCCATCGCGCTGTACGAGCGACGGGGCTATGCAGTGATCGACCGCTTTGGACCCTACGTGGCTGATGAAAACAGTCTCTGCATGGAAGCGCGGCTAGCCTAGCGGCACGCGTCTCGGAGGCACGCGCGAATCGTGGTGGCGCCTTTCAGACGGTTGCCTCCACTGGCTCGGCTGCCTTTGCCGCGCGCTTATCTTCGCGGCGCTCCTTGGCGCCTTCCACGAGGTAGTACAGCGAGGGCAACACGATCAGTGTCAGCAGGGTCGATGAGACGAGACCGCCGATCACGACGATCGCGAGCGGCTGCGAGATGAAACCTCCGCTGCCCGTGATGCCGAGGGCAAGTGGCAGCAGAGCAAAGATTGTCGCCGCTGCTGTCATGAGAATGGGGCGTAGACGTCGAGAGGAGCCCTCGATCAAAGCTTGACCGACCCGCATGCCGCGTTCTCGATACTGATTCACCAGGTCGATGAGCACGATGGCGTTGGTCACAACGATGCCGATGAGCATGAGTACGCCGATGAGCGACGGTACGCCGAGGGGAATGTCAGCGATGAGCTGCAACCCGATGGCGCCCGTCGCCGCAAACGGAATCGACACCAGCAGCAGCAGAGGCTGGCGCAGGCTCTTGAAGGTGGCGACCATCACGACGTAAACGATCAGAATGGCCGCGAGCAACGCGAGCCCGAGCTGACTGAACGCGTCTGCCTGCTGCGCGGTGACCCCACCGAGGCTCGCCGTGGCACTGTCAGGCAGCTCGGTCTCGTCAACCGCGGTCTGTACGGCGGTTGAGACTGAGCCGATGTCGGCGATGTCGGGGGTAATCGAGATGCTCGCGCTGCGCACGCCGCGAATCGTGGTGATGTTGGCCGGACCAGTCGTCTCTTCGACCGAGGCGAGCTCGCTCAGCGGCTGCGGGCCGATAGCCGTCGGAATGCTGAAGTCGCGGAGCGTTTGCACAGTGGTCGGGGCGTTCACATTGGGCAAAAAGATCGACAGTGTTGTTTCGTCGATGATCACTTGACCCACCGACGCGGGGAACATCGCTTGCGCGACAATGCCACCGACAGCGACTTCGCTGAGTCCTAGTTCGGCTGCGCGTTTGCGGTCGACCTCGATGGCTAGGTAGGGCTGCACAGCAGCAAGGTTGCTGGTTGCTTCGGCCACTACGTCAAGGCCACCGACCGCATCGATGATGGCATCGGATGCCGCACGCAAGTCGCTTTCGCTCGCGGCCGTGATGTCGACATCAATGGTTGACGAGGCGAATCCCGAGCCAGCAGCCTGCAGTGCCACCTCGCCAACATCGGTGAGGTCGACGAGTGCGTCGCGCACTGAATCCTGGAGAGCTACCTGATCGACCGCCTCATCGGTCGTGATCGAGTAGGTGATGTCACCGCCGCCGCCGAAGAAGGCGAGTGCTGATCCGTCACCGGACCCGATCGACACCTGCACCGTCTCGACGCCCTCAACATCGAGCAGCACGTCTTCGACGACAGTTGCAGCCTGGTCGAGCTCGTCAAGGCTGGTGCCGTTGGTGAGCGTCTGGGTGACAGTGAGTGTGTTTTGTCCTGAATCACCAATGAAGTTGGTCTCGAGGTTGGTCGCAAGACCGGCAGTTCCACCCAGTATCAGCAGCGACAGCATGAGGGTTGCGACGGGCCGCTTGAGAGTCCAACGCAGGGTTGGCAAGTAGCTTTTTTGCAGTCGCGTCGGCTGTTCTGACTCCTCGTCGAGCGAGATGGCTGCCGCGTGCGTACCCGCCTTCGGCGGGCGTAAAAACCAGTACGCGAGCACGGGCACGATGGTGAGCGAGACAAACAGCGACGCCGCGAGTGCGATCGCCGTGGTGACGGCGAACGGACGAAACAGCTCACCCGTGATGTCGCCGACGAGGGCGAGGGGCAAGAAAACGGCGATCGTTGTCGCCGTTGCGGCTGTGATCGCTGTTGCTACCTCTTTCACGCCGACCAGGATGGCCTGCATTTTTTCTTCACCCAGCGCAAGATGCCGCTTGATATTTTCTACGACGACGATCGAGTCGTCGACGACGCGACCGATGGCGATGGTGATAGCGCCGAGGGTCAAAATGTTGAGCGAGTAGCCGGCCACCTGCATGCCGATGAATGTC
>Ga0222708_1000507_pt1 | contig 10338 bp, 9 predicted proteins | sample AntAcemetage1576_FD_179806 | JGI IMG/M metagenome (GOLD analysis project Ga0222708, IMG submission 179806) | Saline water microbial communities from Ace Lake, Antarctica - #1576 | ecosystem: Environmental > Aquatic > Non-marine Saline and Alkaline > Saline | place: Antarctica: Ace Lake... | reverse complement strand
GTTATGGGCAATCACCCTAATTTAGAAAGTGGTATGAAACTTACTTGTTTTAATCCTATGATTGTATCATCAAGTAAGGAAGAAGTTGTAATGGAAGAGGGTTGTTTAACCTTTCCTTTCGTATTTCTAAAGATTACTAGACCAAGAAAAGTTGTAGTAAAATATACAGATGAGAATAACGAATTAAAAGAAGGCCAACTAGATGGTATGATGAGTAGAATTTTCCAGCATGAATATGAACATATGTTAGGTAGAACATTTGTAGAAAATGCTAGTAAACTAAAATTAGACAGAGCTTATAAGAAAGCTGAAAAACTAATGAACAGAGTACAAAAGGAAAAGAATGCCGAAAGAAAAAGCTAAAATATACATAAGAAACTGGTCAACAAATCAAATTCGTTGGAAATATGCTGACCAAAAACCTAAGGGTGAATGGCCTAATTATGAGTGGAAAGTATTGAAGTCTGACAAGAAAAATGCCAAAAAAATCTAAAACTTATATACATGTAAATCAACATGTGATTCGTAGTAATAAGAAACATGATAAGAATGATCCTGTTATTACGATAAAACAAGGTAGTAAAAATACTTACTGCCACGAGGTTCAAATCAATGGGCCTAGTAAAATGATATATGGCGGTAACGATAAACCTATATTATCTTGTGGAGCTAGAGTAGTAATTGAAACCGAGGCCAGCATTGACATTTTAAAATAAATATGATACCTTATACTATATTATGAGCAAAGATGATAATGATCCGTGGGTAGACGAACAATGGAAGATATGGTCAGATGAGAATGACATATCACAAGTAGAAGATATATCCGAATCAGTTTTAAAAAAATCAATAGAAAAAGACTTGGCCTTTGTATCAAAGATGACAGTACAAGAATACACTTTATACGAGAAGTGGATAGAAGTACATGAAAAATATAAGACAGTAGAAACTAATAATTTTTTTGATGACAAACCAGCCCTTGTTGATCCTACACAAGAGGCATTTATAAAAACAGTTAAAAACAATATTTGGACTCCTGAATCACCTGAAGATATTGACAAGTTAGAGCCTGTGTTAGAATTTACAGACGATACAGAATTAAACTTCAATGGCCAAAAAAGAAGAGGTGACCTATCTGAAAAGTGGAATACATTAAGAACTTTCTTATCCACAATGAAAAACAATTCTAACATTGGCCGACAGATGTTCTTTATAGTAAAAGATAATAGATCAGGCAAATACCTTGGTGTAATTTGTATATCTGGTGACTTTATGGATTTAACACCACGAGATAAGTTTATTGGTTGGGATAGACAGATTAAAACATTTTCAGGTAAGATTAATCACACAGCAATAGGGTCTTCTATTGTACCTACACAACCATTAGGTTATAATTTTACAGGTGGTAAACTGTTAGCATATCTATGTTTAAGTAACGAAGTACAAAACAAGTGGAAAGAGAAATACAAAGATACACTAGTTGGTGTAACTACTACAAGTTTATATGGTAAAGCAAAGGCAAATACACTATCACAATATGATGGTTTAAAGTATTGGAAAAGAATGGGCTTTACAACAGGTTCAGTATCATTTCAACCAAGCAGATCAGTTAGAAATATGATATGGGTATGGTTAAAGAAGAATCATACAAGAAAATATTGGGAATGGCATGAAGCAAAACGACCTAACGGCCAACCATTAAAACGAGATCATAAGAATAGAGCATTAAACTTTACATATTCTAAATTAAGTATACCAAAAGATTATATTAGAACTGAACACCAAAGAGGCATATACTTTACAAAACTATATGAAAACACTAATGAATTTTTGTGTGGTAAGATAGAAGATAAAGACTTAATTAAGAGATTTGATACTAGTACCGAATCGTTAGTAAAAGTGTGGAAAGAAAAGCATGCTAAGAAGCGAGTTAAATCATTGGTAGAACAAGGCCGTTATAATACAGATGTTCATTTTTATGATGATTTAATCTATATGAATTGGGAAGAATGTAAGAATCACTTTCTAAAAGATGTAGGTAGATAACCGTTCTGGCTTTGTTCTACCAAAAAGTAAGTAAAATTAACAATATTTAATGGATTGACTTCTATAACGTTTTGTGATAGGATATCAATATGATAAACAAAAACAATAAAATACAATTAAAAACTCAAAATAATATTAAACAAGATGACTTGGTTCTATATGGTTTTACATATGCAAAATTTGTAGAAAATGGACCCACAAAAGGTTATATAGAAGTAAAACAAGGTCATACAACTCAAGGTTTAGACGATGGTCTTACTATTGATGAATCAGGTATGGTTCGAATATCACAACAAGGTAAATCTGCCGAAGCATATAAAAAAATTATTGTTGGTACATATGGTGTACCTAAAACAATTATTAAAAGTGACTCCGTAATTCACAAAGAACTTAAAAAAAGAGGTTTAAGACCTAAGGCATTAGATGGTCAAGGACAAGAATGGTATAGAATACCAGGAAAAACTATTGAAGAGGTTGACAAATACATGAAGGATTTAATTATCTCAATAGGCGCTTCTTCAAACAAAAAACTTAAATTAAGAAAAGAACAAGAAAGAACTTTAATCGAAGCAATTGAAATTTATAATTCAACTAACTCTGATAGAGTTGATATCGCTGTTAATTTACCTCCTAGATTTGGTAAGACAACTTGGGCATTAACTCTATTTAATGAATTAAATAAAAAAGTATTAGTATTACCATCATCTTGGTTATCGACTCATACATCTTTCGAAGATGATATTAAAGAGTTTAGAGATTTTTCTGATATTGTTTGTATCGATTCTAAAAATGATAATTATTCTAAACAAATAAAGAAAGCGTTATCAGAAAACAAAAGAGTTGCTGTTTATGTTTCCTTATTCTCTAAAGACAAAAAACAATTTAATACTATTAAGAATATACCTAATTCCGACAAATTTGTTTGTGTTGATGAAGGAGATTTTGGTTCATGGACAGATAAAAAAAGAGTTATTTTAGATCATCTAGTTTCTAAAAAGAACACTGGTAAATACTGTGTTGTGACAATGAGTGGAACAAACACTGCTCGTATGGTAACTGGTTCTAAAAACCTTGATGGTGTTGTTCAATCAACATACATGGCATTAGAACAAACAGAAAACAAAATTGTTAAACGTGTTGGTGTTAAATTACAATTATCTAATACAGACAAGTATATTAAAGAGTTGACCGAAAATGATTATTTTTCTTATAATAAAGCAATGGCAGATCCTGATAAATCTAAAAACTTCTGGTCTCTATTTGTAAAAGGTATTACAGGTAATACAGAAAACCCTGCTTATAAAAACTTAAATATTTCTACAATGATGAATACACTATTTAATTGTGGTATGATGTTTGTTAGTGGAAAAAATAAAAACATTGAAAAATTAAGACAAGTTATTGAAACTGCTATTCCAACATGGACAATCATAGTAGTTAATAGTGACCATACATCTAACAACAAAGCAAAAAATGATGTTAGAGAACAGATAGAGTGGTCAAAAAAAGAAAATAAAGAGGGTGTTCTTATAATTGCCAATACTATGGGTAGTAGATCATTTTCTATTTCAGAAATACAAGCAACAATTATTGCTTATGATAAAGGTGGTATTGATCCAACGGTTCAAAAAGTTAGTAGATGTTTAACACCAGGTAAGATGTTAAATGGTGAAGTTAAAGAACAAGGTTATATTGTAACATGTTCTATGGACTCTAATAGAGATCAAACTCTTACAAATATTCTTACGGAAGAAGCGGCAATACAATCTGAAATATCTAAAGAATCATTACCTAAGACAACCAAACAGTTATTAAATAATGTTTCTATTTTAACTACTGACGAATATGGTAACAAAATAGAATTAACATATGACGAACTAATTGAGGAAATGTCTTCAAATAATATTTTAAGAAAGATCGCATATCAGTTATCTAAACCAGAAAACATTTTAGACGACCTAGAATTGTTAACTAATATTTTATCAATGCCTGTTGGTAAAAATAAAAAGAACAAAAAAGATACTCAATTACCAGAAACAGAAGATTTTTTATCTTCTAGTAAGAAACAAAGTAGTTCAAAACAAAAGAATAAATTAGATGAGATAAACAAAAGATTTAAAATGTTATGTGATTCATCATCTCTGGTTTCGGCAAAGTCTAAAGGTAATACATATAGAGAATGTTTAGATAATATAGATTCTAATTATTTTACAAAAATATTTAATATTGATCCAAAGGAAATAATTAAAATTTTAGACAAAAAAGCACTTAACGAAATGTTATTAGATTCTATTGTTGTCACCACAAAAAATGTAATTAAATCTGGTGATATAAATAAATTCCAAGATTTAGATAATCTTGGAGAGGTTCCAGAACTTGGACTTGTAAAGTCAAAAGAAAAAGAATTATGGACAAAAAAATTAGAAAAACATAAAAATATTAAAACAAAAAATATTGTTGTTTTTGGTTCTATTATGGGTTGGGAAGTAACTGCTCTATTAGAAATGAATGTACCAAAAAAAAATATAACAATGATACATGAAGATGGTTTTTCAACTTTATGGGAAAAAGCAGGTATTAGGTACATAAACAAACCAATTCAAGAGGTGAATAATATGAAATTTGATATAGGTCTAGGCAATCCACCATTTAGTCAAGGTAATACTGGTAAAGGTGGTACAAGTATATACCAAACATTTGCTGAATGGGGATTGGTAAACTGTAAAGAAGTTGCTATGATAACTCCTGGTTCTTTTATGACCGGTAGTAGATTTGAAACAATGAGGAAATTATTAGATGAAAAAGGTATTTCTAACATAGAAAGTATACCACTTGATACGTTTGCTACAGCTTCAATTGTTAATCCTGTTTATTGGATTGCTAACGGTGGTATGAAAAAGGTAGAAGACTTTTTATCTAAAGAAATAAAACTTTTTGATAAGATTATTAAAGAGAATAGTGATAATAACGTATATGGTATTAGAGCTTTTGATATTAGAACTGGTAAAGGTAATGTATCAACAAGTGACACCTTAAATTTATCAAAGACCAAAACGCCTACTCATCAATTCAAGTATATTGATAGAGTTTTAAAAGATGGTCCTGTTACTGTTTATTGTAATAAGCCTTTGGTAATGTCAACACGTAAATATCTAACAGTGTTTGCTCAAAGAGGTGGTATGATTCCTAAAATGTTTTTATATAGAGAAGCAGATAGTTATTCTCAAAATGTTATGGCTATTCAAGTAACTAGTGAAAAACAACATCACAATCTAGTTAAACTATTTTCAACCACCACATATAAATTTATGTTAAATGTGTTAAGTGGTGGTAATAATAGAACAAGAAAAGGTATGCCATCGGCTTTTACATCAGGTAAACTTAAAACTCTACCTGCTTTAGATTTAGATGTTTCTTGGACTAACGATAAAGTAAACAAAGAGTTAAAACTATCAGCTGATGATATTAAATTTATTGAAAAATATGTGGACCAAAATTAAACAATTAACTAACCAACACGGTTATATGTCTGGCGTAGATAGAATGTCAGTTCGTGTTAAGAAAACCGGTGAGATATTTACACCTACTGAATTAGTTATTAAGATATTACAAAAGATGGATATAGAAAAATTTGCTACAGGTAAAACAATAATAGATTCTGCATGTGGTGATGGACAGTTTCTTGTTCCGGTTAAATGGTTAAAGGTATTACACTTTGGTATGACCGAAGAAGATGCTCTAAAGGATATCTATGGTGTTGACATAATGAGAGATAATGTTGACCTATGTAAGAAAAGACTAGGTGGTGGTAATATCTTTATGGGTAACACATTAGAGCCAAATATAAAATTAAAAGAACAAACAGAATATGAACATAAAAAAATGATTGAACTGTTTGGTAAAGGAAATTTTGAAGAATTTATAAAATAACATTTATGTGATCTTACTGATTTATTTTGTTTATCATAAGACACCGAATCGGTAAGATCACATAAATGTTATATGAAATCATGTGTTCTGGTTATGTTCTTACAATAAGTAAGTAAAATCAACAATATTTAATGGCTTGACTTCTATAGCGTTTTGCGATAGGATATCCATATGAAAACGGTTAATTTTTTTATACTTTCTTTCTTTGGTTTATTAACCGTTTTCTATAAAATTTTAAGGCTTGACTTTAACACTAAAATAATATAGGATATACATATGACTACACAAAAAAACACACTAATTAAATTAGAAACAAAATCTCAATTAGCAAAACTTATTGCTACAGAGAATATTACAATTCAACACAATCAAGTTAAGACAGCCAGTTTTGATACTGTAAATAGAGTATTAACTTTACCTATTTTTAAAGTACAAAGTGGTGACGTTTATGATATGCTTATAGCACATGAATGTTCTCATGCTTTATTTACACCAGCAGAGGGTTGGAAACAAATTTCAGATGATGATAGTTTAAGACAATACGTTAATGTATTAGAAGATACTAGAATCGATTTACTTATTCAAAAGAAATATCCAGGTGTTGTTAAAAACTATTTAAACGGTTTTGACATTATGGAAAAACAAAATTTCTTTGGTTTAAATGGTAAAGATATTAATACTGATTTAATGTTAATTGATAAAATCAATATTAGATCAAAGTCAATGAATAGATTACCTTTTAACTTTTCTAAAGAAGAGCAAAAGTGGTTACAATTAGTTGATGGCCTAAAAACTTTTGATGATGTTGTTGAGTTAGCAAAAGATATGTTAAACTGGCAGAAAAAAAGAATAGAGAGTCTTAAAAAATTACCTGATTTTGATGATCACCCTTTCAATGAAGTATATGGTGACCATGATACAACTGATATAGATTCAGATAATTCTCAGAATGAAAACCAAGATTCAGATGGCAATGATCAAAATGAAAAAGATGATCAGGAACAAAAAAAAGATGGTGAAGAATCAAATGCTTATAATGAGATTGGTGCCGGCGGTGAGGGTGGTGTTGATCCAGAAAAGTTAATAGTTGTTACTAATGAGTCTTATGAAAAAGCAAAAGATGAATTATTAAATACAAGTATAATGTACAACTATTTTAATCTACCAAAACCAAATTTAAAAAATGTTATTGTATCAAGTAAACAATGGAATGATATTTGGGATAAACAAATATATAAAACTGTTGATGGTATTGTAGTTCCAAATACATCTAAATCGAGATTAGAGTATGTAAATTGGTTAAATGATAAATTCAAAGCATTTAAAAATGATAACAAAAAAACTGTTATGTATCTTGTTAAAGAGTTTGAAATGAAAAAATCAGCTACTGCTTATAAAAGAGCTTCAACAGATAAAACAGGCACTATTGATCCTCTTAAATTAAAAGATTACAAATTCAGTGATGATATATTTAAAAGATTGACTATTACACCAGACGCTAAAAATCATGGTATGATGATGTTGTTAGATTGGTCTGGTTCAATGTGTGATAATATTCAAAAAACTATTGAACAACTTATGAATTTAGTTTGGTTCTGTGATAAAATCAATATACCTTATGAAGTTTATTTATTTACTAGTGAAATGGATGGTAAAGAAGGCAAATATACTTACCTTGATTCTGGTGATAAGATTATAAATGATAAAATTAAAACATGGAACTATAAAAATGGTGATGGTTTCTTTTCTAACTTTAACCTAGTAAATGTTGCTAGTCACAAAATGAAAAAAAGAGAGTTAGATAAATCTTTAACTCACCTATTTCATATGGGTTTGTATTACAATGAAAGATATACTTATAGAAGTGACCGAGAAATGTACAAAGGCGATAGATACAGTATACCAGATGAATTTTGGTTAGGTACTACACCATTAAACGAAGCACTAGTTGTTATGAATGAGTTAATACCAATGTTTAAAAGAAAATACAATATTGAAAAAATGACATTTATTACTTTAACAGACGGAGCTTCAAATAGTAATTATGGCCAACCACTACTTCATAATGATGGTAATGGTTTGACAGTAAAAGACGGTTCAACTTCAGGTACTCCAGTAATTACGATTAATAAAAAACAATACAAAGCACCAGAACATGCTATTAGAGGTGTTATGACCGAGATGTTATTGAAAGTATTACAAGAGCAACACAAGGTAAACACTATTGGTTTCTATGTAGTTAATAATCTTCGTAGAATGTATGAGTTAGAAAGTATGATTGGCGAATATAAAGATTGGAATGATAAACAATCGAAGATTGCTAAAGTTAAATCACAATTTACTAAAGAGAAGTGTGCTGATGTAATCAGTAGTGGTTATAACAAATACTTTTTATTGAATGGTAAAGATATGAAAGTTGAGAATACAGACCTTTCTGGTGTAAATGAAGCCATGAAACCTGGTAAGATTAAACAATTGTTCAGTAAATCTATGAAAGGCCGAATCGTTTCCAGATCATTACTTAACAAATTCATTAAAGAGGTGGCGTAGATGTCACGGTTATCAACGCTTTTTATAGGCTTGACTTCTACACCAAATATGATAGGATATAAGAATAATAACAATGAAAAAAAAGGAAAACACTATGTTAAACACTAAACAACAAGAGTTTGTTAAACACGCTTTAGAGAAGTTTGGCAAATCACAATTAACAGTTGATGAGTTGAAATCAGCCAATAAAAAATTTGGTTGTAAATATGCTCCACAATGGTTAATTAAAAATAAAGATTACAAAGTTGGTAAGTCTTTATTCAACTTGCCTATTGATGGCGAAGCAAAGTCAGTTAAGATTAAAGAAGCTAATACTGACAATGAAAAGATTTTAGCCCCTGTTAACGAAACTAAAAAAGAAGCCGCTTATGTGGTATCGTCTTTAGTAGGTAATATTATACCTAAAAAGGATCCTGTCTTTGTTAGTTTCGGTAACTATCCAGATTTAAAGTCTGTTATTAAATCTAATAGATTTTATCCTGTGTTTATTACAGGTCTTTCTGGTAATGGTAAAACTATGGGTGTTACCCAAGCATGTGCCGAGGCAAGAAAAGAATTAATCAGAGTAAACATCACTATTGAAACAGATGAAGATGATTTGTTAGGTGGTTACAGACTTAAAGATGGCCAAACCGTATGGCAGAATGGTCCTGTAATCGAAGCCATGGAGAGAGGCGCTGTTCTTTTACTTGATGAGGTTGACTTGGCGTCTAATAAGATTATGTGTCTTCAACCAATACTTGAAGGTTCTGGTGTCTTTGTTAAAAAGATAAACAAATATATAAAACCTGCTAATGGTTTCAACGTTATTGCTACTGCCAATACTAAAGGTCAAGGTAGTGAAGATGGTAAGTTTATCGGAACTAATATTCTTAATGAGGCATTTCTGGAAAGATTTCCAGTTACCTTTGAACAGAAATATCCAAGTGTAAGTATTGAGAAAAAAATACTAAACAATACATTAAAATCTATGGGTAAATCAGACGTTAAGTTTGTTGACAAGTTGACAACATGGGCTGACGTTATCAGAAAAACATATTTTGATGGTGGTGTTGACGAGATTATCTCTACGAGAAGACTTGTCCACATAACACAAGCTTATACAATCTTTGGTAATAAGATGAAAGCTATTCAAATGTGTACTAATAGATTTGATGATGATACAAAAAATTCGTTTGTTGAGTTATATACTAAAGTTGACGCTGGCGCCAATGTCGAAGACATAATGGAAGACCAGAGAAAATCTGAAGTTGATGCTCAAACGAATGACAATGATAGTGAGTCGGGTGACAGTGATGTCATCTAAACCTATCAAACATAGTGTAGTCCTAGGTGGAGGGGTTGTGCCCTCCACCATTTTTTACACTTATAGGAGAGGAGGTAAAATAAGTTGAGTATTAAGATAGACGTTAGAAACGGTAATTTAGAACAGGCTTTGAGAGTCTTAAAAAAGAAGTGTCTTAAAGAAGGCATTTTTAGACTAGCAAAAGAAAGGTCTGTATATGAAAAACCGTCAGATAGAAAAACACGTAAGAAAAAAGAAGGTATCGCTAACTTTAAAAAGAATCAAAGAAAGCAAAAACTTCTAAACGGTTAACAATTTAAACAGCTTTTGCGCCTAACTTGACGTATATATATTATTATCAAGGCCACTCATAAGACCTTGATGGCGTAAGAAACCCCGATAATTTATCGGTGTCGCAATAAGGTGATGTTTGGTACTTTACCTCCTTGACAAAACAAAGTACCACTTATAGATATTCACTAGGGAACTGGTAGGGATCCTCAGCCTAGTGAATTTCTATAAGTAGG
>Ga0222708_1000505_pt1 | contig 10345 bp, 9 predicted proteins | sample AntAcemetage1576_FD_179806 | JGI IMG/M metagenome (GOLD analysis project Ga0222708, IMG submission 179806) | Saline water microbial communities from Ace Lake, Antarctica - #1576 | ecosystem: Environmental > Aquatic > Non-marine Saline and Alkaline > Saline | place: Antarctica: Ace Lake... | reverse complement strand
CTGAAGGATCGCACTGTCAGCTCCCAACAGGTTCGTAATGTTGTTCCGCTCTCGGATTCACAGAGACGAGCAATCTATGAGTCAGGGGCTTACTTACAGAACGGACGACCATTCACGTGGCGTGGCGGTCAAGGTACCGACAACCACACCCGGTTGTTTCTCGTGCTCGGTGAAGACCTGCGAGCTTGGAAGCCGGATATCCACCAGTGGATTGTCTACGAGGGGTTGCAGTATGAGATCTACATGGCAGACCGACTCGGAGACTTTGTTGCTTGGATTCTGAGTACCCGAGCATCCGCCAACGAAAACATAGGCACAGTATTGCAGGTTGAGCAGACTGACCCCTTGAACTTGGAAGAAACGAATGGACCCTAATTTACCCCGATGGGTTCAAGCCTCCATTAGCCTGATCTTTCAGACCGTCGCCACGGCTGAAGCGGTCGAGTTTTTTGTGGAAGGTGTGGACGAGGAGACGCCAGCCGCATTCCAACGTGACAGTATTCTGTTGAGAGTCAACGGCCCCACTACTTTACGCAGTCAGTCTGACAGTTACAGTATTCAAATACAGATAGTGATAACTACACTGTCGACCCAGAAAGTCAACAGTTATGATCATTTCCAGCGATGCGGTGTACTAGCTTCAAAGCTTGAAGAGTCATTGCCGATTAACCGGTACGGCAATGGCAATAGTTTGGTAGGTTGTCTGTCTCCTGATAGGGGAAGCCGGGACATTGTTAAAATTACCCATTTTGGGCAGGTCGATGATGCGGTCAAGGTCCGCCAGTCTGCTGTGCTCGCAAACTTTGAACTCCATCTTTGAGGGTTAGTGATCCATGGCACGTATCGAACTTCGTAACACCAAAGTCTACATCGAAGACGGCTTTGCTGGCACCGCCCTTGTCAACAACGCTGCTAATTATGTAGCTGCTGACGTCACAATGTTGATTGACAGTCAGGTAACCAACTCCGTACCAAGTACCGTCGTTCCAGTTGGGGCTCGGTTCGTCATTGGTGCGGTCACGCACACTGTGACCGCAAAGCTTCCGGCTGATAACACTGGACCTACCACGTCCATCACCTTCTCCCCTCCATTGGCAGGCGCAGTTGCTGATAATGATGAAATCACTTTCATCAGCCAGCGGCTGGAAATCAAGATCGGCGAGGGCGACATTTCTTGGACCGAAGCACGCGAGTTCATTTATGACCTCGATCGTGATAAGTTGGATACCGTACGCCAGGGTGCTGACCAACCTGTGTCGGCGGAAATGTCGTTCACCTATGAATGGGTGAAGAGTCAGAGCGGCCAACCAATGACTCCAGTCGAAGCACTGAAGGGCATCGGCCCTGCTTCCCAATGGGTGTCGTCCAGTGCTGACTTGTGCGAGCCTTACGCTGTCAACATTCGCGTCCGACATTGCCCTCCTTGCGGTGGGGCACAAGATGAAGACGTGGTGTTCCCAGACTTCCGTTGGGAATCACTCGACTTCTCCCTGGCTGACGCATCCATCTCTGTGAGTGGTCAGTGCAACGTAACAGAAGTCGAATCTGCTCGTGCTGATCTCTGCTGAGATTAAGTGAAGTTTCAACCCCATGGACTTTCCATGGGGTCCACCCCCTGAACCGGAGTTTAATTGTGAAGATTGCAGGACGTGTCATTGATGCACCTTGCTCGGAGATCCTTGTCTTACCCAGGATCGACGGGGACATTGTCATCAAGGCCAACGCCGTTATTTCCATGGATGAGTTCTACGCTTTGTGCCCTCCCCCCACTGCACCAATCGTGATGCACGCTGGCGGTAAGTTCGAGCCGGACACAACCGATTCATGGTTTAAGAAGGCCGACAAGGAACATTCGGAGCGAAGGTTTCACTACATCTGTTTGACCAGCCTGCTTAGCAGTCTGATCGAGTGGGACACAGTTTCGATGGACAAGCCTGAGACGTGGCAGAATTGGCAGGGTGACTTACGCTCGTCCGGATTCAACAGTGTTGAGGTTGACCGCATCATCAATTGCATCTTACAAGCCAACTCTCTCGACGAGCAGAAGCTGAAGGATGCACGCGAGGCTTTTCTACGTGGTCAGGGGAACAATCCGGTAAAACCCTCTGGCCAAGATACAGAACAGCCGAGTACGTGATCTGGGGGGCGTGTGAACGCTTGGGGGTCCTACCTCCTGGCGTCAAGCAGGCATGGGACGATTGCGACGTCAGAACTCAAGCCATGATGTTGGCATACTGTCAGACAAGAGATCATGATGAAGTTCCGAACCAAGTTTCGAACAGTCGAGCTAAATCTTCCAAAAGAAGTGGCGGCAATCGAAAAGGTTCTTGAGCAGGCAAACCTTACAGCCGCTTCCCTGTGGCTGGGGGTGGTCACCTCGATCGTTCCCGTTTGGTCTTCAGCTTCCCACGCAACATTCGCAAAGCTGGCTTCCGCAGTCGGCTTCACGTTACGCCCTGTGGCCAAACCTTCAGCCCCCGACCGCTACGTTCTTGGCTTCCTTTCTAGCCAGGGTGGATTACAGAAGGCGAGACCGGGATCACACCGGTTCTTTTATTCAACCAAGTTGTCCTACTTGGCCTTCAACAATGACAACATTGCAGTCCCTGGAGTTGGTGGCGTTCGTTGGGGTTTGAAGGCCCCGACCCCCTACAAGTTCGTTGAGGCTGGACAGAATACCTTTGAGAACTTCGCTAAAACTGTGCGGTTACCAAACCCAGTTTACACAACAAGATCGATCTAATGGCAGACATTGTACAGGTACTCGGATTCGAAGCTACGCAAGCTATAGCGACTCTGGGCCGATTGAAGAACGCACTCGACCAGGTCAACAGGTCGCTTAGCACCTTCGTACAAGTCTCCCAGGCCTTGAAGGTTGGCACAGGCCCACTGAACCAGGCAGCAATCGCAGCCCAGAATCTCGCCAACGCAGCTACTGCCGCACAATCCAGACTAACAGCCCTTGGGGCTTCCGGTGCTGCTGCTGGCAACCAGGTCACCCTATCTTGGGAAACTGTGGGCCGTGTTCTCCAAACCCAGGTGCTTGTTCGTGGGCTCAGCGAATCGATTAGGTTATTCCAAGAAGCTGGCGTAGCCGCATCTGAGTTCCAAATCAAGATAGCCCAGATATCAAACATTGCCTCAGGGCCGGGCTCCGATATTGACTCCCTAAGTGAATCGGTGAGGAAGCTGTCTATCGAGTTGGGACGTCCACTCCCTGAAGTAAGCGGTGCAGTTTACGAAGCCCTACAGAACGACCTTGGAACAACTGCTGAGACGTTCGAGATTCTGCGTACGTCCGCCAACGAGCTGGCCCGAGTGACGGGTGGCGATCTTGGGCAAGCCGTTAACGCCCTCAGCTCGGCCATTAAATCATACAACATGACAGTGGAGGAATCCACGGGATTGGGTGATAAGTTCTTCGCTGCAATTGATAAGGGACGAATCACCCTAGAGGAACTGGAGAGTAGCCTTGGTACAATCCTACCTCTCGCCCGTGAAGCAGGGGTCAGCTTCGACGAAGCGTTGGCAGCATTCACCTCTATTACTCGATCTGGTACGACCGCCAGCGTTGCAATCACCCAGGTAAGAAACATTCTTCAGAAGGTAATCAAGCCAACCGAGGAAGCACAGAAGGTTTTGAGGGAACTTGGTTTCAGGTCATTCCCTGAACTTATCAAGCAATCTGGCGGACTTGTCCCGGCACTCACTAAAGTCTTCAACGCAATCGAGCGTGACCCTGAGAAGCTGGCCAAGGTGTTTAACACAATCCGAGGTAACCTCGGTGCATTAAACTTGCTTGCTGACGATACAAAAGAGTTCGCTTCTGTTTTTGATGCGATCCAGAATAGTGCCGGGAGAGCAGCAGAGGGTGTAGCAAGGATTGATGGAACCAACGCACGTAAGGCTGAAAAGGTATTCAACGAGCTCGATGTTATTCTCACAGAGCTTGGAGACTCCACGCTTGAGTTAACAGAAAACTTGGCTGGTTTGTTTCTTGGGTTCATCAAGGATGCGGATAAAGTCAAGCTGCTTCTTACTACTTTTGCCGTAGGCATTGGTAGTATGGGGGCTGTTGCTATATCGAGTTCACTCGGAGTCAACACACTGGCCCTGTCTGTTGCTAGATTAAAGCTCGCACTTATTGGAGTTGCTCCAGCAATCGCCGGGATCGCCGCATTCTTCATTGCCCGAGAAATTATTCAAACCGCCCAAGGGATGGACCAAGCAGCCGTCGCTGCTGAGAACTTACGTAGGGCTCTGGTACGGACAGAGCAAACGGAGATTCTGTCAGACGCTACTGTAAGAGTTCAGGCGTTCACGCGGGCATTCAATGAATCCGGGAAGTCTGTAAGTGCCGCACTTGACGGGGTGTCTACATCCTTCAACAAGATCATCTTTTCCGCTGAGGATGCAAACAACCGAATCCTTGAGAGCAGCCAAAGCATTCGCTCAAGGTTCGCTGCTGGTGCAGAATCTATTCTGTCCGCCGTTGATACGAGTATATCAGACATTGCAAAGCGTATTGAGGGCTCGGAGAAAGCCGCAAGTGACGGCCTTAGAGACCTGGCTGATTTCGACTTTGAGCGTGGGATCAAGGGTGTGAGTGCTCAGGCTGAGGCTACGGCCAGGCTTGCAAGAGCTGACGAGCAGGCACAGAGGGCCAGGTCGGCTAGGTTGACCTCGTCTATATCCGCTGAATCTCAAGAGAGGGCAGCTATAGAAGAAAAGTACGCAATCCAACTTGCTAAGGAAGCACAGTTAGCTGCGGAGAAAACGAAGAACCGAACCTTTCAAGAGAGGGCTGAAAACTTAGTACGTGAAGCCTTGGTGGGGAGGATTGCTGGAGAGCAGAAGGCAGCCACTGCTTTAAGCAAGTTCAACCAACAGCAGGCCCGAGATCGAGAACTTCTACTCATCAAAGAGAAGACCAACCTAGAAAACCTTGCTGCTGAGCTTGAAGGGTTACGCAACCGGTTTAACAACGATGGAACTCCACGAACTTTGGAGGAGGTGAAGGTAAACGAATCTCTTGCTCTCGACGTAGAGAAAAGACTGGTTGAGGGTGTTAATAGGTTCAAGAACAATAAAGTAATCAAAGACCTCGGATTGACGGGACTTGCCACCCAAGTATCCTCGGAATTGCAGAGGGGTATTGAAACTACTAAAGTCCGTTGGAACATACTTGCAGACCAATTGCAAGCCGCACTATCTGGGCGTCAATTCGACGCAACTGTGAACCTCGCCCAACAAACCTCGCGACCCTCCAGCAGCCCAGCGGTAACGGAAGCACTTTCTTCTGACAAGCGGGCCAATCCTGCCGAGGAACTTTCTCGGCAAAGGGACGCCCTCCTAAAGATCGTGGAACTCGGCAGACAGAACAATGCAATCCTTGAGCAGGGCAGGGTTTTCCTAGATAGCTATAACCAAGGTTTGCAGAATGTCTTGGCCGCAGCCAATGGGTTTAGTATCAATCCAGTTAGAGGGATCGGTGTCCTACTGGGCATAATCGAAGATACGCCTGCGGGTGCCGCGCGTTTGACCGAGAAGATCAAGCTGTTGAACACAGAAATCAACCAGGCACCAACAGAGAAGTATGGCCAACTGTTTGCCCAGATCAATGCTATCTCGAAGGAACTCGCAAACACTCCGCTGTCGTCTGGAAGCACGGAAGCACTTAACGAGGCTCTCGACCAGACTGCTCTGAAACTCAAAACTTTGATACAGCAGCAGGAGCTCCTGACTAAGCCGGGCAGCTCTGACGCAGACGCAGCCGCCCAGCGGATCAAAGAGATTGACGCAAGCATCCTGGCCCTGCCCCCCATTGATCCGAAAGTGAGCTTGAAGCCATTCGATGATATGGATCGCAAACTTACCCAGTCAAACACCAGTGCCCAGAAAGTTTCCACCCAAATCGGAACTAACATCACCGGGTCAGCAGGTACAGCAACCAGGTCCGTATCTGGCCTGGAACGCCAGACAGCAGCAGCAGGAAGGGCCGCAGTCGTCGCTGCACAGCAATATGCCGCAATGGCTCGTGCCGCAGCAGCCGCCAGACAGGCTGGTTCTGCACAGAATGCTTACACGGGAGGGAAGGTCACCTACAGAAATGCAGGGGGTCCACTCACCCGTGGCATGGACAGCAAACTGGTTGCTATGCAGCCAGGCGAAATGGTAATCAACAAGCGACAATCCAGCAACTTCTTCTCGCAGTTGCAGTCGATAAATGCTGGCCAGTCGCCCGCCTTCCGCAACACTGGCGGATCGGTTACCAACGTCGGTGATATAAACGTTAGCGTAAAATCTGAAGGGTCAGTCTCTGCAAAGACTGGCCGAGACATTGCACAATCCTTACGCCGTGAGTTGCGGCGGGGCACTTCCTCGTTAGGTTGATTATGAATAATTTGAAGTTGAAAGGCCAGTGGAAGGCCCAGCTAGTCAGAGATAGTAAAGTCATCGGAGAGTATGACTTTCCAAACGGCATTGTCAATGTTGGCTTGAACTACTTATTGGATGCCTCATTCAACGGTGGTTCTGCTGTCTCTACGTGGTACATTGGTCTCATTAACAATGCTGGCTTCACCGCATTGAACAACGCAGACACGATGGCCAGTCACTCAGGTTGGGTAGAGACTGACGATTACACAGAAGGAACTCGCCCCGAGTGGACCTCTGGGGCCGCATCATCGCGTGCGGTTACAAACTCTGCAACGGTTGACTTCTCGATCGATGCTACGGTTACCATTCGTGGCATCTTCATCACCAGCAACAACACCAAGTCAGGAACGACGGGTACGTTGTGGAGCACAGGAAACTTCCTCAGCAACGTTAGTGCGGCGAACGGCGATACTCTCCGGGTCACTTACACTTTGAGCGGCTGATGTCGATTGTTCATATCGAAGGGTTTGAAACAATGGGTCCAACCTCAGCCACCTCGGCTGAGGTTCGCACCCGTTTGGCAGAGCGGTACACTACCAACTTGGGGTCTGTCCCTGTCCTGCTGGTTACTGACTTTGCTGGCACACACAAAGCCTTGCGGCTTCCCTCCAGCTTTACCCCCAGTGTCTACGTTGCCTTTGAATTACCCGCAGCCATGCAGGTAAACACCGGTGGTGGTTCGTCCGCCGCCGAAGCAATGATCTTTCATGTGAGGGTAAAGCTTCCAGCATCCTTATCTAGCCCTCACTCACTGATCCGGTTTTCCTCGGATAATGCCACCACTACCCTTCTCGACCTGGTTATATCTACTAACTGTCAGAATATCTCCCAAGAGCGTTTAGGTAGTGCTCGTGGGACGGCAACAGGGGTCCTTACCCCTTCAGCCTGGAATGTTATTGAGTGGGAGTTTAAGCCTCGCACAAACGCAAACGGTGGCTACGGGATAGTTCGAGTAAATGGCACCCAAGTAATCAACCACACTACGGATGACTTCGCTTTCGGGGCAAACGATAGACCCTCCTGGGGCATCCGGCTAGCTACTGTTTTTGGTACGGCTGGAGCTGGCGATTTCGAGTTTGATGATATCTACATCATGGACCGGAATGTCACCCCCAACAATGCCTCGTTGGGAGGTGTGCGTGTGCGACCATCCTTTCCAAACGCAGACACAGCAGAAAAGGATTGGACTCCTGACACCGGTAGTGTGAACTTTAGCCGAGTGAGCGACCCATACGGTGCTGGCTATGTAGAGACCGACGTTGATGCCAACCTTGACCGCTATGGCCTGGAAAATGCACCCGCAGACTCGGTGATTCATGCTGTAAAGGTGGAGGCTCGTGCAATCAATTCAACATCTGGCTCCCCTGATCTAGTATTTGGTTTACATAATACTACTACCGTGGAACGAACTGTTGTTGTAAGCAACACTGCTACTACTGACGTATTCTCCACAATAGTTAACGAGAAGCCGGGCGGCGGTGCATGGACGGAAGCTGACTTCAATTCTACGGAAGCATCCATTCGTTTCGAGGCTTGATAAGTGCCCACTATTCGAGTCCGTGACTTCAACGCCCAGATTCTTTTTAGTCCTGGGATATACCTCCGGGGTATCGACCAATCCCTGGACTTGCTTGAGGAAACCTACAGACCCACGATACAGGTTGAGTCTTTCGCCCTTGAGCTACTGTTAGCCTACACTCCCCCAGTCAGTGGCGAGGAAGTGGCACAACCCCTCCTGCTCCAGGAATTGATTGTTGACTTCCTGGCAATTGGCGACCGCACGGTTATCGACGACACCCTGAACTTTGTTGAAGAGTTCAAAGTGTTTGGTTTGGAAGGGGTCTCCGATGGGCTTGACCTTCAAGAGCTGATTGGCATAATCGGACCCATCTATCAAACGGTAGCCCAGCCACTGAACCTTGTGGAAACCATTGTTGGCAACGTGGGAGTACCTTGGGCTCCGGTTGTAGTTTCCCAAGTTCTGTTTTTAAACCAGTTTGCCTCCAACCTCAGCCCACTATCAATTTCCCAAGTTTTGCTCCTGGTGGATTCCGCAGAGCGGATGACGATCGCGGAAGACTTCCTCTTCCTTGTCCAGACCATTAAGGCCGGTAAAGGTAGGACAATCTCCCAGCTCCTCGGAATCTCGGATTCGCATGAAACCAATGCTAGTCTAAGCCGACCACTGGTTCAAACCCTGGGCGTCAATCAGTTTGTGGCCTACTTTATTGAATCCCCTTGCGGAAAGAAAACCAACAACCGGTTCGACGGGGAAGGTGCGATTCCTCCGAATCCGAAGCGGATCAAGTACGACTCTCGCCTAATCCTCGCCACGGCAACTCAGTCCGTGAGCTTGCGGAATCCCGAAACGGACGACCGAGGTAGGTTTGCGTTCCAACGGATCAACCGGGAAACCTTGGGCGGTACCCTGGACATTTATGCTGATGAAGGCTGGGACCAATCCACAACCCTGCTGTTCTCGGTGGTGGCGATCAAGGCCGCCCTGCTGGATACCCTCCAGCAGTTCCTGGAAGACACTGTAGGCGAGGAAATCGTTCTGCACGACTGGGAAGGCGTGAACTGGCGTGGCGTCGTTACAACGCCATCTGAGAGTGCTGTAGAGGATGGGGAGGGTTATTGGACACTGGCCTTCGAGTTTGTCGGAGTACGAGAGCCAGGTGAAGTGCCACACACCACACTTGCCCTGACCGGGACTATCGGGCTGCAAGCCGATTACGTCCGGACCCTGAGCCAGGAGCTTGGTTTATCTGAGGATATCTACGTTGCTGGGCCTATCTTCGTGACAGTATTCGAACAGATTCCTTTCCAAGAGGGTGTTTGATGTTTCGACTTGAAGGGCCTTACCCCCAAATCTCAACAATTATTCTACTGCCATCCCCTCGAATGTCAAACGTTGAAGCCATCAAGGCTACGGTTGACGTTCAACGCTACATGGACGGAACAGTCAGAACATACATCCGACGCAGGCCAGGACGAAAGAAACATTTATTTGAGTTCTTGGTGACGATTGACAAGGCCGAGGAGATTGAAGGCTTCGTTAAGAGATACCCTGGAAGGCGAATCCGGGCGATCTGGAGAGAAACAATCCTGGGGTTTATGATCCTAAACCCAGTGGAGAAAGCAGGCCAGGACGGCGGGTCCTATATCATGAACCTGGAGATCGAAGAGTGAAGACAATTCCAACAGCAGTACGCGGTGTGCTCGAAAGGCGAACCGCTATTGAAACTGTCATCTTCATTGGGATCGAGTGGACACCTGGAAATGAAGTCTTCTACTCGTCCCACCCAATTGACGGGATGCGGAACAACTTGCTATCATTGGGCGGTCTCGAAACATTCGCTCGCCTTGATGGGTCAGGGGCGAATCAATCAGCCCAAGTTATACTCTCCGACACTAGCGGCGAGCTCAAACACATTACATCCACGTTGGACATTCATAAGGTTCCTGCGAGGGTCTACTTATCCTTCGCGGACATTCCACCCACGGAGAGAGTGCTTCTGCTGGACGGACAGATCAACAGCCCGATGGTATGGGCGGAAGGGGACAGGACGTTATCCTTCAACATCTTGACACGGATTGAGTCAAGCGAGGTTGGATTCTCGATTCAGGATGGATTCTTTCCGGAGGGAGACCAGCAGCAACGGAGTGCTGTCTGGCCCATCCGGTTTGGTACAACGTGTGCCTACCCAACACTAAGGTTGACAAACCCAGTGAAAGGTTTTCTCGGGGAGAGTCAAGGCGTACTGGACCCAACAATCGACCTGCGTATTTGTCAACTCCAGAAAGTTGATTGCCCGCAGATAGAAGTTGAAACCAGCCGGTCTACAGTTTCGAGAATGACTCCCACAGCAGGACGTGAGTTGTTGATGTTGAATCCGCAACTGTA
>Ga0222708_1000500_pt1 | contig 10377 bp, 11 predicted proteins | sample AntAcemetage1576_FD_179806 | JGI IMG/M metagenome (GOLD analysis project Ga0222708, IMG submission 179806) | Saline water microbial communities from Ace Lake, Antarctica - #1576 | ecosystem: Environmental > Aquatic > Non-marine Saline and Alkaline > Saline | place: Antarctica: Ace Lake... | reverse complement strand
AAAAATGATGAAATGCGAAATAAGGCTATAGACTTGGTGAAGTTTAGTTCAAGTCAGGCAATAAGCAGAGTGGCTTTTTTTAGAAAAGCTTATGGTTTTGCCTCTGTATCTTCTGAATTAAGTTTATCTGAGATTAAATCTCTAACTAACTCTTTTCTTGGTGGAGAAAAACTGGAAATTAAGTTTTCTAACTTAGAAGGATCAAATACTATCAATGCTAACCTAGGTAAACTTATATTAAACACCGCACTTATAGTATCTACTCTTGTAATGCATAGAGGGGAGATGGAAATAAAAATTGATAAGGATTTTGACAATATAGAGATTAATGCATCTGGTGGTTCTAACAAAATAAGCGATGATCTGTTAGCCATTTTAGAGGGGACTAGTCAGTTGATTGAAAAAAACACTAGAAATATTCAGTATTTTTATACATATGCAGTGGCAAAATCTATAAATTATGCTATAGATTTAAGGAGTGATTCTGAGGGTGTGCGGTTAACTCTAGCGCCTAAATCCTAAATCTGATTGTTAGTATGTATAAAAAATTCCATGGTGTTCTTACTGCTCTAGTAACTCCTTTTGATATTGAAGATAAATTAGACCTCATTAGTTATAAGAATCTTATAAACGATCAAATAAACGATGGTATCAGTGGGCTTGTGCCTTGTGGTACAACAGGGGAGAGTCCATGCTTGTCTTTTGAAGAGCATATGGAGTTGATTAAATTATGTGTTACATTATCTAAAGGAAGTATTCCTGTAGTGGCTGGTGTAGGATCTAATAATACAGAGAAAGTTTGTGCTCTTTCTAGAGAGGCTGAGAATATAGGTGTTGATGCATTGCTAATTATTGCACCTTATTACAACAAACCATCGCAATCTGGGATTTATGCACATTTTCAGAAGATAGATCAGTCAGTTAATACTCCTATAATACTTTATAACCATCCTGGTCGTACTGGAGTAGATATTGATATTGATACCTTGCAAAGGCTTAGTAACCTTAAAAATGTTATAGGAATTAAGGATGCATCTGGTGATTTAACTAGACCCCTAGAAGTGTGTAATAAAATAGGGAAGGATTTTATTCAGCTATCAGGAGATGATATATCCCAATTAGCTTTCTATGCGAATGGCGGTCATGGAGTGATATCTGTTGCTTCAAACATAATACCTAAGCAGATGCAGAATATATATCGTTTCATTAAAGAAAATAATTTCAACAAGGCATTAGAGATTCATAATAAATATTTGGAACTCTTTCATGTTCTTGCATGTGAAACAAATCCAATTCCAGTAAAAGCTTGTTTAGGTGAATTAGGAAAATGTAGATCGGACGTTAGGTTGCCTCTTGTTAAATTAGGAGCTTCTAATGAAGATAATATAAGAAATATTTTGTCGAAATTAATGCTACAGGGCAATGTATAAACTTGTAGCTCAGAATAAAAAAGCGCGTTATTTATTCTTTATAGAAGATACTTTTGAAGCTGGAGTAATCCTAAAAGGAAGTGAGGTGAAGTCTATAAGAAAGAATGGAATGAATATTAATGAGTCATTTGTTTCTAATATTAAAGGAGATATAATGCTACTAAATTCTCATATATCTAAATATGATAAAGCGAATATTAATAATCATGTAGAGAATAGATATAGAAAATTATTGCTCCACAAGCGGGAGATAAACAAGGTGATCGGGAAGATTAAAATGTCTGGGTACACTATGGTGCCACTCAAAGCTTACTTTAATGATAGGAATATTCTTAAACTAGAGATAGCTATAGCTAAAGGAAAGCATGCTGCGGATAAACGGCAAACCATTAAAGAGAGAGAGTGGAAAAGAGAAAAATCGCAATTGTTAAAGAAACATGAATGACACAGGTAAAAAATTAAGTGTTTATTAATATGCTTTTTTGTGTTAGTCTCTCCGGACGGAATGTCGTTCGTCCAACCAAAATTAAGAGGTTTCTATGACTAGTAGTGTTTCTTTCAGCATTGGGGATTCAGTGGTGTATCCATCGCATGGAGTAGGTAAAATTGTTGATGTTGAAGTCCAGTTAATAAGCAATATGAAGATTGAATTGTTTGTAGTGGATTTCGAAAAAGACAAGATGTCTATGAGGATACCATCGAAAAAAGCACAGAAAATAGGACTTCGTCATTTAGTTTCAAGAAAAGAAATGGATTTAATACTTGATGTTTTACAAAGCTCACCTAAACCTGCAAGGGGTATGTGGAGCAGAAGGGCAGCTGAGTACGAATCTAAAATAAACTCTGGATCTTTAATTCTAGCTGCTGAAGTTGTTAGAGATTTATTTAAAAATTCTGAGGATACAAATCGTTCTTACAGTGAAAGAATTATTTATGAATCAGCTTTGTTAAGACTAGTGAAAGAGTATTCTGTAATATATAAAATTGTATCTGAAAAAGCATCAGAACAGATTTTGAGTGTTATTAGATCTAAGCAAGCTGCTTAGCCTATTAAGGCAGTTTATTTTTTCAATATTTTTTTCAATATAAATTTTGCAAGATATCAAGACAATACCTGTAATTCTTTGTGGCGGAATAGGCAGTAGATTGTGGCCTGTATCTAGAGAGAATCATCCAAAGCAGTTTTTAAAAATTAACAGTGAATATAGTTTATTTCAAAGAACTGTACTTCGAACATCTATTAATAATGGATTTCTCAATCCTATAATTGTCTGTAATGAAAATTACAAATTTAAAGTAGCTGCCGAGCTAGAAGAGATAGCTGTAAAAGCTTCTGCTATTATTACTGAGACAGAGCAAAAAAATACATCATCTGCCGTAGCTCTTGCTGCTCATTACATAAAATACCATTTTGGTGAAGAGCACAATATGCTTGTGATGCCATCTGATCATATAATAAAGGAAGAAAATGTTTTTATAAAACATGTTCAAGGATGTGTGCAAAAAATTAATGATCAAATAGTAACTTTTGGTATTAAACCTAGATTTCCTTCTGAATGTTATGGGTATATTAAAACAGGTAGCCATATATCAGATGATTTATATCACGTTGAAGAGTTTGTAGAAAAGCCAAATACATATAATGCTAATATATATATAAAATCAGATTGTTATTTTTGGAATTCGGGTATATTTCTTTTTTCTGCAAAAATTTATTTAGAGCAACTTAAGAAGTGTATTCCAGAAAATTACTATAATACAGAGGAGTCAATAATTCATTTAAAGAAAAATTTTAATTTTATTCAACCTGATCAGAAAAGTTTTGCCAGATGTAAAAACATATCTATTGATTATGGTATACTAGAAAAAAGCAACAAAGTTACTGTCAAAGTATTGGATATTAATTGGTATGATTTAGGTGCTTGGGAATCTATATATGAATATTGTAGAAAAGATAAAAATAATAATGCTGTTGTTGGGAGTCGTGTGCATAGTTATAATTCTAAAGATTGTTTGATATATTCAAATTCTCAGCACCATGTTGTGTTAAATGGTCTAAAGAATTTATCTATTATTGTAACTGACGATGCAATTTTAGTTTCTGATAAAAATTCGTCTGATAACATGAAGAAAATTTATGATTGCATTTCAAGAGAAAGTAGCGAAATTATCAAATCATCTAATATATCTCACAGGCCTTGGGGGCAATATAAAGATTTATTAGTACAAGATAATTACAGGGTTAAGTTAATTCAATTGAATCCTCATAGTAAAATATCTCTCCAATACCATCATAAAAGAGCAGAACATTGGGTTATAACAAAAGGAGTTGGGCATATAAAGAAGGGGGGCGCTGAATTTGTGCTGAATAAAGACGAGTCCACGTATATCCCTCGTGGAGAGACTCATATGATTGAGAATAAGTTTGATTCTGTATTAGAGTTTATTGAAGTACAAGTAGGAGAATATGTTGGCGAGGATGATATAGTCAGAATAGAAAATAACATAGAATACCAACAAGGATGCTAGAAATAAAATAGCACAAAAGTTTCTATTACTCAGGATTGGTACCCGCGGCCGGACTTGAACCGGCAAGGGCTAATGCCCCACGGATTTTAAGTCCGTTATGTCTACCAAATTCCATCACGCGGGCGTATAATTTCCTTTTTATAAATTTATCAAAGTTCTTTGTTTTTTTTCCTAAAAAGACTTAATCTCTTCTCATCTAGCTTTTTTGCTTCTGTAACCAGCATTATAGGTATATCGTCCACTATAGGAAATGCAAGACCAGATTTAATACTAATTAACTCTTGAGCTTGCTCGTCATAGATTAACTTATCTTTCGTCACTGGACAAGCTAAAATATCTAATAAAGAAGAATGTAAACTCATATTTAATACCTTGGTAATTATCAGAAAAATACAGCTTGATTCAGATATGTAAAGGATTTTTAAGATTTACCTGTGAAGTTTTTTTATTAAGTGCTTAATATTGAGTTAATATGCTTGTTGTGGTCTAATTTTATCTATTGTAGTGATTTTTATATGAGTTCTAAGGAAAACTTTTTTTTCTAGTAATGACTCAATTTCTACTCTAGCTTTTGTACCAATTTTTTTAATTAGAGATCCTCCTGATCCTAGTATAATTTTTTTGTGGTTTTTATCTCGTACTTGTATCAATATAGAAATTACATCTGTCTTATCTTTTTTTTCCCAGTGTTCCACTTCAATGTGAGTTGAATAAGGTATTTCCTTGTTAGTATATAAAAAAACTTTTTCTCTAACAATCTCTGATACCATAAAATGTATTGGAGCCGTTGTTATATCATCTTCTGCAAATGGCCATGGTTGAGGTGTTGCTGTATCAATGAAATGTGAGATTAGATCATCTGTTCCCCTTCCTTTTAGGGCTGATATCATAAATGTATTTTCAAATTGGTGTAGCTCATTTAATTTTTTAGTAGCTTCCAATAATTTTATTTTTTCTACAGTATCTACTTTGTTGATAATTAATACGATAGGTATTTCTTCTTTATGTAGTTTGCTTATTATATCTTTATTGAAACTAGTGAGAGGGTTTTTAGCATCAACCAATAGGCATACATGATCTGTTCCAGATATCATTTGCCATGCGCAATCAACCATAACTTTGTCAGAATATGTTTTGGCATTGAATAAACCTGGTGTATCAATCAATACAAGTTGAGTATCTCCAAATACTCTAATTCCTTTCAGAGAAGTACGAGTTGTTTGAGCTTTGTGTGTAACGATTGAAAGTTTTTGGTCCATAAGTCTATTGAGTAATGTAGATTTTCCTACATTTGGGGCACCTATGAATGTTATAAAACTAGCTTTTTGTTTCATGCTCTTTTATGTAATTAATTATTAGTTGTGCAGCTTCTTTTTCTGCTTCTTTCTTAGAGTAAGAAGATGCAGTGCATGGTGGTAAGTCCCCTACGTGTACTTGCACTGAGAAAGAAGGTTTATGATCTGGACCTGTTTTCTCTAGTATTTTATATTCTGGTAGCTCATAGCCTTTGCTTTGTGCCCATTCTTGCAAAAACGTTTTATTGTCTACTGGAGGGGTAACATCATTTTCAATTATACCACCCCAGTATTTTGATATAAATATCTTGCAGACATCTAATCCTCCATCTGTATATATTGCACCAATAATTGCTTCTATAGTGTCTTCTAGTATCTTTGGGTTATTACGACCTCCGGTGTTTTCTTCTCCTTCAGATAAGATTAGATATGATCCTAACCCGATAGTATTAGAAATTTTATATAAAGATTTTCCATTTATTAAAGAAGCTCTTCTTTTTGCAAGATCTCCTTCTGTTTCATCCTGAAACTTTTCTACTAATAATGTTGTGATAATTAAAGATAATACGGAGTCTCCTAGGAATTCCAATCTTTCATAATTGACATTTTCTGATGAACTAGAGTGGGTTAGTGCTTCCTCAAGTAACTTTATATTTTTGAAATCGTATCCTAATTTTTGAGATAATTCCGTAATCATGTGTGGTTTATACTAATGAATGAAAAAATCTATTCAGTCTTATCTTCAATACTATATTTGGTATATTAAACCAGCTAATTTCTTTTGAAGAGAAAAATACTCTCGTCACTTTGCCAAGCAGTTTGTCTTCAGGCACAAAGCCTATATTTCCATTAGTATCACGACTATCTCTTGAGTCGTCACGATTGTCACCCATAAAGAAATAGTGACCTTCAGGGACAATATAAAAAATTGTATTGTCAAATTTTCCATCTACCAGAAAATCTAGAACTGAGTGGCGCACGTTATTAGGTAAAGTTTCAATATACATTGGAACTTTTATTCTTTTATTATATTCAAACGGGTAGGTTAATGTTTTTTGTACTTTTCTATCATTTATATATAAAGATCCTCCTATCATTTGAATTTTATCTCCTGGCAATCCTATAAGTCTTTTTACATACACTTTATCTGTCTCGAAGACCACAATGTCACCACGCTCTGGTTTGCTTATAGCAAATAGTCTGCCTTTGAAAATATTAGGAGAAAAAGGGAAAGAGTGTTTGCTAATTCCATATATATATTTATGTACTATAATTCTGTCTCCTATAAGAAGATTCGGCAGCATAGAAGAGCTAGGTACAACATAAGGTTCAAATAATATAGATCTAATTAGAATTGCAACAAATACAATCATGATGATTTCTATGCTGTGATGTAAAATAGATTTGTTTTTTTTAGGCATATATTTTAGAGATTAAATTTTTTCCAGTCATCTCCTCTGGTTGGGTAATATTAAGTAAAGAAAGTATTGTAGGAGCTATATCTGCTAGCGTACCATTCTTTAAATTGTAATTTTTCTTTACCAAATTTTTATTAACGATGATGAAAGGCACTGGGTTTGTTGTATGTGAAGTATATGGAGAATTTTTTTCTTTATCAAACATAATTTCAGCGTTACCATGATCTGCGGTTATCATCAAAGTGCCTTGGTTTTTTAATACCGAATCTGTAACTTTTTTTAGACATTTATCAATATGTTGTATTGCTTTTAATGTTGCATTATAATTGCCAGTGTGGCCAAGCATATCTGCATTTGCATAATTTACTACGATGAGATCATGTTGTCCTGTATTTATCTCATTAATTAATGTTTCAGTAAGTTCATATGCTGACATTTCTGGCTTCATGTCATAAGTAGAAATTTTGGGAGAATTTATTAGAATTCTTTTTTCATTATCACAAGGCTCTTCAGTTCCAGCATTAAAGAAAAATGTAACATGGGCATATTTTTCAGTTTCTGCAATACGGAGTTGAGACATGTCATGTTTTGCAAGAGTTTTTGCTAGTGTATTGTTTGTATCAAGATTTTTTATTATTGTATCACTGAATTTGTCTATATATGTTGAGTACTGGGTCATTGTTAAACTGCAAGAGAGTTTGATATCATTTTTTTCAAATTTTTGAAAAATAGTATTAGGAATTATTATAGAGGAAACTAGTTGTCTCATTCTATCTGAGCGAAAATTCGAGAATATTACGGCATCATTTTCTTGAATACCATTGTAGCTATTTGAAGATTGAGGGACCACAAATTCGTCGTTGATACCTTCAGAATAAGAGTTTAGTAAGGCTGTTTCTGGGGTTTTAAATGTTTTATTATGTCCTTCTACTATTACTTTATAAGCTTTTTCTGTTCTTGCGTATCTTCTATCTCTATCCATGGAATAATACCTACCACTTATAGTAGATATAGAAATATAAGGTTTTCTTTGGATAAATGTATTTAACTTTTTTATATACTCAATTCCAGATTTTGGCAGGGTGTCTCTACCATCGGTGATGATATGCAAATTGGTTCTGATTTTGTTTTCGTTAAGATAAGATGCAATTGCCAAAGTATGGTCTATATGTGAGTGAACTCCTCCATCTGAAATGAGTCCTACTAGGTGACATGCATTATTTGTACCTTTCAGTTTTTCTACAAGTTTTTTTATTTCAGGATTGGTAAAAAAATTTCTTGATGATAGTAGTTTATTGATTCGAAGAAGGTCTTGTTCTATAAGCCTCCCACTTCCTATAGTCATATGCCCAACTTCTGAGTTCCCCATTTGTCCAGCAGGCAAACCAACTGCTGCTCCTGAGGTGCATAGTTGTGAATTTGGATATGTAGATCTTAGCTCATTAAAACATTCTGGGTGTGCATTATGGATCGCATTATAGGGAGTTTCTGGCCCAATGCCCCATCCATCTAGGATGCATAATACAATAGGAGATTTATGATTATGTTCCGTCATCTAATATAATTTATAATATAAAACAGCGCTCATCATAGTTTATTTTGATTGCACTTGGTAGAAAAAAGTGATATTTGCGAATGTTAGGAGATTAGTGGTTAAAAAAATAAAACTTTTTATTTATTATCTTGTCATAATGCTGTATCTCTAAAAATAAGTTAATTTTTTTAAACTTTAATTACTTAATATTTGCTATGAACGTAGATTCAACAAAAATTAGAGATCAATATTCTGTATATTTAGAGAAAGTTGCAACAGACTTTGAAGATTTATTTTTAGGGAAAAGAGAAGGACATTTAGCTGAATATATGTATGAAGGAGTTGAAGACTCTTTCAAGGAAGTGACAAAAGAAAATGAGCACTATTATGTTATAAGATCAGACATAGATAATATCTCAAAGAACTCAAAAGATCTATACGGGGTATTAGGGGACGATATCAATTTTATTGAGTTGGGTCCTGGTTCTGAATCTTCTGTTAAAGAAAAAACATTACCACTTCTAAAGGAATTTAAAAGCATTAGTTCATATCATGCTGTGGATTACCATATAAAATTTTCTTTGTCTGCGAGTAATTTAGTAAAATTATTTATACCAAATGTACAAAATGTTTTTTCATACAAAAGTGATTTTACTAAAGACTTTCCTGTTCAAAAAATAAATGGGAGAGTGTGTGTATTGCTATGGGGTAGTACATTTTCTAATTTTTTAGATTCGGAAATAAATCAGATTTTACAGAACATTAATAAGCATCTAAAAGTAGGCGATTTTTTTATTGCATCTATGGATTGTTCCTCAGATCTAGATTTAATAAAGAAAGCATATAGCGCAAAGAAAATTTCTAGAACTATTATTATTAATATATTTAAATTTTTTAAGAATAAATTTAATTTACATTGTTTTGATGATTCTAAATTTGAATTTGAGTATAAATGGAATAAGGAAAAAAATGAAGTCAATTTGTGTTTGAAGGCCAAGGAAGCACAAAGATTTTCATTCTATGGAAGAATAATAGATATACCGAAGGGGAAGAAATATTCTTTGGTAAGATCAAGGAAGTTTTCTCAAGGCTGGGTAGATCTGATGTTAAGAAATAATGGATTCAAGTGTGCAAAGACGTTCTCTAATAAAGAAAATGTCGCAGTAAATATCTATGTTGCGCAGAAGGTTTGAAGTGGATCTATTGCTTTTCAGAGATTAGATACTTTTCTATTTCTTCTTGTAGCTCTTGTTTATTATATGGTTTAGAAATATATCCTAGCGGGTAAAATTTCTGTAACTCTATTAAATCGGAATCATACTTAATTCCAGTTTGGAGTATTATAGGTGTTTTCTTATATCTACTTTGTTCACGCAGTTGTTTTACTATCTCTACACCTTCTATGTCTGGCATAATCATATCAAGTAAGATGATATCAACTGATTTATCTGTATATTCCAAGTAATCCATTAGATCCATACCGCTAGAGAATAATTTTACGTTATATCCTATATTTTCTAGAATCATCCTTCCTGCAATCCTGCATCCTTCTTCATCATCTACAAATAATATATTAATTTTTTTCTTATCAGATTTATCTTCATTAGGATCAATTCTATTATTTGGATAAGGAATTACACAGTAGAATGTGCTACCTTCCTCTCTCTTATTGCTTTCTGCCCAAATCATTCCATTATGTGCTGAAATAATTTCTGATGCTATAGAGAGGCCAAGTCCTGTACTGAATATTTACTTTTGCTGCTTTGCCCGAAAGGTTCAAAAATTTTCTTCAGTTCTTTTTTTGGTATTCCTATACCATTATCTTTTACTGCAACACATAACCCATTTATAGTAATACCGCTGTGCAAGGTTGCATATTTTTGTTTCAAATCTACTCTAATATAACCATTATTATTTGTATATTTTATAGAGTTTGTTATGAGATTTCGTATTGTTTGTGACATTCTTTCTTTGTCAAATAGTGCTCTGGTTTCTATGTATCTATTTTTATAAAATTCAATTTTTATATTTTTTTCTTCTGCTAATGATTTTAACTCTTCAATTACATATTTTATTACTACTTCAAGATCGTTTACTTTCATATCAAAAAGCATTCTTCCAGATTCAAATTTTGATATATCCAATACATCATTAATTAACGAAAATAGCTT
>Ga0222708_1000499_pt1 | contig 10381 bp, 11 predicted proteins | sample AntAcemetage1576_FD_179806 | JGI IMG/M metagenome (GOLD analysis project Ga0222708, IMG submission 179806) | Saline water microbial communities from Ace Lake, Antarctica - #1576 | ecosystem: Environmental > Aquatic > Non-marine Saline and Alkaline > Saline | place: Antarctica: Ace Lake... | reverse complement strand
ATTAAGCGACCGCAACTCCGCGCGCAACTGCGCATCCGATTCGCGCGGCGTGTATTCAATGCCGTTCGATGCCCGTGCCGTGCCGCGCATAAAATCAACGCCAGTTGCAAAGCGGTCCTCGTTAACGGTTATGATAGCCGCAGCAAGAACCTCAACCGCATCTGTCAGCCCCGCAAATGCCGGGGAAAGCATAATCAGCCCTGCCGCCAAGTCGCTGTTGCCTGCAATTTGCGCGCTGTCGACAAGATCACGAAACGCTGCCCGGTCCTGTGGAATTGCGCTTACTCCCAATGCGGCCAAAGAAGCCGCAAGCCGTGACGTTGCATCAGCCCGCTTTTCCTCGCCGCTATAGAACGCGTCATAATAAGCCGCCGTTGATGCCGCGAAATTATCCAGCGAACCAAACAGGCTTGCGAAGGTATCCGCCGCTGCTGCCCCTGCCAATGAAACGTCATATGCTGAAAAGCCCAGACTTTGGAACACGTCATTCACAACGCTAAGCGATTGCGCCAGACGCGATATAGCCGCCATTGCGCCCTCGCCGTCCTTTTGCAACGCCTGCAATCCGGGGATCATGCCCGCAAAGGCATCGCCCAGCCCTACAAACGCGTCCATCACGGCCTTTTGCGCCGCCTCATCGGACAAGCCCTTAGTCGACACATTGATCGTATGAGCAAAGTCGTCAAAGGTAGATCCGGCAATGCCCAGCAAAGCCGCCGCGTCAACGATGCCGCCCTGAATTTCGCCCACGGCTTTGATCAGCGGGTTTGCGATTTCATCGCTGGCGTTTTGGAAACTGGTTCGCACCTTTTTCGACAAGCCCCAAAACCGCTTGGTTTCAATTGTGCGGAACGTCTGCACCAACGTATCCATGCCATCGACGGTCACGCGCAAGCCCGCGTCAAGTTCCTTGGTTTTCTTTTTGAAGAACGAAAACACCGCGGCAACTGCAAGCAAAGGGAGTGCGATAGCCCCCGCAGCCATTGCAAACCCGCCAAGGCTGGCCGTAGCGCCTCCCAGTGCCGTGCCCACGGCTCCAAACCCACCAGCAAGCCCACCAGATGCCAGACCGCCTAGCACGTTGCCAACGCCGCCCATGAATCCAGCGCCACCCGCTAGCCCTGCCATACCAGACCCACCGCCAATGCTTCCCAAGCTGCCAAGGATGCCACCTGCCCCACCCGTTGCTGCCGAAGCCGCGCCAGCAACGCCAGTTGCCCCGCCTCCGATGCCCAGCGAGATCATGATCTTGTTTTTGACGGCCATGGCGATCATCTGCGAAAGCATTTGCTTGAAGCTGTCCAAGATAGATTTAACAAAGCCGCCAAAGTCTTTCAAACCGCCCGCGATAAAGTCGCCAAATGCGTTGGAAACGCCGTCAATCGCGCTAATCATTGGGCGGTCAAGTTCGTCCTGAAGTTTTTGGGCGGCCACGGCGGCCTGCTCCATTGCCTTTGCTGATTCGTTGGTCGCTTTGCTTGCCTTACCCGCTGCGCCACCAGCGGCTGCTGTTGAAGCTGTCAGCGCCTTGGTCAGCTTTCCATTGATCTCTTGCGCGCTGCTGTTTCGATTAACGGCATCCGTATAATTCTGCAATTCAGCCGCAGCAGCAGCACGCACAGCGCCTTCGCCAGACCCGAACGATGCCGCCAATTCGGCACGTTTGGTAGCGATTAGCCCCTCGGTGCGTGCTTGAATAAGGCTATTGCCCTTTGCTAACGCAGCGTTTTGAACCTCTAAGCCAAGAGCGGAAACGTTCAGATTTGCAGTCGCGCCCATTACAGCAGAAATTGCATTTGCAGCAGCCGCAAGGTTTCCCGCAAGCCGCGCCGCTTCATTTGCCGCGCTGCCGATATTGCCCGAAGCGCCGGATGCCGAGTTTTGCAGGTCAAAACCCGCCTGTGCAGCAGCCATTATTTCAAGTTTTAGGGTTTCTGAAACTTCCAGAGATTGCAATTGCGCATCAAGCACGGCCAACTCTGCGCGCTGCCTAGCCTCTGCTACCTGTACGCTGTCAGTTCCATAAGCCAATTCCAAACGCGCTATTTCATTTTGCTGTTGAAGGTTTGCCAGTATCTCTTGACCTGTTGCAAGCGCGGCGTTGCTTTCATTGCGAGACAGCGCCGCAAGTTCATATTGCTTTTTAGCTTCGTCTGTCACGCCGCCCGCTGCCACAAGTATGCCGTCAAGAAACTCCTTGATTTCAGCGCTGGCTTCCGCAGATGATTGGGTGCTTTGGTTAAACAATGCCGCGCTGCCAGCCGCATCAGCATATCCTTTAGCTGTGGCTTCCGCGTCCAGCCGAACGCCGGTTGAGGATGGCCGAACGCTCAATAGCGCAATGCCCAATGCGGTCGCTGCACCAACGGCCAGCCCGATAGGTCCGCCCAAGAACGCCAAAGCGCCCCGCAGGACACCGGCTGCAATAGTTGTGAGGGTCATTGCGCCAGACATCAGCGAAAGTCCTGTGATAGCTGCGTATGACGCTGACACCATTGCCGGAATTTGTGTTGCGGCAAGGCTTGCAATTACCATCAAAACGGTATCCAAGTTTTGCCCAACAGTCACAGCAACCGACGCGAACGCCTCCATTGCAGGAACCAATACCGAAAGAAGCGCATTGCCAAATCCTAGAGCAATATCACTGGCCGCCGCTGTCAGCTTGTTTAGCCGCTGGTCTAGGCTGTCTGACATCTTTTGATAAGCCGCGTCTGTAGCGCCCGCTTTGATGCCCATGTCCTCCATGATTTCTGCATATTGGCCACCAGCTTCGCCAGCAAACAAAAGCGCAGCCTTCAAAGCCTCAACCGAACCAAATAGCTGCGCCATTTGTTCAACGTTGCCGCCTGTTTTCTCTGCTACCTCAGCCAAGAAACCGCCAAGCCCTTTGGCTTGCAGACCCGCTGCTGTGAAATTGATCCCCAGCGATTCCGCCAATTTGCTGGCTTCTGCTGTCGGCTTCACAATACCCACAAGAGCGGCGTTGAGGCTCGTGACCGCTGCCGATGTGCTAAGGTTGTTTTTTGTCAAAGCCGATGTTGCAGCCACAACCTCATCAAAACTAATTCCAAGCGCTTTTGCTGTTGGAATAACCCCGCCAAGATTAGCAGACAATTCTGCCACGGTTGTAACGCCCGCCTTCATGCCAACAAATAGCGCGTCAGATACTTCTGTGGCGCTGATTGCGTCCTTGCCATAGCTGTTAATCACGCCGGACAAAATGCCCACGGCAGTTGTCACATCTGTCGCGCCGCCGATTGCAAGGCGGTTTGCCGCATCCAAGGTTGTGTTAGCCTCCGCAATGCTTCCAGCGCCCGCACTGATTGCCTGATAAAACGCTTGGACCTGTGAAGTCGCATCGGTGCCGTAGGCCTTGCCAAGATCACGCGCAGCCGCCGATAGCTGCTCAATTTCTTGCGGGGTTCCGGCAATCAATGTGCTTGTTTCAGCAAGTGCTACGTTGAATGCCCGCGCTTGCGTTAAGGACGCCCCGATAGCTTGAAACGAAACAAAGGCAGCGCCCATTGCCCCAAGCGCCTTTGCAGCGGAAATAGCGGCCCCGCGCATTGTGCCAAAAGCGCGACCAGTCTTATCAACAGCCTTCTCCGCACCCCCTGCCGCTTTGGTAACATCGCCTAGAGCCGCCTGACCTTTTTTAAGATCAGACGAATCCATTTTGGCGACAAGGGATGCAAAATCAGCCATTCATTTCGTCCTTCATTTCGCGCTCAATCGGCGGTATCGAAAATGGGCTTGCGCCCTCTTGCAGCCCGGTCGCATAGGCTTGTGACATGCGCCGCAATAAACTGGCTTCCCAACCGTCAACATCGCCAACGGTCATGCTGATGTAAGCCTGCAAATCAACCCAATCCAAAGCCATTGCCCCGCCCATTGGCGCGGATTTAACAGGCCCGGCTTCCATCAGCATGTGCAAAAGATATGCACCTGCCTCGACTTCCATGAATGGCGGGGCAACCCCCGCGCCAACGTATTGTTCGGCGCGGGTTTCGGCCTTGCGGCCCTTGTCGTTTTCGCCGTGGTCAATTGTAGAGTTTAACCAACCGGCTTGCTTCGCGGCAACGATTAGCCGCGCTTGCCGTTTCCCAAGCGATTCGCCTGTTTACCTGCAAACTCGCCAACCTGCTTTGCAAACGGGTTGTTTGTCATTTCAAAAACGGGCGAGCCGTCCTTGTCCAGCACGTTGTCGCCTTTGTCGTCTGTCTTGATGCCCATTTCAGGGAATGACAAGTCAAGGAACCATTCGGCATCTTCGGCGGTTGCAGGCCGATCCCCGCGCGATACGTTTTCAAATCCAACGATGAATGGCGCGGCGCTTTCACAAAGCTGGTTGTGGACGTCCTCCATCACGCGGGCTTCTTCGTCTTTATCCTTGCCCTTGCGAGACATGGCCGCGCGCTGCTTGTCGCGCATGCGGCCTTGCATGGTCTTGGACGCTGTGCCGCGGACAATGACGCGGCAAGGCTTATCGCCGTCCATCATTGGCTCGCTGGTCCACTGATCAAGGATCTGCATAGGCGAGCCGATTTCAGCCTGTGCGCGGCTGTCGAATTTAGAAAAGTCCATTTGATAATCCTTTGAGTTCTTGAGGTTCAAAGCGGGGGGCGGTAGAACCACCTCCACCCCCCGCCCTATTCAACGTGCCTATTTTACGGGCGCGCTAAATTCTTATGACGGCTGAACATCGTCCACAGTTGGGGCGTTCTGCCGGAAACCTACCGTGAAGCCCTTGAAGGTGGAATTGTCTTTGGGGTTTGGCACAAAGCTGTGCAGGATGCCTTGGGCGTATTGCACAACGTCACCCGTCACGGGGGCGTTATCAGTGCCGGTGCCGGTTACGATCTTAAGCGCACCAACGCCCCCTTGGCTATTTGCCGCCAATTTAATCGCGGCTTGGCCCGCATCAGCAGGCACGTCGCGGAATGTTGCGGTTGTATCCACACCCTGCGCAGCGCCTTTGACCGCGCTGGTGAAGCCGGTTTGCAGGTCGGGAACGTCAATCATCGAGTGACTGACGCCGAGTTGTGGCAGGGTTTGCCCGCCCTTGGCCAGAACCCAAGTCAAGGCTTCAAACCCGGCCTTGTTATTCGTGGCGGGTGCTGCGGTGGAGTGGTAGATGGTATCGCCGATATGGTTAGCCGTCATTTGCTTGATCCTTTCAAGCGTTTAGACCCCTCACGAGGGGCTGTTTTGTTTCGAGTTGAGGGGTCGTTACTTGGCGCGGGTCCAGCCTTGGGCAATCCACTGCGCAATTTCTGTTTCAAACGGGCGGGCAGTTGCGCCAATATCGCCGTTTGATTTGTTGGTGTTGATCAGCAAGATCCGGCGCGGGGTCGCGTCCGGCTTTACGCTGTCGTTTGGTACCCGATGAATATCGCGGTTTCCCATCTCTGCCCTTCCTGGCGACCGGGCTTAACCGAATGGCCATTGATTGTTACGGTTGTAGTATTTGCGGTCAGTCGTGACGCGCGGGGGAAATATCCCGCGATAATTCCCGCCTTTGATTTCGTGACTGCCTCATAAACGCCAAGCGGTGAAACCAGCGTAATGACCAAAAACCCTTGCCGCCGCATAACGTCGCTGGAAAGATCAGCCGGCGCGTTGTCGTTTGGCAGGTGGAAAACTCTGACATGTTCCGCTGTGGGGATTGCCCCACCCTTTTGGGGCCATTGCACGGCATAGCCTAGCGCGGTTGCCATAACCTCGGCGCGGGCCATTAGGGCGCTATGAATGTCTGATTCTGGCGTCATGTGAAACTCAATTCTATGCCGATTTGCGCAACGATGCTTTGAAACTCTTGCACGGTTAAGGCGACCATTCCGTTAGGGGCTTGGCTTGAATGGCCGTTTACGACCTTCGGCCCGTCAGGATATCCGCCCTCTTCTAGCGGCACGGCATATGGCAAGTTGTTGGCAAAGTAGACTATATCGCCTGCGTTTACGCCCAGCGCAATCGCCGCGCCTTTTGCAATCGTCGCCGTGCCCGTCTTGTCATCAAGTTCTAATGTGCCATCTGGCGCGGATCCGATTGCAAGCTGCCAATTGCCGCGAAACCGCCCCGTGTCCACTGGGCTTTTGATGATGATGCGGCTGAATATCTGCAAAGCGATTTGACGGGTTGCCAGATCCAGCTTGTCAGCCGTTTTCTTTTCCCACTTTTTGACTTCATCCGCAAACCCGGCCATTATCGCCGCCCTACCGCGTCATAAAGCGCGGTTTCCCCGCCCGATGCCACCCGGCCCAGCTTGGCGATTGTTAGCGTGCCACGGTCGCAAATGATGATATCCTCCAGCGTGATCTCAATCCCGATTGGCTCAATAATCACTTGAAAGTCGCCCGCCAAAATGTTGGTCCCGTCAACGCGGCGCTCGGCAATCTCAAACACGGCCATCCTTGCGGGAACGGCGGCGGGCTGTGTGCCTGCCGTGCCGCCTGTCGGGTCACTAGGCCCGCCACCCGTGCCTGTAGGCGTCGGCTGCTGGATGCTGCCTGTCTGCACGGCGTCCGGCTGCTTGGCAACTAGCTTGTCAAAAGCGGCAGTGACTTGGGCGCGGATCGTGGTCATTAGCCGCGCCTCATTTTAATAAGGCCTTGCCCGCCGCGAATGTATGCCCGCAACAAACCTTCAACCGCAACAATGCGCGGGGGCGACGTTGGCAGGTTGCTGCCCGCAATCGTGATCGGCCCAACTGTGATGCTTTCCGATGTTGATCCGGTTTCAATCGTTGCGAATGGATCAAGCCCGCCCTGCAAAATGTGCGCCATTTCAAACTGCGCATAAATCACATCAACGGGGATCGTGTCGGGATTGATCGGCCAATCCTCTGCCAGATCGCGCACCAGCCGAGGCCAGTCGCGGGCTTGATATTGGTATTGCTTCAACCCGACAAACAAATACTTTCTGTCAATGTAAGTCGCGCCGCGCCGCAAATTGATTTCATTGGCCGCGTCTGTTGCCGCAAGCGTCCATCCCATGCTGTCGCCATAGGATGCATAAGCCGCCAGCGTGCCATAGCTGTCCGATGCCGTGCCGCCGATTGTGGTATCAAGTGTCATAAAATCCTCCGGCTGATCTTAGTGAGGGGGCAAGTTGCCCTGCCCCCCTGCAAAAATTAGCCCAGCAATGTGGCAACAAAGTTTGGCTTCCAGACCTTCGCGGCGTAGAAGGTCGTGATGTCAAACATCGCCTTGCCATAGCCTTTGTAGACCGCGATCTCGTACACGATCCCAGAGAAGGGGTCTTGCACGGTCAGGCGGTCCACGGCGCTGTCACCGCCCAAAGGTTGGGCAGGCGGACGCACCACCAACTCGGCAGCGGCGCGATGGAACGCGAAGTTGCCAGCGTAGTTCCCGCCAATGGTTACAGCCGCGTCATCTGCGATTGCAGCACGCAAGCCGGGGGCTGCGATGGTGAACGTTCCAGCAGCGCCGGACGCCAGCCCAACTTCAACCACATATTTGTTCACCGCATCACCAGCAAAGGTCACAACGTCGCCAACCTTGATGCCGGTTGCGCCAGCGGTCGCGCCGTTGAACACAATGGCAGTTGCGCCAATGGCAAGTGCACCGTTTACGGTCACGCCGGTAGCGGTGCCTTTGACGTGGCTCACAATGCCGTTGCTTTCCTTCAACATCAAGCCTTGAAGGTTCAGCAACTCACCACGGCGCAACAGGTCTTCACCGCCCGACTCGTTTACTTTTTGCAACTGTGCCAAGTTGCGCAGCTTGGTGCCCGCGTTGGTATTCATGGCAACGGTGGCCTGACCGTCCAGCGGCATACCGTTGTCCACAAGAATCTGACGCAATTCGGCAATGCTGTCGAAGTTGGTTGCGAATGGCGTGGTGCCAGCCGTACCGATAGCCCGCGAGGCGCCCTGCGAGATTGTCAGCGCGGCATAGGCCTCAATCGTGTTGGTAATGCCCCGCATAGCCTGCGCGATTTGATCGCCGTAAACGGTTTCATAGCCTGCGCCGTTGTTGAGGTGCTTGATATCCTCGCCGGTGTAGGGAATTTGCACGTTGGCAACTTTGTCAATCGTGGTCGTTTTGTTATCGACGGTCTGATCGTCACCCTCCGGGATGGTCATCGCCGGGGTGTAGCTGGTGTTGACCGTTGCAGCACGGGTGAACGCCGAGCGCACGGTATCGCCAAAGGCCGCGCGTTCGGTGCCTGCGTTGATGGTCATGGATGGAATAACACCGACAAGTTCGCGGCCAACAATGTCGGCGGCCTTGTAGATGTCTGCGGCGAGGTCGTTAAGTACGTTAGCCATTGGGTATTATCCTTTTGTGGGGGTCAGTCTTTGACTGCGCCGCCAGATTTCGAATGTTCAGCCCGCCCGCTTTGCGACAACCCGTCGAATTGCGCGCGCGTGATAGTGATTTGATTCGGCTTCCCGCCCGTTGATCCGGCTGGCTTCCCGCCGCCGCCCTTGCCTGCATCCCGAACCGCATAGGGTTTGGACGCCGCAAGTTCCTTCGCCAGATCGGCCAAGGTCGCATCTTGGTTGGGGCGATTAGCCTCCACCCAAATAGACCCGTCAGGTTTTACAACCTTCGGGGTTCCATCCTCTGAAAACTGTAAACGGCTCATGGCAAAAGATGCCTCTGAATCAATCGCCTCTGGGATAAACCCGGCTTTTGCCAATTCCGATTTAAGTTCTGATATTGCGTTGCGCTGCATCATCTTGCCAATGCGGGTATCGCGCTCTGTCAGTTTTCCGTCATAATCGGCCCTAACTGCGTCAAGCTTGGCCTGCGCATCATCCGCGCCTTTGCCGCTGCCCTTGGCCTTTTCGGTCAACTCGGCAATCCTGGCGTCCATATCCGCCGGGGTACCATACTTGGCCCATGCCGCTGCGTTGCCGCGCTCTTTGGATAGGGCGGTTTTAAGGCCCGTTACGTCCTCTGGGGCGGCAAGCGCGCCAAGATCGAGGTGGCCATCGGCCACATGCGTTTGAAGCCACGCCGGGAGCGTGGTTGCGTCAGTGATTTCGATTTTCATTGGTTCAGCTTCCCGCTGTTAAGGTTCGCATCCCGCGAACGTAAAAAAACCCCGCAAAAGCAGGGTTTAAGGTCGTGTGGTGTGGTGGGTGGTTAGGGCCGTTTAGAAAGTTCTGTTATTTGCCGCATTGTTTTTTTCCCAAGGCCTGCGATGTGTTTCCACCTAGGCCCAGCAGGGAGATTAGATGCATGTGGCCTAATTTTCATCGGCACTTCCTCCATGCAATACACATTGAACCTTTTGCACGCATCAATGACAAAAGAATCATCGGTATAAGAATTTTCTTCGGATAGAAACCCATTTTTCATAAGGGTGTTTTCTAACCTAGCTGTGATGTGTGTCATATTCCTGCCCTCCAAGGCATCCACTTTGCTAACCGGGCAGGTTGGGTGGAAACCAACTTTTCGGCGTATCCGCCTAGCCCTTGCAAACCTTAAACGCGTTCCCTCAATTCTGCAAGCGTCAATTCCCGCCCGTTTCCGTCCACCAAATCGCGAAACTTGATTTTGCCGTCGCGCCATAGATCAGCCCGGCCTGCTCCAAGGTTGGCGTCCTGGCGCTCCTTGCTTTGACGCGATAACCATCCTTCGAATGTCGTGTCCTCTGCTATCTGCCCGTCCATGCTTGCCCGCGTGGATGCTGGCAAATCAATGTCAAAGCCCAATTCACGCAGCGACTTTAGAACCGGCACGGAAGTCGATCTACATCCCCAATGCAGGTTTCCAGGTCCACCGCCCCATGGCAGGCTGTGGTCAATTGGCTCGTGGCCCTCGACTGTGTATGTCAGCCCGTCGCGCGTGGCGCACTCAATTGTCGTGCGCAGGTCGATGGTCGAAACCCATTGCAGCGCCTTGACCAAATCCTGATTAGCCTCATAAAGCGATTGCCGCGACTTTTGCGATACGGCTTGCGTTGCCGACCGTACTAGGCTTTCCGCGTTGCGCCGTGAAACCTCCATAAATCCTTGCACGGGTTCGCCGCCCTGCATCCCGCCCCTAATGCGCCGGATCAAGCTGGCGTTTGTTTCGCCCTCAGCAATGCCCAGCCGCATAGTGTCTGTAAAACGTTGCAGCGTATCGCCAGCCTGCCGTGACAGCCAATCCGACACTGGCGCGCCTTGGATCAGCACCCCGTCAACAATCGCCGCTAGCTGACCGCGTGTCACGCTGGTTGTGATCAGTTCGGCTCCCACCGCCCGGTTGATGGATGCCCTCGCAAAGTTCGTTTCAATGTCTGCGAGTTCGCGCAACTCGCCCACAAGGCGCGTTGATTCCGCCCGGTATGCGTTGCGGATGGTTTCGCGGGTTTGCGCCAGCAGCTTTTCCAGCCGTGCCGCCTGCCGTGTTGGTGCCGCTATGCC
>Ga0222708_1000498_pt1 | contig 10382 bp, 15 predicted proteins | sample AntAcemetage1576_FD_179806 | JGI IMG/M metagenome (GOLD analysis project Ga0222708, IMG submission 179806) | Saline water microbial communities from Ace Lake, Antarctica - #1576 | ecosystem: Environmental > Aquatic > Non-marine Saline and Alkaline > Saline | place: Antarctica: Ace Lake... | reverse complement strand
AAAGTTTTTAGCGCCAAGTGCAGATAAAAACGTTAAGTATTATGCTTCTATTGACGCTGCGTTTAAGGCCGATAGATTTACATTTTCTCTGGTAGGAATTACCGAAAACAGGGTAACTCAGTATATATCCAAAGGATGGGAAGGTAGTAGAAGAGTTCCTATAACCTCTTCTATTGTAGCTCAATGGATTAAAACAGCAATAAAAGACTTTCCAGTTGACTTTATCGCTGCCGATCAATTTGCTTTTCAACCTTTAAAAGAGATTTTTGAGATATATGGAGTGACCTTGAAAGAGAACACATTCACTCCAAAGTTTAAAAAACAGATATATTTTAACTTAAAAAAACTATTTCACTCAGAACAGATAGATCTATTAGATAACCCTTTACAGACTAAAGAAATCAAAGAGCTGGTAGTAGAACAGTCAGCTAGTGGCACTATAAAAATAGGTCATCCAATGGCAGGCTCTGACGATTTTTCTGACGCTTTAGCCGTTGCCGCATATTTAGCCGTTGAAAACGTATCCGCTGGAAAGTTTGAATTTGACACAGCGCTTTCAATGAACACTTACGACATCAAAATGGACTCAGAAGGAAGAGCCGTTGGAGCCGCTCCTTCGGTAGATATGCTTACTTCACAAGGATACTTAGATGCAAAAATCATAGATAATTCAGCTAGTTACGCAGTTGACCCATTAGACGGAATTTTAAAACACATAAGCAAGATCTTAGACGATGACGATGAGGACAGTGGTCCTCAGTTCATTTTTTAAGGTATAATTTGATATAAAGGGCTTTTACGGATGTCAGAAGATAAAAAAACTTCAATATTTTCAAAAATAGTAGACGCAGCTAATTTAGCGTTAGAAGATACTATAGCAAAGTCTAGAGCTTCTCTAGCTTCTAAGGGTAGTTTATCGGAAGAGGACTATTTTTATGCTAAAACATTAACAGAAGACCCAACAACTTCCGTTCATGCTCAAGGATGGAGAGAAAGAACTTCTAGAATAAACGCAAGCCATTTAAAACAGATGTCTTACCAAGATAGCGTTATAACTTCTGTTATTTTAACTAGACAAAACCAAGTGTCTTTACATTCTAAGCTAGTCGGCAACAAAAATCTTCCTGGATGGATGATCGAAGTCAAAGACGCAAGAGATAAGTTAGAGAAGATAAAAGAAAAAATGTCTTCTAAAAAACCTAAAAAAGATAATAAAAACGATAACTTAGAAAATCCTGACGTTTCAGCTGGAACAGATGACGATGTAGAAGAGATTGACTGGGAGTTAGAGCGTAAAGCTCAAGCTGAGTTAACAAAAGCTACAGAAAAGAAAAAGAAAGAAGTAGAAGATTTTATTCAAAACTGTGGAATTACTGACAATAGACCTTTCGAGACTTTAAAATGGACTTTTGACGGAGCGCTTAGAGCGTGGGTTCGAGATTCTTTAACTTATGATCTTTATGCTTCTGAGATAGTTCCAGGAAAGCTAGGACAACCCCATCACTGGTTTCCAGTAGATGCCGCTACTATTAAATATTCTTCTAGTCAACTTAGTAACTATAAAGACGCTGCCGAACAGTTCCAAAATATTGACATTCTTTTCCCTGAGGCTAACCCTCAAAAAAGAGAAAAAGTTCAAGAAAGACTAAAGTTAGATGAAGAAGCTTTACGTTTAGATAAATACAAATGGGTTCAAGTAGTCCGTGGTAGAATAGAAAGAGCTTATACTCATGAAGAACTAAAAGTAGGCATTAGAAACGTAAACACTGATATTTATAATAACGGATATGGTATTTCAGAATTAGAGCTTTTAGTTTCGTTAGTTACTGGACATCTAAATGCTGAATTTTATAACCAAGCTTATTTTACACAAGGATTTAGCGCAAAAGGAATTTTGCACATTAAAGCCAACATCTCTAGAAGAAAGATAGAGACAGTTCGCCAACAATGGCAACATATGTTAAAAGGAAGCAGAAACTCTTTTCAAACTCCCATTTTTGCAGGAGTAGACGAGGTTTCATGGATACCTTTGACTCAAAATCATACAGATATTGGTTTTGAAGGCTGGATGAGATACCTAATTAGAATGATTTGTGCCATTTACCAAATAGACCCAGCTGAAATCGGAGTAAATTTAAAAGACGAAGGCGGAGGCGGAATGTCTGGGGATAACACTAAAGAGAAGATAATTCACTCCAAAGGTAGAGGGCTTTATCCTTTAATGAGACACTTAGAGAACTATATAAACATTAATATATTAGCTCCATCTCATCCAGAATTTGAGTTTAAGTTTTGTGGCTTAACTGGCGAAAGCGAAGAAGAGTTAGTAAACAGACTTGAAAAAGAAGTTAAGTTTGCCAAAACGGTTAACGAAATTAGAAAAGAATTAGACTTACCACCCCTTCCTGGAGTAGACGATCTAATTTTAAACAATGATTATCTTAACCATTATAATAGATATTCTAAGAAAGCTCAAGAAATTCCAGACCCAGCTATGGCAGGATTTCAGCAAGACGGAGCACCGCCAGAAGGGGAAGAAGAAGACCCTCAAGTAGAAGAGGCTTTTGCTTTACTTAATAAATCTAAGTCGGTACAATCTAAAGGAAAAAAAGTACCTAGAATTATAGAGTACTACTACGACGAGGATTAAAATTGTCTTCTATAAAAATAAACATTCCTAAAGGTATGAGTCAGGACCAAGCTGACGACATACTTTTAAAAGCTCTGAAAAGAAAAGAAGGCGGTAACGTTGGTTCTTCTGTTTTTGAAGACGAAATAATGAGGGAAGTGTTTGATATTTTTAAAGAAAACTACGAAAAAATGTCAGAAAAGCTAATAAAAGAGATCTTAGATGAACTTAAGTAAAGAGCTTTTAGCCAAAATCAAAAAAATCATTGAAAAAAACCATACCTTTCTAACCCTTTCTGTGTTAGGAAAGAGCTCCTTCACTAAAGAAGAGATAGAAGAGTTCAAAAAATTAACAGGCAAAGAACCCAACAACGAAAAATCCTTGTTGGAGTATGTTTATCTTTCTAACTTTGCAGATAACCCAGTTAAAAACTTAAGTGAATTAGACTCTATAAAAACCCCTAGAAAAGACACAATACTTCAGTCAGATGAAGTTATAAAGACTTTGATAGCAAAATTATCCCAAGACATGAGTCAAAAAATACTAAATAGCCTTATAGACGTTACTAGAACGTATAGAAACGAGGACTTCACAGAAGCTCTTAAAAACAAGTCTTTTTCTGAGATAAAACAGAGATTTAAAGACATATCCGAAGACGGAAATAGAGACTGGGGAAGAGTAGTTGCTACAGAAATGTCAAACTTAATAGGTTATGGTTCAGTAGACAAAATCTTAAAAGACGGAGGCGACCCAGAGGAAACCTACGTATTTAGAAAGATCGTAGGGGACATAAAAACTTGCCGTTGGTGCCGTAAGTTTTACGGAGAAAATACTCCAAAAGTATATAAACTATCGACTTTATTAGCTAATGGCTCTAACTACGGTAAACTCAAAGAAGACTGGCAAGCCGTAGTAGGTGCTACACATCCTAATACTAGAACAAGCCAGATAATTGAAATCCCAGTAGGTTATATCCCGAACTCTTCTGGAACGCTTACTTTTGTAGGTAAAGAAAAATTCTTAGAATTTATTGAAGAAAATTTAGAGGCTTAGGTTTACTTTTTAATCTTTTTTGTATAAAATTTATATATGAAAAAGCTAGAAGAAGGACAAATAATCTTTAAAAAAGAGACCCCAGAAGAACTATTTTATGTTTTAGGAGTCAAAAAAGAGACGCTAAAAGAGCTTGTAGTATCTTTTTTAGTATTAGATAAAATAACAATGGAGTCAAAAAAGGGACTAAGTTTAACCATTAAAAAAGATGAGTTATCTAACTGGAATGAGTTTAAACTAGTATGAGTCAACTACAAGAACTGTTAACTAAACTTCAGAAACAAAAATCTAAGATAGAGCTTTTAAATATCTATAAGCAGGTTTTAAACCAAACGTCTATACCAGAATCCGACACAGATAAGCATCTTAAAGAAGTTGAACAAGACGTTAAAAATTCTATTATTCTTTTTATTGAAAAGTTTATAGAAAAGTTAGAAACGGTAGAGTCTGCCGCTCCTACTACAGTAGCTCCAATAGTTAGCAAATCAGAAAATAAGGGACCTATTCCAGAACCAAACTTCTCTTTAGACTTATCTGAGAAGTATTCTTTAATAGAAAAACAACAATTTGGCATTACTCACAGACACTTAGCAGGGAAGGTCGTTTATGTAAACGACCCCTCTGGAGAAAACTATAGTGGAGAAGTTGTGCAGTTAAATTGTCCTTACGTAATAGTTAAAACAAGTTTAGGAATAAAAAAAGTAACCTTAGAAAATATTAGCCTTGGAGAATAGAGATGGGTAAAAAGAAGACGCCAACAAAATCATTTGAACACATAGTATCAGACATGACGACCAAAAAGTTCGAGCCAGTAATTAAGAAGCTTATTGCAGAGTCTTTCAGTCAGTTTGCTTTTAAATATAACGATACGTTAAGAGACTTATTTATAAAAGTAGCAGTTATCGACGATATTTTAACTGAAAAACTTGAAAATATTAACTTTAACGGCATAGCTAGTAGGGTAGCAGATAAACAAGACGTCATGGAAGGTTACAAAAGCATGGTAGCTTTAGAAGACAAAGTTACCGTTAACGATAGAGTTAGAATTTCTATGGAAATTAAAGAAAAAAACGCAGCTGATTTTGGAGAAGTTCAAAAATTACAGATAGATGCGGTAGGTTCTGGACAAACTTTAGGCGTTGAGTTTGAAACTCATTTAATAGATATGGGCAGTTCTGATACAAAAGAAGTAATTCTAAAAGGTAAGGACGAAACAGATCAAGTAGCTGGAGTAACTATTAGAGTTGTAGTAGATAAAATCTCTAGAAAAGAGGCATAAAGTGAAGATTGCAATGAGAAAAAAATTAGTGGCGGTAGAGCCAGACACTAAGCCAAAAGCTAGTGGACCTTTTGTTGGAATGGACTCTGATAACAACACTTCTGGAATAGTTAGATTTTTAGGTCCAGACGTAGACCAAGACATTAAAATAGGCTCTAAAGTGTTTTTTGCAAGTAAAATAGCTAACTTAGTCATAGAAGGAAAGAATTTAAGTATCATGGAGTCTGATAATATTGTAGCCATTGTTGAGGATTAATCAGATGCCTAAAAAAACTCCTGTAAAAAGTTTAGATTTAGATACGGCTAAAACTTCTGTAGAAAATAAAATAACTATGACTTCCCTCTTACTAAGTTATCAGTTTGAGTATGGCGTTAACTTTAACGAAAGAATAATAAATCTTACTGGAGACATAGACGAGACTATGTTTTTCGTTTTAGACTCAGCTTTAAATGAGATGGAAACTAAATCCAAAAAAGATATCGTTATTAAAATTCATTCCGTAGGAGGAAATGTTTACGATGCGTTGGCTATCGTAGGCAGAATAACTGAGTGTAAGTGTAAGATAATTACTAAAGGGTACGGTTGTGTAATGAGCGCAGCTACATTAATATTAGCTTCAGGCACTAGACGAAGAGAAATATCTAAATACGGTAGATTTATGTGGCACGAGGCTTCTTACTCTTTAGAAGGTAAACATTCAGAAATAAAAGCGACAGTAAAAGAAATGGAAAGAGAAGAGGCTTTATTTTCTGAGTATATGGCAGAATTTACCAAAAAAGATGCTAAATTCTGGAGATCTACTGGAGTACACGAAGATGCATATTTTTCACCTAACCAGCTGAAATCTTTTGGCGTGGTAGACGAGGTATTTTAATGAATATATTTGAGCAAGCAATTTTAGAAATGTTAGAAGTAAAAACTACTCCTAGAGTAAGAACTACCAAAAACTTCGCTCCTTCTTTATTGGGATCGCCTTGTGAAAGAAAGATATACTACACTTATAACTGTGTAGCAGAAGAGGCGGTAAAGCAGACTTTACCGCTAAAAGTAGCTTTAGAGGCTGGAAAAGCTTATGAAGAAATAGTTTTAAGCTTTCTTAGAAACGCAGGTATGACTTTAGTCGAAGACCCTACTTCTTTTAATAAACAAATTCAGCTATCTAGCTCTGAAATAGGCATAAATAAGGCGTTTATAGACGTTTTGCACGTTAAAGACAACGTAGCCTATGTAGCAGAGATAAAGTCTTGTACTTTAAAAGATTTTAAGGATATAGAAAAGAAAAACCTTCCGAAACCAACACACTTAGTTCAAGGCGTTCTGTACTTATATATCTTAAGAAGTATGTTAAAAAACGGCAGATTAGCTCACCTAAAAGAGATGAAAGACGTAAAAATCATAAAAAGCATATCTTTTATCTATATGTGTAAGGATTCTGGAGCTATAAAGATCATGGAGTTAGATAAGGCCGATGGAGTTTTTACCGACATCTACAAAAAGATTACTAGAATTAAGGAATTTTCTGAAAAGAAGATACTCCCAGCAAAAACTTTTGACTTTTGTATGAATTGTTCCTTTAAATCCAAGTGTTACAAGGAATTTAATGACATTTAATTCAAACATCTTAGCTGTTTTTATTAACTTTTATGTAATTTGTAGATATAATTTTGATATGAAAGAGGCTGTAACCATTTTAAAAATTAGACAACAATTAAGGAACAGCCTTCTTTTTTGTTTAAATCAATCTATAATTAATTTTAAAGTAGCTAATTCTTTAAAACAAGACATTAAGTTTTGTAATGTTTTATTAGAATCAATAAACAAACAATATAATGAAAAGGTATACAAATGAGTAATCTAGGAATAGGTTTAAGAGTTTCTTTAGTAGCAGTAGTTGTTTCAGCGTTAATAGTTCTTTCTGGTACTCCAGAAGAAGGAAAGTCTTTTGCTAAAGGCTTAGGAATTGAAGCTCCAGTTAATGATAATCCAATTAAAATCCCTTTTAAAAAAGAATTTATCCCAGAAACTACTAACTTAGGTTTACTTCCAACAAAAAAGCAACAAACAGACGAACAACCAGAAAGACTAACTTTAGAAAAGGGTAGTTTTTACTCCTTTAATAGTGTTGTTACTAGCGCCTACGTTGCTACTTCTATGCAAGCTATAATGAAGCTGGACCAAGAGTTAGAAAAAGGCAAGCCTTTATATTTAGTTTTAAGTACTCCTGGAGGCTCTATTTTTTCAGGAGTAGATTTTATTGATTTCCTAAAAGGATTAGATAGAGAAGTTAAAACAATTTCTTTATTTAGTGCATCAATGGGATTTTCCTTCGTTCAAGAGCTAGGAGAAAGAATAGTCACTGATAACTCTCTTCTAATGGCACATAGAGCAGCTGGTGGAGTAGACGGTCAATTTGACGGAGAATTAGAGTCTAGATACAACATGATAAAAAGAAAAATAGACCTTTTAGAGATAAGAGCGGCAAAAAGACTTCAAATTCCACTAAAAGATTATAGACAGAAAGTATTAAATGAATATTGGGTTCACGGTTTTGACGCAGTAGGAGACAAAGCTGCCGATAAAAACGTAAGGTTAAAGTGTGGTAGTAGTCTTTCTGGTACATATGTAGAAGAAGTTCCTTTTATTTTTGGAATAATTTTGCAGGTAACTTTCTCAGAATGTCCTTTGATAAAAGAGCCATTAGGAATTACAACTAAACTTCCAGAAGAAAGCTCGAAAGAATTAGTTAACCAAGCAAAATCTTTAGTAAATCAGCTACATTCTAATAAAGAAACCTTCTTTAATAATTATGTAAAGACTGGAAGATATAGGTTGTTTTTCAAGTAAATATGAAAAAACCTTCTCTAAAACTCCTTAATAATAAGACGTTACCTGAAGAATCTACTTTTTTTAGGTCATGTCCCTTATTTTTAAGCTTTTTACCAGAGAAACCATGCCCAAAAGGAGCTCCTATTTATAATAAAGCGAAGATACAATCGTTAGGAAGCTGTGCTTGGTCTATAACCCTAGAAAAATATAACTACTGTTTTTGGACCTATGTATCTAAAGCATCAGAGAAAAACGGAATAATGAAAGAACACACTAATAGCGAAATAGCTAGAATTTTAGGAATTCCTTCAAATAAAGCTTCTGTAGAAATAGAAGAGGCTTTTGAAGCTCTAAAAATTCTCTTTATAAAGCACAAAACTCACACATATATTAAGTAATTCTAAAAATTAGGTAAAATATTAGAACAAGCTCTTTTTGGAGAAATAATGTCTCAAGATATTTTAAAAGCAATAATCCCAGCCGAACTATTTAAATCAGAGGACGGAGAGTGGAAAATCAGAGGTCTAGCTTCTACAAATGAGCTAGATCAACAAGGTGAGATAGTTTTGCAATCTGGCATTGACTTAACTCCTATTGACCAAAAGAAAGGCGTTATTAATTACGATCATAGACCCGGTCCAGAAAACATTATTGGTCTTTTAGACGGTTATGTCAAAAACGAGAAAGGTCTTTATATTGAAGGTCGCTTACTTAAGAACCATTCTAAAGCAAAAGCAGTATATGAGATTATGTCTTCTTTATCTGAAAAAGACAGAGGTAGAGTGGGTTTATCAGTAGAAGGCAAAATCCTTAAAAGAAACGCTTTAAACCCAAAAATTATTGAAAAATGCGAAATTAATGCCGTAGCTATTACTTTAAATCCAGTAAACAGAGCTACTTACGCTGATTTAGCAAAATCTATGCAGGTTGACTTTAACTCTGAGTCTTTGGACACAGAAAAAGATTACTCAGGTCCTGTTTCTTTTACCGCAGAACAAGTATTAGAAATGATACAAAAAGCATTAAGTGCAGGGGCTCCAGCAACACAAGCTCCAGCGGATAGAAGTGGTGGAGCTGCTTTAGGTAAAGAAGATTTGGATAAAAATTGTTGGACAGGCTACAAAAGGGTTCCAGGAACTAAAGAGTTTTCTGACAATTCTTGTGTAAAAAAGAATGTAGATATGGATAAAGGCGGTCCAGGTTCTGGTCCACAAGGTAGCTATAATGCTAAGTATAGCGCACTTATGTCTAAATTTAGAGAATTATCACAAGTTCCGCAATCTAAAGAAGAGTTTGAACAACACTCAAAAATAGTAGCCCAGAAAGTAGAAGCTTTAAACGTTGAGTATGGCAAACCTACAGGTTATGCTCCAACTTATAAAATGGTAGCTAAAAGTGATTTAATTAAGTCAAATATTTTAGAAGTTTTAGAGAGATTACAAACATTACATCCAGAAACCAAAAAAGCAGAACTTTGGGAGTCGTTAAAAGATAGGCTTTTAACTAAATTTCCAGATATAAACGAAGAATTTTAATTAGGTATAATTTAAAAGTTAGGAGAAATAACTATGAGTGACGATTTAAAAAAAGCATTAGCGGTAGCATTAGCAGCTAAAAAAGACGGTAAAAACGTTTCTGACGAGCTAGTTAACATTATTGAAACCCTTTTGACTAGAGTATTAGCTCTAGAGAACGCATAGGACTTATTATGAAAAATGATTTACAAAAGTCCATTGATATGTTAATTGACGACATTTTCGCTCCACAAGAGATGGAAAAGTCTATTGAAATTAAGCATGACGCTAAAACTACTCCCGAAAACATGAGTGAGCCTACTGCAAAGAACGACAAAGACAGAAACGCTGGTCGATCAAAAGGTATTTCTGGAACTGAACCTACTAACTTTGATTATGATGACGACATCACTGCAAAGCAAGATGAAGATGACGTAGAAGAGGCGGATCAAGTTGTAATCCCTGAGTCTATGAAAAAAGCTGATGAAGTTGTTATTTCTGAAGAGGAGTACGAAGAGTTATTGTCTTTCAAAAAGTCTATGATCGCTTCAGAAGAGCTTAAGAAAGCCGAAAAAGCTAGAGAAGACCAAGAAGAGCTAATTAAGTCTGCGGTTAAAAAAGAAACTGAAGAACTTAAAAAAGCGCTTTATGATCAGACAGAACTTATAAAAGCTTTTGCTAAGACTCCAGAGCGTCCTAAGTCTATTACTGGAATTTCTCAATTAGAGAAGTCTGTTAACAGAGAAGGAGGCCCATCAAACACATTTACTAAGAGTGATCTTTTAAATGCAGCGGAAGAATTGGCTAAGTCAAAAACTATTTCTGTAGATGACGTTATTGAACTTGAGATGACTGGTTATATCCATAACCCTCGTACTAGAGCTTTAATTGAAGAGAAATTAAACGATAAATAGTCTATTTTATCAAATTGTAATCAAAAAGTAAAGAAAAGTCTTCAGTAAAATGAAGGCTTTTTTGTTTTGTGGTATAATTTTTTCTATAAATCACATTATTCTTACAAGAATCGAAATCACGAAAAACCAATTTAATAGGAGACATTATAAATGTCACAAGAATTAA
>Ga0222708_1000497_pt1 | contig 10391 bp, 7 predicted proteins | sample AntAcemetage1576_FD_179806 | JGI IMG/M metagenome (GOLD analysis project Ga0222708, IMG submission 179806) | Saline water microbial communities from Ace Lake, Antarctica - #1576 | ecosystem: Environmental > Aquatic > Non-marine Saline and Alkaline > Saline | place: Antarctica: Ace Lake... | reverse complement strand
CTGGTAGATTCCGTAGGGAAGAAAATAAAGGTTGTAGATGCTGTAGTAGAGGCGCTAGCTCTTAAAAACGTGACCACGGAACACGGCCGTGCCGAGAAGGTAAAGGGAAAATTTGACTTTATAGTTTCCAGAGCGGTCACCAGCATGCCAGAGTTTGTAAGCTGGACTCGCAATAAAGTGCGTAAAGACAGTTTTCATGAGATAGAAAACGGTATATTATATTTAAAAGGTGGTGATTTAAGAGAGGAGTTAAAGCCTTTTCCTAGAGCGCATGTCTATGACCTCGATGAGGTTTTTGAAGACGCATTTTTTGAAACTAAGAAAGTTGTTCATTTGCCGATAACTTAGTTCTGTTTAGCTTTAATGATAGAAGTTAACATTAATTAACATTTTTTTTTTAAAAAACCAAGTACGGTCTATTTTTAGCCTACATTCGCAATCTAACTTTATTTTTTCATTATGAACAAACAAATACTTTTATCGCTTGTCTTTGTTTTAATAACCGCTTTTGGATTTGCACAGCAGAGTACCATTAGTGGCGTTATTAAGGCCGCTTCAGACAATTCCACGCTGTTGGGAGCTTCCGTAATAATCAAAGGGACTAATACAGGTGTCTCTTCAAATTTTGATGGAGAGTACTCTATAAAAGCTGACGTTGGTGATGTGTTGGTTTTCTCTTACGTAGGGTATTTAAAGAAGGAAATAACAGTCTCTTTGACTACGACCATAAACGTAAATCTTGTAGCAGATTCACAGTCACTAGAAGAAGTTATAGTAGTAGCTTATGGTACGACTACAAAAGAGGCATTCACGGGGTCTGTGAATGTTATCACTGAAAAGGAACTAGAAAAAAGAAGTGTAACATCTGCCATTGCTGCCATAGAAGGAAATGCAACAGGTGTTCAGTTTGTAAGTAATGGGTCACCAGGTGGGTCGCCTAGTATTGTTATACGCGGTGTGGGCACGCTTAATGGAAGTACGGACCCTCTTATTATCTTAGATGGTTCACAATATCCAGGGAATCTTAATTCTATTAATCAAGAAGACATCGCTTCTTTTACTGTGTTAAAAGATGCAGCATCTACTGCATTATACGGTAATCGCGCTGCAAACGGGGTAATCATTATTACTACCAAAAGAGGGAATAAAGCCGGAATTAAGACTAATTTTTCTTCACAAACTGGTCAGGTAACAAATGGTTTACCGTTATATGATCAGGTTAATCCAGGTCAGTATTATGAAACAATGTGGCAAGCATTGCGTAACTCACCAGCAGCTGGTGGTAGCGCGCAGTTTGCGACAAACAACATTTATGGGCAACTAGGTTACAATCCTTTTAATGTTGCAAATAATGAGATTGTAGGGATAGATGGACGTCTTAATCCTAACGCACAGGTTATTTACAACAGTTTAGATTGGTTTGATGTATTACAACAAACGGGTATTAGACAAAATTATAATATGAATGTCTCTGGTGGTGGAGAAAATCATACGGTGTTTTTCTCGACGTCCTATTTAGATGAAGAGAGTTATGTCATTACTTCTGGATTTGATCGTTTTACTGCAAGGTTAAACGCAGAATTTCAAGCTACTAAAAGACTCAAATTCGGCGGTATTATTAATACAGCATTAACAAATACGTCAGGTCCTCTTGATTCTGCTGGTGCTGGAAGTATTGTGAACCCTTTTTCTTTTGCACAAGGCATCGGTTCTATTTACCCTGTTTTTGTTAATGATTTACAAGGTAACATTGTTCGTGATGCCGCAGGAAACCCCATATATGACAATGGAGAGGGTTTTCCAGCTTTTAACATTGGAAATAGACCAAGAAATCAAGGAAGACACGCATTACAAGAACTTGTTTTAAATAAGGAGAGTAATCAAAACAATACCTATGGAATAAGACTCTTTGGAGAGTGGGAAATTATAGACAACTTAAAACTGAGAGCTACCTATGCTAGAGATATTAACGAGTTATCTTCATCAAGGTACGAGAACAATCTCATAGGCGATGCGCAACCTACGGGTCGTCTGCGTCAAGAAAGAGGAAGACGTGATGTCACAAACTTTAACCAAGTTCTTACGTACACTAAGAATTTTGGTGACCATAACCTAGATTTAACAGCTGGACATGAAAGCTATGAGCAGGTTTTTTCTAGTTTCAATGGTCTTTCAACTGTTCAAACAGCCACGGGTATCTTTGAATTTGACAACTTCTCTAACATAGTTACATTAGCTGGTGCAACATTTGACAGAGCATTAGACAGTTATTTCTTTAGAGCAAATTATAATTTTCAAAATAAGTATTACCTAAGCGCGTCTGCTAGACGTGACGGGTCTTCTGTTTTTACAAATTCTAAATGGGGTTCATTCTACTCTGTTGGTGGCGCATGGCGTATAGACCAAGAAAAATTTATGGATAACGTTTCTTCTGTAAATGCACTTAAACTCAGATCATCATGGGGTCAGGTTGGTAATGACAACTTAGGTGATTCTTATCTTTCCCAAGCTCGTTTTCAACTAACGTCTAATGCTGCAACTCCAGCAATACTATTTTCAGCATTAGGAAATGTAGATTTAGAGTGGGAAACTACCACACAATTTGATGTAGCAGTAGAATTCGGTTTATTTGATAACCTCCTTGAAGGTTCTATAGAATACTATAACAAGGCGACTAGTGACCTATTGTTTGAACTACCTATTGCTCCAAGTAACGGAATAAACATTACACCAACAAATATCGGGGATATAGAAAATAGAGGTTTGGAAGTAGCACTTACTGCACACTTTTTCAAGAAACAAGATTTCAACTGGGATTTAACATTGCAGGCGAGTACCTTTAAAAATGAAATCACCAGTATTCCTGATCCATTTATTAATGGAACCAAGAGATGGGCTGTGGGTCGTTCTAGATTTGATTGGTATCTTTTACGCACCGCAGGTGTAGATCCAGCAAATGGTGATCAGCTATTCTATCTTTACACGTTAGACGATAATAATGAGAGCATACCAACCCTTAATGCAGATGGTACGCAAGCTACCACAAACGACTGGAGAGAGACAGAAAGAGCATACACAGGTGATTCATCACTTCCAGACTTACTGGGTTCTGTATCTAACAGCTTTAGTTATAAAGGGTTCGATCTTAATATTTTAATAACGTACGGTATAGGGGGTAAAATTCTTGACGGAGCATATTCTGGTTTAATGCACAGTGGTACCTATGGCAGCGCTTTTCACCCAGATATTTTAAGAGCTTGGAGCCAGCCTGGTGATATTACAGATGTTCCTAGACTTGAAAACGGTAATCCTAACTTAGTTAGAGGTAACTCTGATAGATTTTTAACGGACGCTTCTTTTTGGGCACTTAGAAATGTAAACTTCGGTTATAATTTTAATGGTTCTTTAACTAATCCTTTGGGTATAGATAAGTTGCGAGTCTACGTAACTGGCGAGAATTTATTCATTAAGTCTGAAAGAACAGGTCTAAATCCACAATATAATCTTGCAGGCACGACATCTGCAAATGACTTTGCACCAAATAGAATATTATCTCTAGGATTAAATCTATCATTCTAAAATCTCAAAAATCATGAAAACAATTAAAAAAATAATTTTAGTAATGGCATTATTGCCCATACTATCTTGTGAGGACGAGTTCATAGAGCGTACTCCTACAAATGCAATATCGGCAACAGCAGCGCTTTCTAGTCCTGAAAATATGCAGCTTGTTCTTAACGGCGTCCATAGAAGTCTCTATGCGCAAGGTGGTACCGTATTTCCTGGCGGTAGCAATAACCGCGCAGGTGAACACTGGTGGGTTCCTATGGGTGATAATATTGGTGGTGGCCTCATTCACTCAGCTGATGCAAATAACCTTGGATGGAGAGACAACATGCAATGGAATGATCATACAATACCTACGTCTGAAACTAATGAGATGTTGTGGTATCATAGATATAACACCATTTTACATGCTAACTTGTTAATCAACGGTATTCCTGAATCTGGATTTGCGGCGACACCTACTTTAAACGAGATATTAGGTCAAGCATATACATACAGAGCATATGCATACTTATCGCTAGTACAGCACTATGGTAAAGGTTATTTGATAGGCAACCCTTCATCAGATCAAGGTGTCCCACTTGTCTTACAATCTGGTGGATTATCTAATTTGCCACGATCTACGGTAGAGCAAGTTTATGTGCAGATAGGCCAAGACCTAGATGCTGCTATAGCTGCTTTTACAAACGGCACAGGTAGAATAGGTGGCGGGGCAGTCGCAAAATCGCAACTTAACATTAATGTTGCGCACGGCCTCAAGGCACGTTGGGCACTTAACAAAGGAGATTATACCACTGCTGCAAGTTCAGCAGTAGCTGCACGTACTGGTTTTCCGTTAATGAATGAGGCAGATTGGAAATCAGGGTTTAACACTAATAATCTCTCCGAAGTTATATGGGGTAGTCATGTTATCGCTACGGAGACTACGTTCTTCCGAGCTTATTTTTATCTTGCTAGTAATACCTTTAATGGTAGTCAGATTCGTACGAATCCTAAAATTGCAGACCGTAGAGTTGTAAATGCTATACCATCTACGGACTATAGAAGAGGCGTGTTTATCAATGATGCGCCAAATACAAATGGATCTGCAGCAAATGCTCAGGGAGGTGTGTCAGGCGGCGTGCCTAGAGATCCAAACTATTCTACCGTTGCTGCTTACAATGCTCGCAGAGCTGCTATAAATGCTCAATTTGGTATAACAAACAGTTTCAATCTACACCCATATATGCATTTCAAACTAAAGAATGCAAATCCTGGTGGCATTGATCCGGATGATATTATCTTGATGCGTAGTGCGGAGATGTATTTAATTGAAGCAGAAGCTAAGGCTATGCTGCCATCACCTGATGTTGCCGGAGCGCGCGCTGCATTGACTGCATTAGTCTCAACTAGAGACACGGGTTATAATGCTGCTTTGTTTACGACGCCGGCTGAATTAATGGCACAGATTAAATTCCAAAGAAGAGTGGAATTATACGGTGAAGGTTTTAGTTACACCGATAGAATTCGCTGGGATGATGGCATAGACCACAGTGCTAACGGTGGTTCTGGTGCATCACAAACGCTTTATCAAAATGCATACATTATTGCTAGACCATCTATAAATGATGACTGGATTTTTAAAATACCACAAGCTGAAATTGATGCTAATGCAAACATTGGTCCTGGTGACCAAAACTAGTCTCAGAAACTTTAATTAGCCAAGTTTTTAGAAGCCGTCTTGTTTTTTAGCAAGACGGTTTTTCATTGTATTTAATTAAGACATTACGTTCAAGGGTGATGTTTTTCATTAGAGGTTACAGCCTCTTCATTTGGTTCATTTTCAATCAGATTATTCAAAATGAATTAGTAGGAACAACTAGGGGTAATAATATTTGAAAGTATAATATTTTATCTCGCAATGATTCAATCGAAGATGTGAGTATTTAGAACGCCACAGATTATTAAAGATATACAAGCAATCCTTGGTGTTGATTTATATGCATGTGACACGAGACTAAGAAATCAGTTTCGTCGATTTTAAAAGCGTACGCAGCATGTTAAATAATGGGCTGTTGGGACTAACGATACTTGCATTTACAAACATACCGACGAGCTTTATGTAAAGCACCTTCTTCATTCCTAAGGCATTACGTAGGTTGTTCGCTTTCGCGAAAGCTTACCAAATACACCCGGTGGGACTCGGGTACTAGATGTAGGCACTGGCGGCTGTTTTCCAGGCATTCCGTTTTCGATAATGGTTCCCAAAACACATTTTTATCTGTTAGATACCGCAGGGGATAAAATAAAGGTAGTAGTTGCTGTAGCACCGGCGCGGGGAATCAAAAATGTAACCACTGAATATGGTAGATCCGAAAAAGTCAAGTGCAAATTTGATTTTATAGCTTCTAGAGCGGTCACCAGCATGCCGGAATTTGTAAGATGGTCTCGCAATAAAGTGTGCAAAGACAGTTTTCACGAGATAGAAAACGCTATACTATATTTGAAAGGTGGTGATTTAAGAGAGTAGTTAAAACCTTTTCCTAGAGCCCATATTTATGAATTCGATGGTATTTTTGAAGACTCCTTTTTTTAGTTTTATGCCTGTTAACAGTCTTAAAAATTAGTAGCTAGGTTAATTGTTAGGCCTGTATTTTCCGGCACAAATCTACAAACACCGCCTACACATATCAAACCACCACGTTGTCTTCCATAATTCAGCGCTACGCGAGTGCGACCTCGCGTATAGCTTCCGCCAGTTGAAAAGTAGTGTCTATTAGTTTCTTCATAATTATAGAGGTCTGTTGCGTATATTGAAAGAAACGGCGAAAAACTGTACTCCAGCGTTGTAGCCGCCCAGTTACCGCGGTCAGCATCAGCTCCTAAATGTTGCAAGTCCATGCGCACGCTGCGACCTTTAGTTAGTTTATACTGAGCATCTATAATAAATGAATTTCCTTTTAAGAAGAAGTCTTTTCCTTCTACTATAAGGCCATTATACTCTGTACGTACACCTGTAAATATTGCAGACAGGTTTTCGCCAAAACGTTTCTTAACAGCAAAGCTATATTCTTCAAAATACTTTTCACCTCGAGATAATAACGCAGCAGTGTAAGTGTTGTTGGGTTCGTCAAAAGTTGCATCTAAACCGCTCCAGTTTGCGTAGTTAAATTCAAATTTAGTTCCATACTTACCTCCTAAGAAAGAATCTTTGTCTGCGGTGTAGTATACGTCTATTTGTCCGCCTATTTCACCTGCTTTTTGTTCTCCTGGAACTACAGCAGCTTGTGGTGCGTAAACGTAAATGTTCGTAACGGCATAATCTTGTTGTTTTGTGTAGCCAGGAACATAGTTTATAGTTTGTTGTAAAAATGGATTTGCGCTTTCATCACGATCTGAGAAGAAAGTCATGTTTTCCATCGCTCTGAATGTTGCGTTAATGCCTAATCCTTTCGTAGCATATCCGGTATTAATGAGCAGTGCACGACCGTCCTGATAGTTTCCTGCAAAAACTTGTCTGTTATTTACAAAAGCGTCCTCTTCTTTATAAACGTACTCTCCGCCTATAAAAAAGGAATCGAAGGTAAGATCTGCGCGCGCGCTATACAGGCCTACAGTTGCCGGAAAATTAACGTCAGCACTCGTAGATTCTTGGTAACGCTGCACATAACTGGCCCCTAGGTCTATACCAGTGTCAGATTTTAGTACACTTCCTAAATTGAATTCCGTGTTCACGCCCGTCAAAGTTCCTTCAGAAAGCTCGAATCCGGTGCGTTGGTTCCCCGTAAATGCGGTAGCGTTAAGATAGTCTGTGAAATCATATTTTACCCGTATACCTCTTATAGAGTTATCTACTCCTAACTGTCTATCCTCCCACGAACGGAAAACAAGACCACTTCCAAACTGGTCGTAAAAGTTTCCAGCGGTTATATCTAGTCCTTGATGCTTGAAGTTTACAAAATAGTTTGAAATACCGTTTCCTTTAAATCCTGGGAAATATCCCAATAATGGATTTGGGGCATAAAGTTCATACTGTATTCCAGCTGTAAATTTATCGTAAGTGTAGCGCAACGAGAAGTAGTTGTTAGATCGCAACTGATCTTGGGGTGCTGTAAAGTTCAGACCCTCGTCATCTTGATACCATTGTGCATTAGATTCAAAACCACCAGCAAAATTCCCGACTTTTTCTTGAGCGATACAAACAGTTGCAATTAGGCAGGAGCATGCCCACAGAGCATATTTTTTCATAAGGAGGTTGGTTGAGGTTTTTTTAATTAGATGCTATTTCTTTAAACTTCTTAAACAGTTCATCTTCTGCACCTGGGGTAAAACTGGAATGGCGAAATTTTATTTTTCCATCCTTCATTATAAGTGTTAGGGGTACAGTAGTAACACCTAAATGGCGGCGCACCTGATTGTTAACGTCTAGCAAAACCAGGTAGTCCCATCCTTTACCCATTACTGCAGGCTTTACACGCCTAGTGGAACGTGCATCATCAACAGAGATTGCAATAAGCTCAAAACCCATTTCTTTTTGAAGCTTTAGGTAATCTTCGGAAATCACGTCCAGTTCTCTTATGCACGGTATGCACCAAGTTGCCCATAAGGAAACAACAATCGTTTTGTCTTTACTTAAAGAGGCCAGCGAAACCCCATTTCCCTTTAAATCTTTAAGGGTTATGTTAGGCAATTCCGTTTGCGCGGTTGAAAATGCAAAGCTTACTAAAGCAAGGAGAAGTACTAAATTTTTCATAATTTAATGCGTATGCAGTTGCAATGATAACGGAATTTCTCTAAATACCGTGCCAAAAACCCACATCAAAGCCACTAAATTTCATTTTTTAGTGTTTTTATTTATGCTATATGCTTGATCTATAATAATTATGATATATATTTGAAAAAACTTAAATATTTGTTAAATTTATTATTTATGAAAAATTCTTACTTTTTTAAAATCTTTATATTGTTCCTAGCGATGGGGATAATTTCTTGTAGTTCAAATTCTACCGACTACAGTGGCGGTGGCTTTACGGATGGGTTGGTTTTGAGTGTTAATAAAACGCGGGTTTATCAAAATGACGGTGTAAGCTTTACAGTATTAAATGGCAGTGGTGTTAATGTTACTTCAACTGCATCAATATCTGTAGACGGGGTTCCTATTTCTGGCTCTTTCGCGGTGATGACTTCTTTAGGAAATAAAACGGCAGTTGCAACACTAAATAACGTAAGTTCAAACAATGTTACAGTCCTTGTTATTACTCCTAGTTACACCACAAAAATGCTTATTGAAGATTACACAGGTACTTGGTGTGTCTGGTGTCCACGCATGTCGAAAAGTATTCAAGATTTGCACGCAGGGCAGGATGGTAGCAGAATGATTGCTGTTGCGGTGCACAATGGGTCCAGTTTTGCTTTTCCACTGGAGGCACAAATGAGAAGCCGCTTTGGCATAAATGGATTCCCGACAGGAATTTTAAACAGAGACTCTGAATGGAGTGCCTCTACTTCCCATGCAATGGACTTAAACCAGCCACGAGCGTTATTAAGCGGTTTTAGGCCATTAGGTTTAGCAATTAATTCATCGATTTCAGGTTCACTTGTTAACACTGCAGTCAAAGTAGGTTTTGATATTGACCAAACAGGAATTAAACTTGTTGCAGTACTTTTGGAAAACGGTAGAATTGCAAATCAAGCGAATGCTACAAATAACTACGGTGGTGGAAATCCGTTAGTTGGTTTTGTCCACAATGAAATTCTTAGAGCAAACTTTACAGATATTTTCGGTGATGTTATTCCTGATACCGCTGCAGTAGGCGGCGGGGAGTACACAGTTAACCTCTCTGTTGCCATTCCTAGCGGTGTTAATACTGCAAATATGGAGATTGTTGGATTTGTTCTTAACAGTGCTAATAAAGTAATAAACGTACAAAGAGCGGCTGTAGGTGTGAATCAAGGTTTTGACTAAAGAAAGATTTAGATATAAATCGTATTAAGCAATAAATCGCCTTCTTAAGAAGGCGATTTTTTTATAGCAGTATTTCCTATTTAGGTATTTGGTTTCTGTTTCAGTAGACATGATATGCGCACCAAAAATAATCTTGTTCCTTTTAAAACTGCAATTGACTTTAGCAGCATCTGCTCTGAGGTATGGAGGTGTTGCGACTAAAGAACGCGTTTATCAATGATATTTTACGGCTATTGAGCTTAGCATAGTTAACCAAACGTCTAGTGGTAAGTGCTAGCGTTTAGACCTTGGCTTAATAGAATTGTCAATTCATAATCAAAAAAGGCCGTTTTTAAGAACACCTTTAAAAAGTAAATACGACAAAAGGTGATTATCCCATAAAAGGGTAACGATAGTCTGCAGGCGTTACAAAGGTCTCTTTAATCATACGAGGTGATACCCATCGCAATAGGTTGAGTTTAGATCCTGCTTTGTCATTTGTAACAGATGCTCCTGCGCCGCCAAACGGTCTTTGTACGCGGGTACTTTTGCACGTGATTTTTAAACAGGGCATATACTAATTTATTAGAGCACGGATTTTTACCAACCGATATCTTTTAATTTCATTCGATATTCCGTACAATCTCTGCATGTATATGTAGACTGCCATGTTAACGAGAGTTCATGTACTCCCTGATTTTGCCCAAAGCCAGTGGTGTTTATGTCATAAGAATATCCAAGTTTAAATTCACCAGTTTTCATAGCAATAAAGGGATAGAGGTCAGTAGTTAGCTACTCATTAATTTTGATTGGCTGATAGCGTTAGCGTCGACCATTCGTGTTATCAGATTATGGAAGATGGATTGCTTGCTTTGAGACCTGTTTATTCGGTAACAAAACT
>Ga0222708_1000493_pt1 | contig 10429 bp, 7 predicted proteins | sample AntAcemetage1576_FD_179806 | JGI IMG/M metagenome (GOLD analysis project Ga0222708, IMG submission 179806) | Saline water microbial communities from Ace Lake, Antarctica - #1576 | ecosystem: Environmental > Aquatic > Non-marine Saline and Alkaline > Saline | place: Antarctica: Ace Lake... | reverse complement strand
CAGGGTTCTGGAAGTGCCAATGGCGGTGCCCCTCGCCTGGAACATCGTGCTGGGCTCGTTCGCCCCGTTTCTGCTGAGCCTCGCCGCCCTCAGGCATTTGCCTGCCACCGCGGCCGGCATTGTCGCCTCGAGCGAAGTGGTGTTCGCGTTTGTCGTGGCCTGGCTGTGGTTGGGCGAAACCCTCAACGTCGTGCAGATTGTCGGGGCGGGCGTGGTGCTTGCGGGCATCATCCTGGCTCAGACTGCACGCGCCGGAAAAGTAATCAATGCCGACCTTGCCCTCATCACCGGCCCCATTCGCATGATTCGCGTAGCCGACGAAAGCGCGTCGCTGTAGGGTTTCGCGCTCATCGGCGAGTACTGTCTGAGAATGACCTGGGGAAGCGACATCGCGCAGTGGTTGGCATCTGATGAAGGATCGCGAGTGCTCACAGGGGCGATCATTCCCGCCGTCGCGATCGTAGTGGCCGGCATTGTTGCCGCTCTTATCGGGCGTGGATCAACGAAACGCGTCATCGCCGTACATGAGCGGGATGCCCTCGCCGCAGCACTCAGCGCGTTTCTGCTTGCCGGCCGACGGGCTGCCACCTGGAACACGCTCAGCGAGACCGAACGCGCTCACTTCGAGCACCTCGCCGCTGAAGCCGAAACTCGCATTCGTCTGCTGCCGCTCGCCGGGGCAAACCTTGCCGCCACCTGGGCGGGGCACGAACTCACCGCCATGAAGCGCGACTCGGCCGGTTTTCAGTTTCAAGCTCAGCAGACTCTCGCCGATTACCGCGACCACTTGATCACGTGGAGCAAAAAGCCGCGCACCGCCAAAAAGCTGTTCGGCGCCGACCTGGAGCGCTGGCAGTACGAAGTCGCTGAGGTTACTCAAGTTGCTGGGGCGCCTGAGGCTGCTGCCAGTGAGCCCACCGTGCCAGCGGCTGCTCCGGTTGCGACGGCCGCGGCTGTCGAGCCTGCGAGTGTTGCAGAAGTGCAATCCACGTGGGTGCCCGTGAGTGGCGCTGCTGAGCGTTCGCCGCTCACGCCTGAGCCTCCGACCGCGGTGGCAACAGCATCCGGAACCATGCCACTGATCGTCACACCCGTGCCTGCCGCCACCGTGCGCGAGCGAGTACGACCCGACTCGGCCAGCGAAGAGCTGTAGGGGCAATTTATTGCTCGGCTCAGCCTAAGAGCGCCCGGCGCGGTGACTCAATGGGCGAAGTCGTATGCCCGGCGTGACCACATCGACACGTGGTGGTGCAACTCGGGTATCAGCGTCTCGTGTTCAGGCTTCATGAGCACACTGCGCATGATGCGGGCCCGTTCGGCGTCGAGCTCTAGTTCAATTCCCCGCGCCTGCAACTGCGCCGGAGTCACAACGTACGTCGCCAAGTGCGTCTGCTGCGGCCTGGTCGTGTCGGCGGCCATCTCAAAGATGGCCTGACTGACCCGATCAAGCTCAGCCATGGTGCGCACGCGCGGCAGATAGGTGATGATGTCGAGCTCGGGGCGCTGGTAGGGCTGCAAAATGTCACTGTCGGCGATGAGCCCGTGCCAGGTTTGCGCGGCCCGATAGCCGGGCAACACGATTGCGCCGAGCCCCTGCATGGTGAGCGGAAAAACTTTGAGTGTGGCCCACAGCGCCGCCGCACTGGCCCCCGCACGCGAGCATTCCAGCTGAATCTCACCGAAATGCCGCTCAGTGCTCGCGAAGTAGGTGTAAGGCGACTCGTGGTGGTAGAAACGCAGAATTGACTGGTCGTTGAACAGCACAGCGCCGCACCCGTACGGCTGCAGGCCATGCTTATGCGGGTCGACAACCACCGAGTCGGCCTGCGCTATCGCACGAAAATGCCGCGCAGTCTCAGGGTCGAGCTCGTCGGCAATAATCGCGAAAAATCCGCCGTAGGCCGTGTCGACGTGCACTCGGGCTCCGTGCGCGCGGGCGAGTGGAATGATGTCGGCCAGCGGGTCAACGGCGCCGAGCCCCGTCGTGCCGAGGGTTGCTACGACAACGCCAATGCGGCCAGTGGCAAGCTCACGCTCAAGAGCGTCGAGGCTCATGCGTCCGTCAGCTTCGGTGGAAATACCCACCGTCTCAACCCCGAGAACTTCGCCCATGCGCGAGTGCGTGTAGTGGGCATCCGTCGAATGGGCAATCGCTTTGCCCGGCGCGATTTCACGACTGATCCACAGCGCTTCAAGATTCGCCGTCGTACCGCTCGAGGTGAGGTGGCCCATGTAGTCGACGTTGTTCTCGGGCGTGTAGCCAAACATGGCTGCGAGTTGGTCAAGCACTTCGTGTTCCATGCGCGTGGTCGCCGCGCTCGCATCGATCGAGTGGTTGTTGGGGTTCAACTGCATCGTCGCCAAGTATGCCGCCACGGCAACCGGATGCGGTGGCTTCAGCATTTGCCCGACATACTGCGGGTGAAAGTACGGAAAGTTGTCGTCGAGACGCTCAACGAGTTCGCCCAGCACAGCCTGCACCTGGTCGGGGTCGACGTGTTGGCTTTCGTGAACATCCCACTGCCCGTAGGTGTCCTTCAGGGTTTGAATGCCATGAATAGGCTGCGACAACAACTCACTGACGGTAACGGCTCGCTTGTGGACCACACCGTCCTCCTTCACGTTGGGGGTGTGCGTGTGAGTCTAACGCCGTATCTTTTTGGGGCTTGCGAGCGGGGCTGACCGAGCACCGAGTCGAACTGTGAGCACGGTGCGACCTGCCGCGTCAGTTGCGCGCGACCAGGCTGACGCGGCGAGCCGGTCGAGGTTTGCCGAACCTAAACCGGCGGTGGCGTGGGTGCTCAGGGCGATTCCGTCGTTAGCGATACGCAATTCGACGCCGTCAGCATCACCCTGAACGACGATGTCGATGCGCGAGCAGTTGCCGTGCCGCATCGCGTCAGCGAAAGCGTCGCTGACGACCGAGTGCACGTCTGCTGCGAGATGGTTCGGCACGGCTCGCCATGAGCCTTCAACGGCAATATCAACCACGCTCTGCCACTGGGTGATGAGCTCTTCGACCGCGGTCACATCGATGACAGGTGGGGCATCAACGGCGCTTTCAGCGTGGTGGATGCTCGCGCGCACCTGCTCGACCAGCTCGACTGCGGCCAACCGGTCACCGAGGTCGATGGCCGCCTCAAGTTGCAGCGTTGCCGCCAACAGACCCGTACGCGATGATCCGTGCAAATCGCTGGCAATCGCGCGAGCTTCGGCAACGAAACGGGTTTCGAATTGCAGCCGAGCGAATAAGGCGTCATCGATGCCGCGCCGCAGCGCCGCCAGCTTGGCCTCACGGTTGTTCCGCACCACGGTGGCGGCACCCAGCAGGACCAACGAAATAACCACGTTGAGGTTAAGCAACACGCCGCGCACGATCAGATCAGTTTCGACCGTCGGAATCAGACCGGCACCCACCGCCAGCAGGGGGTTTGCCAGCAACAGCAGCAGAGCTAGGGCGACGACTGTAACCGCTGCGCGAGGCAGGGCCCTCACCAACCAGTTGCTCACCATCGCCACCGTGGCAGCACCGGCCAGCCACAGTGAGCCCGCGGCCAGCGCGAGGGCCGGCTCAAAGAATCGTGCGAAATAGAACCACCCCATGCCAGCAGCACCAGCAGCGACCCCCAGCAACGGAAAGGGTCTGGTGAGAGCGAAGGCGTAGATCGCCTCACGCGCCGAAAAGTGGGGAAGGACGATGTTGAAGCGAGACCACACTTCGTGGCTGATCTCGCGCCAGCCTCGGTCAACCTGCCCCTGCACATCGTGCAGCTGTGCTCGGCCATCGTCGCCCGCGGTCAGCGCATCGCGCACAGCATCAAGCGCCTGGTCAGTCTGCGCCCGAGACTTGGCCAGGGAACCCGACACGTCACGACGCAACCCCTTCGCGAGTTCGGCCAGCGGAAGCTCGTGAACGCCTGTCTGCGCTGCTGTGCTCAGCAGACTGTTCAGCAGTTGCCCACGCTCACGCCGATATCGAGCCCACGCATCGAGCACGACGACGGCACTCACCGCAAAAAGCAGGGCCAACATGGCAGAGCCGATAAGGCGCGCGGGCAAACCAACGTCGTTGGGTAGTTCGGCCAGGCGAAGGCCGCCGACCACAACGGCCAATCGCAGCTCGGCCGCCACTGCCACGACAACACCCACTAGAAGCGCAGCCTGTCGACCTCGCACGCGACGCACTAACGCACTGCTCCCCGCAAGCAGCATTACTGCTGCCATCACCGCGTAGCCCACAGTTGAGATGAGCAGAGTCTGTGCGAGCGCGACCAGCCCGCCATAGGCGGCCGGTTCGTTGGCGGTCAACCCCAGCACCCAGAGGGGTGCCGCGACTGTGACCGCTTGCCATGACAGCGCCCACTGCGCCGCGCGAACCTGGCCAGAGGATCGCCAGTCAGACGAAGTCATGGTTCGCGGCGGTTGCCGACGAAAGCGAAGTAGGCCCCGGTGAGGGCGCCGCGCACGTTGGTGCCCTCGCCCTCCGATATGCCCAGCTTTTTTGCCATGCGCGTGACGTGCTTCGCAATGTTGTCTTCTGACACGCTCAGCCGATCGGCGATAGCAGCATTGGTGAGCCCGCGCGAAAGCAAATCAAGCACTGTCACCTGCATGCGCGTGAGGGCAATCGCGGGAACAGATGCTGCGGATCCCGAATGAGCCCGCTCGACCGATTCGCGCACGGCCGTCACCACGACGCCGGTACCGTCGATCTGTTGCTTCACCAAATACACCGAGCCCAGTGGTGCGGCTGGCATGTCGGCCGACAGCAACCGGGGGTCGGAGTAGCCCGACAGGATGACGACGCCGAGTAGCGGAAACTGCTTGCGCAGACTCACCGCAATGTGAATGCCCGACGGGCCTGGGCCTAAATCGAGGTCGATGACGAGGGCATCCGGCTGAAATTTGATCACGGCGTCAACAGCGCTGACGGCGTCGCGAGCGCGAGCAAGAACCGTCAAACCATTGATGGCCAGCGAGTCAGACACAGCCGAAAGAGTGAGGCCATGATCATCGACAACGACAACCCCCAGTGGCTTCACACCATCACAGTAAGTTCGCTGCGGCGCATCAGCCTGATCTGAACCGCGCTGGCTAGCGCCCGGTTGTCGTTAAACGAACATCGCAGACCGAGCGCCCACAATTCGACGAACGACCAAGTTCAGCGCAATAAACACAAAACCCAGAGTGACAAAGAAGACGGCAATGGCGACGACATAGACAATCATGCCGACTACCCCGCCCTCGCCCGACGGGTCAATAAACCAGTACGGCCACCAGTCGTCGGCGAGGCCGCGCACGACAGAGAATCCGAGCCACGCCAGCGGAAACACGGCAACCCAGAACGCCTGTCGCAGTCGCAAAGCCTTCGCGCGCGTGCTGAACACAAAGCCAAGCGCAATAAGAATCGGCGCCCAGGTGTGAATAATCTCGTTGGGCAGCGACGGCCAGGCGTAGCCGAGGTCACGCGGGTCAGCCGCCGCGTTGGCGAGCAGGGCGTGATAAACGACACCGACCACGGTCATCGAGGCCGCAGCGGTGAGAAGCAAAATTGTGTGACGCGCAGATTCGGGGCGACCCCGTAATCGCTCGACGCCACTCAGGACAAAGATGGCGCCCGCCACAATGGCCGACACGATGCTGAAAAAGGCAAAATACTCAGTCGGCCGAAAGAGGTCGTTGGCAACACGGTCGATAACCTGCCAGGCAACACTGCCGACCAGGGCTACACCGATAAAGACTCTGACGAAGCCGTGCAGATGAGAACGGGTCACAACCGAACGCTAACAGAAGGTCGCCGATGATCAGCGCGCTGAATGTTTGTCTCTGGGGCTGCGTTGGACGCCGCGGATGGCAGCGAGGCAACGCATCACCGTACAGGTCGCGTAAGCCAGGTGAGCACCGCGTCAAGAAACTGCTCGGCGGCCTCTTCGTGCGGCAAATGGCCGGCGCGCGCAATTACGACAAGTTCTGCTGGGATGCCATCGGCATCGCGCAGCTCGGTGGCCAGCCGCTCAGTGTCGGCTGTCGGCACAACCGTGTCGGCATCACCCGTAATCAGCAGCATGGGTTGCCCGATATCGGCCAGGTTTGCGGCCAAGTCGTTGTCACGCGGCGCCGTGGTGACGCGCCACAGCGCCTCCTCCCACCCCTCAATGGTGAGTGGCCGCCGATAGCCATCGAACACCGCGTCAGTGAGCACTGACTGATCAACAAAACTTTGCCGCAAAATGTCATCGCCCGACGACGCAATGCTTGCCACCGCGAGAGGGCCCAGCCGGTCGATTTGCGGGATCGCCAGTAAAGGAGCCAGCCACCCTCGTACTCCCCCGGTGGAATACACGGCCGGGCTGACCAGGACGAGTTGATCGACCCTCTGCGGATTCACTCGAGCAAACTCGGCAGCCAGCAGACCACCCGCCGAATGTCCCACCAAGATGATTTCACGGTCGTCACCAAACTCGGTGAGGAGTGCATCCAGCAGCGCTAAATTGCCGGGCACGCCATAAGGATTCAGGCCCGACCACTCGGTGCCCGACCACTCTGTGTCCATCGACTCGGAGGGCCGCTCAGTGAAACCGAACCCGGGCCGGTCGTAAGCGATCACGTCGCCCACCTGCGCGAGCGGCTTCAGCACTTCACGCCACGAGAAAGTGCTCGCGCCGAAGCCGTGCAGAAGCACGACCAGCGGCGGGGTGGGCGGGCCGTCAGTGTCGGTGTCGCCGGTGCCGGTACCGGTGTCGCCGGTGTACCTCACAGTCTCGATGTGCACCTGCAAGCCCTTCAACGTCACAAACTGCGCGTCGGGCGCCGCCGCCTGCTCCGCAGTGATCGTGCCACTGGATCCAACCGGAATCAGAAATGGCACGATCAGAAACGCGAGAATGCCGCTGGCGAGGGCAACGAGCATGATTCGGCGAAAACGACGCATACTGCCCGATTGTGTCAGTCACGGTCGAACTCGTTCTCTGGCACCATCGACGAGTCATCGACGCCAGTGTGCCGAAAATAGTTGAAGCCACACTGAAAAAAGGGCGAAGAGTTCTCAAGTGAAAGTCACACACCCGGCGGCGCGTCCCTAATCTGCCTAACGAGACACCCCTGAAGTGCCTAATGAAAAACCTCCAAACTGCCTAATGAAACGCCCCTGAACTGCCTAACAGCGATTACGATCTGAGCATGGCCCCATACATACCTCGTCTTCTCGACACCACTCTTCGAGATCGATTAATGTGGGCTGGCGCGGTTGTTATAGACGGACCGAAAGCAGTAGGTAAGACAGAGACCGCGAAGCAGGTCGCGAACAGTTACTCCTACCTCGACAATGACCAAGGTCAACGCCAGTTGGCACTCGCAGACCCGAGCCTCGTGCTTGACGGTGATACACCTCGACTCATCGATGAGTGGCAAATAGTGCCCGCCGTCTGGAATGCCGTTCGGCGAGCCGTCGACGAACGACAACAACCCGGACAATTCGTGTTGACCGGCTCGGCGACACCCGCTGATGACGTCACTCGACACACCGGCGCGGGCAGGTTCACTCGAGTGCGCATGCACCCGCTATCGCTAGTTGAGACTGGGCATTCAACCGGTCACGTTTCGCTTCGTGCTCTACTCAACGGTGATGCGCCGCGCGATTCTGGGTCAGGCGCCGATCTCGCGATGCTGGTTGAACGCATCATCTCAGGCGGGTGGCCGGCCAGTCAATCGATGCCGCTGGCTCAGGCGGCACAGTATGCCCGCTCTTATCTTGACCAGATTGCGCGACTAGAAATCGTCGGGCTCGTCGAGGTTCGCCATGACCCGATTAAAGTCGCAGCATTGCTTCGGTCGCTAGCGCGTACTACCGCCTCAGAAACGTCCATCGCAACGCTCGCGCGCGACACGGTTGGTGAGGCGGGCTCCCTACACCGCGACACGGTGAGCCGATACCTCGATGCCCTGCAACGTGCCCACCTCATCGAGGTTCAGGAGGCGTGGAATGTCGCGTTGCGCACTCGTACCTCGCTGCGCGGCACCCCGAAAAGACACCTTGCCGACACGTCGTTGATCACTGCAGCGCTGAGAGTTTCCTCCCCAGCGATGCTCATGAATGACCCCGAGACCCTCGGCCTCGTGTTCGAATCACTCGTAATGCAGCAACTGCGAACATTCGCCGATCTCATCGACGCTGACGTTCGACACTTTCGAGACAGCTCTGGCCTCGAAGTCGACGCGATCGTCGAACACAGTGACGGCCGGTGGGGCGCCTTCGAAGTGAAACTGGGCGCGGGGATGATCGAGCAGGCTTCGTCAACCTTGCAGCGTTTCGCCAAACAAGTCGACACCGGCCGTCGGCAGCCGCCGACCGTTCTTGCCGTCATCGTGCCGACCGGGCCAAGCTACAGACGATCAGACGGCGTAAGCGTTGTGGCCCTGACAAGCCTGGGGTTGTAAAACTCTTCGTGATGAAGAAGCTCGCGGTGGTGCCCTCGGCAGGAGTCGAACCTGCGACCAAGAGATTAGAAGGCTCCTGCTCTATCCGCTGAGCTACGAAGGCTGGCGTGGCCTGACGCCACTCCCCCAGTCTACAGCCGCAGCGCCCCAACAACGCGGGCGCCCCACGACGCCACGTCGCCCTGCAAACGCCCGGCGTTACCACCAGCGGCGCTGCGTCGCCGCACGAACACCAGCGTGAGCATCACCGCCATCACAGCAACCACTGCCAACACCCACATCCACCAGCCTGCAAAAGCAGTTGCACCCGCACCAGCGCCTGCACCATCAACCACCGACACGCCTAAGTTCGCAGCCTTCACAAACCCATCAACACCCACGCCCTGCAACTGAAGAGTGTGCGCACCCAACGTCGCGAATCGCGCATCGAGTGAAAACTCGGTCGTGAACGTGCCATCAGCAGCAACAACCACACTGCCCAGCAGGGTCGGCTCAGAAAACAGCCACATATCAACCCGCGTTTCGGGCTGAAAACCTGACCCAGAAACGGTTGCCACACCGCTTTGCGCCACCTCAACCAAAGCACCACCACCACGCGATGCAACAGTGCCCGTGTTTGCAGAAACCGTCAACAAGAATTGCCACGACCCTGACACAACCGCCACTTCACCGCGTTCAGGGCGCACCTCGATCGCCACCGCCTCAGCAACCCCGGCTGATGTTGCCAACAGTTGGCCAGCATCCATCGCCGGCAAATCATTCGTCAGTCTGATGCGCTCAGGCTGCGGGGCACCCTGAGAAATATTGATGACCATATCGACCACGACTTGATTACCGTTTTCGTCGAACCCCGTGGCCTGCATCACTTGACGGCCGATCGGAAGCGGAGCCTCCGACTGGTTTGCCGTGAAAGACACATCTCCCCGAAACGAACCGTCAGCAGCGACAGAAAGCCGAGCAAGCTCACGATGGTCAGCGCCAGCGCCAGCACCAGCGCTCTGCCCGGGCAACCATAGTTGCAAGGTGGAGCCGGGCAACATTCCCCCACCCGCCATCGTCGTCGACTGCCCCGCGGGCACATTCAACTCGAGAGACCTGCGGGGGCCGGTACTGGCGAAACTGGCGCCTGCTGCAGCTGACGGGTTGGCCGGAGAAATGCCCAACCGGAGGGCTCCGGCCTGCATGGTGGCGCCACCCGAATTGTTCGGGGCAGTGATAACCCTGGTCGGCACACCGCCGATGGTTGCCTGTGACCCAGCATTCATGTCAACGCCACGACCCGCAGTCATTACCGGCCCTAACAGGGCAGGTTGCACTGTCGGCGCAGTGGGTGCAATTGGCGTCGTGATCACAGGGACTGGCGAAACTGGGGTTGTTGTTGCCGGCGGCACAACCGGAACGCTGACGGGTGCCTCCCGCACAACAATTGTGTGACTGATCGATGCTGCAGCAGCAAAGTTGCGAGTTCCTGCCTGGCTTGCCGTCACTACGCACGAACCCGCACCCACAAACACCACAACGCCACCCGACAGTGAACACACCTCCCGCTCACCCGCCGCCACACTCACCGGCGCACTGAACCCGGCCGACGTGACGGCCACAAGAGTATGACGAGCGCCCACAACGACAGACAGCGGCATCAACGACGTAAACGTCAACGACTGTGTCGCCTTCGACACCACAATCGCCACCGTCAACGCGGCAGAAACTTGCACATAGTTGCGGTCGGCCTGCTTCACCGCCGTCACCACACAATCGGTCGTGCCGCCACTTGCCGTCACCGTCGTACCAGTGATCGTGCAGTCACCGGAGACCACTATGAACAGCACAGCGCCCACGCCTGACCCGCCGGTGGAACTCAACGTCGCCGTGTCACCAAAAACCAGGGCCGCGTCATCCACTGCAATTGCCAACGCGCTTTGGGTTGCCTTGGTAATGTTCGCCGTCGGCGCCCCCGACACTGTCACCACGTAGTTGTCCGAACGATCCCCCG
>Ga0222708_1000492_pt1 | contig 10433 bp, 7 predicted proteins | sample AntAcemetage1576_FD_179806 | JGI IMG/M metagenome (GOLD analysis project Ga0222708, IMG submission 179806) | Saline water microbial communities from Ace Lake, Antarctica - #1576 | ecosystem: Environmental > Aquatic > Non-marine Saline and Alkaline > Saline | place: Antarctica: Ace Lake... | reverse complement strand
TGCAAAAGGAGAGACTAGGCTAATAACTCCAGATACTAATAATATGTTTGGATATTTAGGTAATGGTATTTATCAATCCTTTATTGAAAACGGGATCGGTAAATCCTTTGATGCCATTCCATCGGGTTTGACTCCTTTTCTAAATTATGATCGTATGTTTGTGCAAAATAGAATAAATGGAAATATTTTTATTCCCAATAGTCCAACACAATACACAGACGGTTTTGGGACAAACAGGCAAGTCTTTTCCTTTGTATCAGAAGAAACTTCTCAAACAGTTTTTACTTTCCAACCTATAAACAGGATAAACGCTAATATTTTACCAGATACCACAAATTATACTATTTACGATGGGCAATTAATAACTTTATCAGGTAGTTTAAATATCAACTTATCTGGTATTTATGATTTTAATCTTTATGTAAATAACCTAAATGCAATATTTAGCCCAATTGGGCAACCTATCTATGTCAATGATTACAACCTTTTAGTAAGTTCTGAGTTTAAAAAAGACACACTTCCTTTTTCAACTAATGGAGGTTTTAGGGAATATTATACGCAAATTGTAGATCCTCCACTTATGGGATGGCGTGATAGAACAATATCTCATTCTACTTGGCTACCCGATGGAAATAAAACTTTTACTTTTTCTTCTAGCGCCAGCAAAATCACAATAAGCGCGTTGTTTCAGACATATGAATATACATATAATGAAGTGATGACGGGCGAACTCATGCTAATGAGTTGGAAAGAAAAATATATAGTTCATCAATTTAGTAACGTCAATAAAGTAACAAAATATGACACTAGTGTTAGTACAAGTCAATTCAATGTATTTGACATAACAGAAATTACTGAACCGGGTATACAATCATTAATTTTAAAACAATACGGTTCTGATAATGATTTATTATTAAATAATTGGGATAAATTTTTTGTACTTAATAAAGGGTACAGAAGTTTAACATCAGAATCTAATATAAATATTGCACTCAACACAACTGGATTTAGAATAAGATATGACAGATCAATAGAGTATCACAGAACATTTAACCCCTCTTTAAACTTAAATTCTTACATCAATGAAAAAATAATAACTTCAGAAACAATAGACGGTAAAAATTATATTATCAGAGGGTATATAAGTAATATTGAGAATCAGTTAAGCTCAGTATGGGTGTCTATAATTATTGAAACCATAACTCCTGTACCAACTCCAACAGTCAACGCGACATGGCGCATAAGATTCTTACAACCTTTTTACCTAAGTATTGTTTTAGATAATGGATGTTTTTGGAACTACTATTTAAGTTTCAGGAGTGACAACTCGTTAATTGAGTTTCAAAACTCTTATCCAAGGTTTGACTATCGTGGCAATATTTTTAGCAGTATATCACCGTACTTTGGTAATACAGTTGATGATTTAATATGTGATCAGACAGTTAAATTTGTTCACACTAACCCTGTAACAGTTCCTTTTTGCCACCCTTACAGAGTAAAGAGATATTTTCCCCCAGCTAATCTACTATTATTAGATAATTTAGTTAATAACTCAATCTTTAGAGTTGATGAATATACCTTAGTCAATAGTTACATAGATATTTATGATTATGATGATTTAATAACAAAACAAATACCTATATCTGAGTGGAAAATTAGCGCAAATGGAAATATAAAATATAACAATACCTTCTTAGTTGATTACGAGCAAGATTTTCCTCACCATAATAAAATAACAAATAGGATAGATGATAACTCGTATCAATTTAACAGTAGTTATCACCCTTAAATATAAATATCATACTTTGTAAATAATATTCCCCCCTTTTGCCGATTGCGATTTGCTGACTACCTTATCAAAATTAATAGTAATTCCATTTATCTCTAACTTTACCTTCTTTTCTGTTTCTGTGGCTTTTGGTAATAATTGCTTATAGAGTTTTGCAATTTCTTGTTGAGTGATCATCCAGGGTTTCTCCTACTTTTAATATTTCCCCAGTCTATTACATTACCTAGTTCTTTGCTATTTATATTAAAAACAGAAATATCATAACCCGGTTTCTTAGTAGAGGGTAATTGTATCTTAGCAAATTCTATAGTAGGTTTAACATATCTGCCAAGTTGTAATGTTGTATAGCCTGTAACCATACTTTTACTATTTATGTTACCAATAATGTTAAGTTCGTGATTAACACTCATAACTACTCTCTCTCTATATTTTCCTTTACATAAATAATTTACTCGATCACCTTCCTTTATCTCACGTCTAAAACTTATTTTAATTGTCTCAATATAACCATTTCTCCAGTTTTCTATTGCTAATTTACACTTGGCAGCAACTAAAGCTTCATCAAAAGTTTTTGCTAATTGAAAATTTTCTGTTCCAGATATTGGATCTTGAGAACTATAACCTTTTGTCCAAATCAAATACTTGTATTTAGCTTCATCCTTTGTGATGTCATTTTGTAAATCAGCAGGTTCCTCTCTTTTATATAGAGGTTGTCTACGCGGTTCGGCTAAAGGTAAATCACCTATTCCTTCTTCATTGCTTACATCTGTAAGGGATAACGCTATAGCTTGTCCAGAAGCTGAGAATTTACTGTTGTATCTATACCACTTCTGAGGTGATATCTGTTCGCCTATTTTTGTATAAACCACTCCGTCTTTAGCAAAGAAAGTTTTTTCAAATACAGGTGGCGCGATACTAGTTATTTTAGATTCATAAACTTCTAAAGAACCAACAAATAGATCGGGTTGAAGAATGTCTCCATTATTTACGCTTTTTCCGTCATTAGCAGGATTACTTCTCTGATCAAAAGAACTTTTCTCTGTGAGTTCGTGTGCAACATAATAAGGTGGTGCGTAATCAGGATTTATTAAAGGAGAATAACTTGATGTCCCATCTTTGTTACAAGTTTTTATAACCTCAAACAGATCATCACTATTAAAGTCAGGCATCAGTTTTAATTGGCGGCTGTGACGCTCAACTACCGGAACTTTAAAAAACCGATATAAATTTCTAAGATTCTCAGCATTAGGTGAGTCATTACCAATTAAAGCTATAGTCTCAGGTTTACCTGGATTCTCTGTTTTCCATCTAGCCATGATATAACCACTACCCATTCTGTTTAATAAATAGCCAGTACCTCCTCCTCCTGTAAGGTCTTCATCATAAGTATAATTAGTGGTTACTAATTTCGATCTTCGCCAAAACTGGTTGGGATTACCAGAATATTTACCTGATTGTTGTTGATATATTTCTTCTCCAGTAAATAAGAACTCCCAAACTTCTTCTTTAGTCTCTAAAATAGTTCCATTTGCCTCTTTAACATAAGTACGGGTTTTTTTCTCGCCACCTAAATCACCACATAGAGACATTACTCTAATACTATATACCCCATCCGGCGGTTCATCGGCGGTCACGTCGCCATCTATTCTGGTTTGTATTTTAACTTCACGTTTGACATATTTTGGCTTTTTACCTTGGGTTTGCTCTTTGTCTTTTTTTGGAGGATCTAAAAATTCACCCTGTAATTCCACTACGGGGTATTCAAAAGAGAGATTAGGAACAAAAAAACCACCTAAATTTGGTACAGGCTGAATAATTTCAGAAGGGAAATTTATAAAATTTAAAGGAGGCGGATCAAGATCAAATAGAATTAAACCTTGTTTTGACTCTTTATCTATTCCTTCATAATTTGTCTCAACCGCTTCTAAAATATCTGCTTCAAAAATAAAATGTGAACTTAGTCCATCAATATTAATAACATCCAATCCAACAGCATTACTGAATCTAACGAAAGAATTACCAAGGCGTAATCTTTCCCCAAGTAACTGACTGGGGTTAACTAATTGATCTTTTGCAGTCCCTCTAGGGATTACTACAGTTTGTAAAAGACTACCCTTTAAAGGAATTTTAATACGCTCAAATAAAGTTGATAAGGAAACTTGTACATCCGTTGGTGCTGATCCCACATCTAAACACTCAGGATCAATAAAAGGTTCAGTAATCGGGATAGTATTTGCACCATCTTGTCGAAGAAAACAAGGGTCATTAAGATTATTCTCCCATTTACCAGAAAAGCTAACACTAACGTCTACCCTACCTTCTGGATGAATCGACATAGGTTGCTCAGTGCAACTAACACTAGCTACTCTATAACCAATGCCAAATAAATCTAATTCTCTCCCTGGTGAGAAAATTGAACAAACAGTATCTTTACTAGACTGCGTTTGAAAGTCAAATTTTGCAGTAGGGTGATTTTCAAAACTTCTAACAAAAGATAATTGTCCTTCAATAGCTATAAAATGAAATATAGAAGGAAGCCCAGTAATTAAGTTCGGATTAAATTTTATTTGAGATAAAAAACCGCCAATAATTATACTAGGTGGGTTAGACATAAACTGTTATTTTTTTTGTGTAAGGGTTAAAAACATACTCACCTAAAACAGGCATTTGAGGGTCTAGTGCGGGTGTAAGTTGCACACCATTAGCTGTAACGTAAGATAAGCTTTCCCACTCAATAGGTATGTCGGTTTCTTGTCCAGAGATAATAGGTAATGTAGTTACAATTTCCGCATCAAAGCCAATTGTAGCAAGGGTGGCTTTATTACACCCAATTACAGATAGCTTTGATAATTCTGCTGCATAGGTGTTATTTAGTTTGTTTAAGTAAGAAGATGTTATAACTAGCATTTTCTATGTCAAATAATATTACATTTCAGGAATTGAGAATCCGCGCTTTCTCAATTTTTCTGAAGACCCCATTTCAGAAAATTTCTTACGATCTTTTGCTCTTTGGAGCTCTTCTATTAATTCTTTTCCACGGCGGCGATCAGAAATTTGTTTAACAAATTTTATCAGAAAATCTTGAGAATAGGATTTCAATAACCATTCTATCTGTTTACCTTCTAAATGTAAAAAAAGCTCTGCTAATAAGTCAGCACTACTATCACCGCTAGTGACAATTATTTCCTCTGTTTTTTTCTCTTCTTCTTTATAGTCATACCCCATCAATAACTCTAATTGAGAAATCCATACTGATGGTCTTCTTTCTTTGTAAGCTATAAAAAATTCATGTCGTGAGGTATTCGTTAATTGCTCACAATCAAATGCAGGTAAGATTTTATCAATTATATTTTGATAGTAGTTTTGATAATATTTAAAAAAAATGGGATCGGCTTGAGGTAAAAAATAGTTATCAATCGCGCGCGTTTTATTAATAAGCTCTGTATGATAAGCCCTAACTTCATGCGCGATTATTTGCTTTGGAGGAAATACCAAAACGAAATTATCTTTTGTTTCAAGCCGACAATAGTCCATTTTTTTTAAAAGATTAATTTACACTTTCATTGGTGTAGAACAGTTGAAAACCAAGTCCTGTACCATCGGCTGCATCAGGGTTAATTCTAAGTTTAACTGCTTTAGTTGCAGTACCAATTTCACCAGATTGAAAACGGGTACAGTTACGGGCAAACATACCTACTACATCGCCGCCATAGGTTACTCCCTCACATCGAACAGTTACAAGATCCATTGATTGGGCTGTCATTATAGTTGCTTTGCTATAAACACAAGGAACCCAACCCCTGATTAGATAATCACTTGATCCTAATTCAGGAGATAATGTAAGAGCCATGTTCGCACCAATAGCTATTTGATCTCCTACTGGTGTATCAACAACTACTGCTACTGATTGAACTAACTTAGTATCAGGATCAATGTAGTAGATGTCTGCTGTACTAGCAGCAGTTTGTGCAAGAACACCAAACCCTGATTTCCCTGCTATTTTAGCAGGGAAAATAGTCTGTGAACCTACAACTTCAAAATAAACAAAGCCGTTATAGTTGGGAACCGAAGTCATAATTTTCCCTGTTAGCAGGGTGTCTATGTCCGGTGAAGCAGCACCATAAGCTAAAGAAATTTCTGGTTTACGTCCGTCTGTGTAAGTAAACTCAATTCGTTTCTCACCAGATAAAGAACGTCCAGGGATTTCACCAAAATCCTCACCAGGGGAGATTGTTAGACTTTCTGGAGGAATAGTTTCAGGGATAGGAACTAAAAAACGGATAGGTGGCAACCCAGGGGTTGCATTAGGGATTGAAACTTGTCTTCCTATAAACGCTCTCGTAACAGTTCTTAAGGAGAAAATTACATCTGATGCCATTTTGAAAAGAATCCTAAAGTAATGTTTTGTTTTATTACCACTATTGGTAACGAGCAACTAATCTTATATTCGTAAATACCTTTACTGGTATTCTTTTCAGGGGTTATAGATTGAACAAACAAGCTTCCGATAACTCCTGGAACCCTTGGGTAAAAGTCCATGAGTAAATTTTGAATTTCTTCATAAATCTCTTTTGCTTGTTCTTTTGTATTATAATCTTTAATTTCAAGAGAAATTAAAAATTTTATAGTGCCTTTTTGTTTTCCAAAACCTTCAAGGCTCTTTGGTGTTTCAAATTGGCTTTCTGTGTGACTAACTCTCAATAAGAAATCGTATTCGTTCGGATTTGTAATAGTATTTTGGCTAGGTAGTCTTAATCTCTCACCTAGCTGAGAAAGATGTAATTTTATCGCATCCTCAATATCCTTAATCATAGATTTATTATATTTTTTTAATTATAGCTCATTTTTTTTCTTAAAAATGTTAGAATTTATTGATTGTTTATAGAGAAAAAAATGCCAATTAAATTAAGAAGTCTTGGAGATAGAGAGTTTGTAGCCGAGTATTTGACATCTGTTAACTGTTTTCCTTTGCAGTTTTTATTCAGAAATGATCAGGGTGAATACTTAATTAATTTAGATCAAAACTTGGATGATTTATCTCCAGGTGAAAAAATTGCTTTAATGAAACCAATAACAGACACTTTAAGACAGCCCAAAGTTTTAGCTGAGATAGCAAGAGCAATAGAAGCTATTTTTCCGTCTATCCCTGCTGCTGTTGTCAGTTATAGCTTAGATGGTAAGTTTCGCATGAACTTAGATGTTGATGAGATATACCACATAATCCAATATACAGAAAGAGAATTAACTAAAATAATGCCACAAATAACAAAAGCCGCAAAAATAAATACAGACTCGATAAGACAAGAACTCAAGCAAGCACTAGAAAGAGAAGTATTAGTCGATTCACAAGTTCAACAAGAACTAGAAAGAGAAATATTAGCTGATACAGAAGTTCAACAAGAACTAGAAGAAATAGTTTATCAACCAAAAGCGGAGTATGCTCCTTTAACAGGTAATGAAGAAAATATGGTAAAAGAGTTACTCAGATTACAAGGTGTATTGAAAAAACTAATTTCTATTAATGAACCAGACATAATGGCAGGACAGATTACGCTCACAGAAAACGGTATAGTTCTTATCAAACAAGATTTAGACTCAAAAGGCTATCCATATTAAAAAATAGTGATCTAGATTAGATTCGAGCAATCTAGATCACTATTTTAATTTAAATAAAATTAAATATTGCAATAATTTAGGTATATATATATATGGCATCGAATCCGGCTGAATTAATAGCAATAGCTCAGGCAACTAAACAAACTTATGCTGAGAGTGAAAGGTTAGTTGCCTCCCTTGGGTTACAGGCTGAGGCGACTTTAAAACTAATCCAATCGATGAAGAGGTTGGAATCAGTTAATGCAACTTCTTCTGAGAAATTTGCTGTTTTGTCCACTGAGTTAGGCATAACACAAAATCAATTTAATGAAATTACTGAGACTATAGCTAGATATAAAAAAGAACAACAACAAGCAGGAAAAGAGTCTAAAGGATTCTTTGGAACTATAGTAGATGGAGCCACACAAGCCTCTTCAGCCTACTATTTTATTAGTAATGCTATATCTAATATGGCAGCAGTTGGAGGCGCTGCTTATCAACAATTAATTGGACAGAACGTAGAGCTACAACAAGCGCTTCTATCAACACAATCCTCTCTTGCTTCTACAAATAGAATTTTTCAGAACGGGATTGAAGTTACTGATCCCTCACAAGCAATCACAGCTTTAATTGAACCTGTTAATGCTGCTGTCAAGCAAATACGCGAAGGCTCTCTTGAACTTGTAGGTGTCACCTCAAAAGAGCTTGTTCCTATATACCAGATGGTAGCTCAAAACGCTGCTAGTATAGGAGCTTCATTGACTGATGCAGCCGATCTTACACTTACTTTTGCAGCCGCGCTTGGAACTATAGGCTTACCGCTTTACCAAGCTAGGCAAGAAATCCAATCAATCTTTTTGGGGTACATAGATCAGAACTCTCTATTGGCAAAAACAACTAATATAACCAATGAGATGGTAGCAAAATGGAAAGCGCAAGGTACTGTAGTTGAAAATTTAACAAAAAAATTAGAAGCATTCCGAGCGGGGAATGTTTTAGCAGCACAAACAATAAATGGTGTTACTTCAAATATTGTCGAGGTTTTTGATGAAATTAGTAGAGCATCTGGAGAGGGATTACTAAAACCTATTTCTGATCAATTGACATTGGTTTATAACCTTTCAAGAGACAGTAGAAACGAAATTCAAAATGTAGCAAAAGGTATAATTGACTTTTTCTTAAATGTCGCATCACAATTGCAAACAGTTTTTAAACCTTTATTACCAGTCTTATCAACTTTATTTGAAGCAATTAGAATAAGTATAGAATCCTTGGCTACTAGTGGTCATGACACTATTAATATTTTAGTTTTAGCATTAGCGGCTGCTGTAACAGCAGCCGCTCCTTTATTACAAGTTTTGGCAGACCTATTAGTAATATTAGTTAAAATTCAAGCTAATCCTTTAGGAGAGTTCATCGTTTCGATGGTTCTATTAATGGGTATTCTCTCGCCTCTAGCCCCTGTTGTCGGTCTTTTAATCTCAGGAATATCCTTATTAATAAAAGGTTCACTTCTCTTAGCTGGTTCTCTTCTAGCACCAGGAGGTTTAATTGGTGTCCTCGTAACCCTACACGGTATGGTAGTTGCTATTGGTGTTGCAATGATACCAATAGCAGTAGCAGCAGCACCATTTGCTGCTGCTTTAATAACTATTTATAATGCACATATATTATTAAAAGAGCTTGAACTTGGCGATGTAAATGATGCCTTAACAGAATATCGCCAACAGACTGAGGGGACTGCTAACGCAGCTATAAAAACGGCTCAAAGCTTAAAACTCTTAAACGATGAACAACATAAGAATGGTTTTCTTTCTAAGGATCAGGCTAAAGAAAAAGCAAGACTGCAAAAAGTTGCTAGTAATGAAGTTATAGCAATACAGGCTCAAATAGCAAGTATTAAAGAATTAAATACGCTAAATCCTGAGCAAAAAGCATCAAAAGAAGCTCTGATTAAGCAGCAAGAGCGCATGATTGCTATGTCCATAAAACAATCAGAAGGGGTAAAACTAGAATCGAAAGGCATTGAAGAAAAAGGAAATCTTTATGGACAATTAGCTAAAAAAGTTGAAGAAGCTGCAAATCAAATTGAGCGGGGCGCTTCTGGTGATGAACAACTTTTCATGACCCAAGCTAAGGCAGTAATTGACTTTACACAAAAACAGAATCAACAGGGGTTAATTAACCGGACAAGCGCAGTCGCGCGATTAGAAAAAATACGTGATGATATACGTATTGATATTGATACGCAAATTAGCGCACTCAGTGCAATACAAGCAATTAGAACAACACAAATGGAGAAGTATGTTGGCGACTTCTCTAATTCAATTGCAGCAATACAGGCGTTAGAAGCTAAAGGTGTAATATCATCGGCTGAATCAGCTAAGAAGGTTTCAGAGGAAAAGAGAAGACAGATTGAATATCAAATCAAATATACTAAGCAACAAATAGATTGGACAAACGAACAAGAAGCTTTAGTAGTTAAAAAACAAGTTGAGATTGGTAACAAAGAAATTGCAGAATTAGAAAAAAAGAGAGACGATTCAAATAAAAAAGGAGATATAGGCGGCGCACGTATAGCTGATGAAAAAATTCAAAAATTAAAAGTAGAAAATGATATTACCCAGGCAACTTTAAAGATTGATAGTCAAGCCCAACAAAAACTAAAGACTCAAAAAGAAAACTTCTCAAAAGAATTAGAGACAATTAAAAAGGCAGAATCAGATAGACTAAAACAGTTAAGGCTTGACGATCATAACGACTCAATAAAGCTAAATGAACTTACTAGTAGTTATTTGGTAATTACACAAAAAGAAGCTAGAGAAAAGACACTAGCAGCCGAAAAAGCTTATTTTGCAGAAAAATCAAAACAAATAGAAGGTAGCAGAGCTTTATTAAATCCTAAAGATAAAGAAGGATTAGAAGCTTTAAATTTGGCACAAGCTGAGGCAAATAAAAGACTTTTTGATGGGATAGAGAAAAACGAAGTAGAGAAAACTCAAAATAGACAAAATTTTATTAAATTAGAAGAGTCTCAATTAAATGAAAA